>Ga0315281_10002621_pt1 | contig 26661 bp, 32 predicted proteins | sample YL17G07_0_MG_FD_204540 | JGI IMG/M metagenome (GOLD analysis project Ga0315281, IMG submission 204540) | Sediment microbial communities from Yellowstone Lake, YNP, Wyoming, USA - YL17G07_0 | ecosystem: Environmental > Aquatic > Freshwater > Lake > Sediment | place: USA: Wyoming | collected... | reverse complement strand
GTGGGACTTGACGGGCCTGCGCGATGCTGTGCTACGCCATTTCGGGGTGGAGGCCACTGTTGATGAGGACAAGAATTTCGCCCTTGGCGGCGCAAGGTTCGATCATTCCACCATCACGTTCGCGCCCCTTAAGGAAGCCGTCGAGAAGGCCGTGGTGGACAAGTTCGATGAAAAGCGCAAAACCAACGGCGACACCATCTGGGCGGATATCATCAAGTACGTCGCGCTGAACATAGTGGACGGAAACTGGCGCGACCACCTGCTGAACATGGACCATCTCAAGGAAGGCATCGGCCTGCGCGGTTACGCCCAGAAGAACCCCCTTAACGAGTACAAGAAAGAGGGAAGCCAGATATTCATGGAGATGATAGACCGCGTGCGTGAAGACGCCGTAACCTACCTGTCCCATGTGCAGGCCCATACGGAGACGCAGGAGGCGCAAAAGGAAGACGCGCAGTTGGAAAGCCGCCTTGTAAAGAGACAGGAGCGCATGAAAGTGGTGGCAAGCCACGGCGCCCCGGAGCCTGACGGCGGCCACGAACCTGTCAAAAGGAGCGCCGCGAAGGTTGGCAGGAACGACCCCTGCCCATGCGGGAGCGGTAAAAAGTACAAGAAATGCCACGGGGTGGACAAGTGACTTTCGCGGATTGTCTACCCTCGTTTCCCTCTTCCTTGCAAAGGAGGGCTTCGCATAGGTCAACGATTGGGCGGCGCCTTTCTTCACCCTCGCCCCTTGCGGGAGAGGGTGGCCGAAGGCCGGGTGAGGGGTGTGGAAGCAAAATTATTTATACCACCCTCACCCTGCCCTCTCCCATCAAGGGAGAGGGTGGGAAGTCGGCGCCTCGCGTTTGTTCTATGCGGGGTCAAGTGACTTTAGCGCAGCGTTTATTGGCTATGTGAAGGTTTGGATTAAGATGGAAAAAAAGATAATATATTCAGAGAGCGCCCCACAGCCCGTCGGCCCATATTCCCAGGCTGTGGCCTGCGGAGGATTCCTGTTCACGGCGGGGCAGATAGGGATTGACCCGATAACGGGAAAACTGGCCGGGGATAGCGTCAAGGCCCAGGCCCTGCAGGTGATGAAGAACCTGTCGGCGGTTTTGTCAGAGGCCGGGGCGTCGTTTGACGACGTTGTGAAGTCCACCATTTTCCTGAAGGACATGGGCGATTTTGCGGTTATAAACGAGATATACGGCGAGTATTTCCGCCAAAGCCGCCCCGCCCGGAGTACGATACAGGCGGCCGCGTTGCCGCTTGGCGCGCTGGTGGAGATAGAAGTAATAGCGATGCCTCCGGGTGGGTCGCTTTCATTCTGAAGGACGTAAAAAATGGCCTGTTCAATGACCGGCTACGGCCGGACGGAAAAAGAAATCGGCGGCAAACGGATTGCTATCGAAGCCAAGTCCGTCAACCATCGTTACCTGGAGGTGAATGTCAAGACTTTCACCCGGTCATACGCGCTGGAGGAGGCCGTCCGCCAGGCTGTCAAGGAGCGGTTCGCGCGGGGTTACTTTGAAATATCCATAATGATCCAGTCAAATGGCGGCTCCGGCCAGACGGTGGTAGTCAACGAACCTCTGCTTGCCGGCTATTTGAAAGCCGCGCAAGAGATGTCCGGCCGGCACGGGGTCAAATACCCGCCAAGCTTCGGCGAACTGGCCACGCTAAAGGACGTGTTTGTGGTGACTGCCGACGATTTGCCGCTGGACGACATGGTCCGCCCGCTGGAGGAGCCGCTTGCCCAGGCCCTCGACCAGCTTGCGGCCGTACGGAAGACGGAGGGGGCCGGCGCCATCAACGACGTGAAAACCAGGTTCTCCAACATCAAGTCGAATATCGGCTTCATCGTGTCGGAGAGCGAGTCCTCGGTCGGAGAGCGTTTCGAGAGGCTCCGGGCGAAAATACAGAAACTGACCGGCGACCTTGCGCTCGACGAGACACGCCTTGCGCAGGAGGCCGCCATCCTGGCCGACCGGGCGGATATATCCGAGGAGACGGAGCGGACAAAAAGCCACTTGAAACAGGTGGACGCCCTGCTTGATTCCGGCGAGCCGGTCGGAAGGAAACTGGAGTTTTTCCTTCAGGAGATAAGCCGGGAGATAAACACGATGGGTTCAAAAAGCGCGTCGCCCGGAATCACCCTGCGCGTGGTGGAAATGAAAAGCGATATGGAAAAAATCCGCGAACAGGCGCAGAACCTGGAATGAACACCAACAGGGAGGGCAGGCGCGGCATACTTTTCGTTCTGAGCGCGCCATCCGGGGCGGGTAAGAGCACTGTGGCCGAGAAGGTCCTGGCGGTGACCCCCCGGCTTTCCCGTTCCGTGTCCCACACCACCCGTCCCATTCGCAAAGGCGAGGTGGACGGGACAGACTACCATTTCGTCAGCAGGGAAACCTTCGAGGCCATGATCGAACGCGGGGAGTTCATCGAGTGGGCGCAGGTGCATGGCAACCTTTACGGCACGGCCTATGCCAACATTGACGATATCGTTTTAAAACGCCACAACGACCTGCTTCTTGTCATAGACGTGCAGGGTTCCGCCTCCCTGGTCGAAAAGGGCGTGGAGCGCGTGACGATATTCCTCATGCCCCCTTCGATGGAAGAGCTTAAAAAGCGCCTTACAAGCAGGGGCACGGACAACGAGGATGCGGTGCGTATCCGGCTGGAAAACGCCGACGGCGAAATGGCGGAGATGGATAAGTTCGATTACACGGTGATAAACGACGACCTGTCCACGGCGGTGGACGAGGTGCGCTCCATAATCATGGCGGAAAGGCTCCAGACGAAGAGAAAAACCCACGGCTTTCGTGGATCCTCCGGATAACCGGATTGGGAAACATACGCGGCAAGCTTCGATTCATCATGGGCATCGTCATCATTACAGCGGTGACATTGGCGGTGCGGGAGGTTGTCAAAAAGCTACTCCTGCCGCCCGCCAGCCAGCCTTCCCTGGTGGAAACCGTTGATCCGGCCAATTCACCCTTCCGCATAGCCGCCGCCGCAGTAGGGAACAACCTTGAGGGGCGCTTCGTTTTCACAGACCAGAACGGCGGGAAATTCGACGTCAAAACGTGGTTCGACAAGCCAATTGTCGTCTCATTCATGTTCACCAACTGCTCCGTGGTATGCCCGGCGATAACGTCGAGCCTGTCGAGGATCGTAAAGGAAAACAAGGGGAGGCTCGGCAAGGATTTCCGCATACTCACCATAAGCTTCGACACAGCCAAAGACACGCCGGACGTCATGCTCAAGTTCGGCCACAACTTTACGGACGACTTCGCCAACTGGAAATTTTTAACCGGCTCCGAGGGGACAGTGAAGGCATTTGCGAACAGGCTTGGGATAGTGTACAAGCCTGATGACACCGGGGGGTTCCTGCACACGGTGGGGGTGACGGTGGTGGGACCGGACGGAATTGTGTCGGCCCAGGTTTTCGGGCCGCAGTATTCGAACGAGGACATACTGCGTCCCGTGGAGAATGCGTTGGGAAAGAATAAATGAAAGGTAAAGCGCTTCTGTATTTTGTTGAAGGCGGCGCCCCCGTTCTCGTGGCGCTGTTGGTCCGGGCCGCGCTCCTGGCGTTGAAAAAGGATATCGCAAGGCACAAGAAAGCGGCGATGATACACGCGGTGGCCACATGGATATCGCTTATATTGGCGCTGATCCTGGTGAAAATGGGCTTTACGATAAGCGAAAACGCCCCCGCGTGGATATCGAAAATCCATCTGGCGATCATCTACATGATCCCGCCCCTGCTTGTGATACTGCCTGCCACGGGGCTTTCCGGCAGGCGGACGGCGCACATGATGGCCGCGATAACGTACTGCGTGACCTGGGCCGCCTCGCTTATCACGGGCGCGATGATATTCTCCATGAGCAGGGGATGGTTGTAACGGGGTTCTCGCTTCGGGCTTGAATTGGCCCATGTCAGCTAATATAATCATTTTTTTAGAGGACGCGGCGGCGCGGCTGGTTTTGGCGGACCCTGCCCCGGCGTAAAGCGGCGTTCAGTGAAAGGATAAAAATGCATCTGGGCAAGATCAACTCCTATTTCGGTGAGGGGACGGTTCTCAAGGGAGCCCTCAAGTTCAACGGCGTACTGCGGTTTGATGGCGACTTCGAGGGGGAAATCATCACCGACGACACCTTTATAATCGGCGAAACCGGCAAGGTGCGAGCCAACGTGAGGGTGGGTAGCCTCCATAATTTCGGCGACATAAAAGGCGATGTGGAAGCGTTGAAAGGGATATCGCTCCACTCCAACAGCAAGCTTTCCGGCAATATGAAAACCCCTTCGCTGACGACGGAGGAATGGGCCCTCTTCAACGGCAGTTGCGAGATGACCAATACAGAGGGAACCAAGCATTCCCCTGTAAGCGGTTCCCGGCAGTCTTTAAACGCCCCATTGCCACAGGTCGAAGGGATGAGCCTTCCCGCCGAAAACTCCGAAACCGGTTCGATGGGAGCTGGAGCCCTGAAATGGGGCGTAGGGGCAGTCACCGGCCTGGTGGCTGTGGCGGCCATAACGTGGATGGTGTTAAGCGGCAAGGAAAACCCGTCACAACCGGTTGCACCCCAAGTGGTGGCCCCCTCGACAGCCCCCGCTACGCCTGAGGCCCCAAAACCGGACAAGCAGGCGCAGACCGAACCGTCCACGGCCAAAGTCGCTCCGGGCGTGATAAACGCGGTTTCGGAACAGGACGTGGCGCGGCTTAAAAAGGATATCGAGAAAGACCCGAAAAACCCGGAGGCCCACCTGACCTTAAGCAGGATTTACCTGGACAAGCGTGATTACAAGAGCGCCATCGCATCGCTTGAAGACGCTGTCAAGGCCCTGCCCAACAACGAAGAGATACGCGCCGTGCTTGGGCAGACATACCATCGCACAGGACGCGAGAGAGACGCTCTCAAGCACTTCAACGCGCTGGCTCAGGTTAACCCCAATTCAGTGGAAGCTATAAACAACACCGCCTTCCTAAAGGCGGAAAGCGGCGGTCTGAACCAGGCGGAGGCTCTTTTCAAAAAGGCCCTGGAGTCGAAACCCGGCAACTTCCGCGCAAGGCTGGGCCTGGCCGTCGTCCACAGTAAAAGGGAGGAAAACGACAAGGCGGTGCAGGAATGCATGGGCATCCTCAAAGAAGCCGATGACTACGCCCCCGCGATGAACCGGCTGGCCTGGATATACGCCAAAAAAGGCTCAAACCTCACCGAGGCGTTGAAGCTTTCGGAAAAATCCCTGTCCATCTTCGACGACATACCCGAATATCTGGACACGCTATCGGAAGTGAACCACCGCGCCGGAAACAATGCGGAGGCGGTAAAGCTGACAAAACGCGCCATAGAGATCATGCCCGCAGACCCCTATTACAAAAGGCAGTTGTTCAAGTTCCAGAAAGCGCAGAAGGCAGGCGGCGCGGAATCCTGACCGGGGGAGGCTATCTCAGTCGCCCCGGCCGGGGTTCACGAATGGGTGGATGGCGGACTGATTGAGCATGTCCTCCACCCCCATTGCGGCAAGCTGGCCGGCGGTCTGCCACATCATGCCGCCCTTGAAGAACGAACGGGCGTCGAGCACGTCGGATAAAAGGTCTTTTTGCGTCTTGTCGAACCGGGCTTTCCAGATCATCCGGCCATCCGCCACGTTTATCACAGCCACAGAGAACGCCACCGAAGCGGGCCTGTCTACGGAAATCCTGCCGCCCACCCGCTCCGCATACCTGGTTACGATCCCCAGTATGACCACATCAGCCTCAAGCTTGCGGCCCACGGCAAGCCCCATCTGTCCGGTATAACCGTCAGGCCGGCCTGTCATCAATTGTCCGGCGGCCTTGCGGGTGTCATCTGGACTGATGACGGCGAAACCACGGATCGCCATCGAGCTTCTTAACAGGTCGGCCACAGCCATCCCCGCGCCATCGTCCACCACTCCCGATGTCATCGTCAGCCCGGTGAGCGGACAGGTGTAAAGCTCCCCCACCCTTACATCCCTCTCCTCGTAAAAGTCGAGGATTACGGCGTTGCGGAAAGTATCCGCCATTACGATTACCGGCTGGGATGGGGCGTAAAGCCCGCTACGCCTGTCGGATGACTCGCCGGACGGCCCTGTGGCGCACGCAGATGTCATGGTGAGGATGAAAGATATGGCCGCAATAACGGCCCGCCCAAAAAAGGCCGCGCATGTCTTTACCCTCGCCCCTTGCGGGAGAGGGTGGCCCCTTCGATTACACTCAGGGTAAACTCCGGCGGGGTGAGGGGTATGGGAGAAATTATTTATAACACCCTCAGCCTGCCACCTACCGTCAAGGGAGATGGTAAGAAGTCGGCGCCTTGCGTTTGCCCTGTTTGGCGCATTGAATTCTTGGTTATGCAAAACGCGCCCCCTTATTTATGATCGGCTTATCCCGGCGCTTTTATAACGCTGGTCAAATATCCGGGGCGGAGAAGAGCCCCGCCGGTCAACTCTCGTTGGGATCCTTGAGGCTTTTGGGCTGATCTTCGTCCTTCAGGGAGTCCCTGAAATTCTTTATCCCCTTCCCCAGGCCGGAACCGATGTCGGCCAGCCGGGAAGCCCCGAAAATGATGACCACTATCGTCAGGAGAAGCAGAAGCTTTGGCATGCTGAACATTATATACCCTTCCCTAAACTGGGAATAAACGACCCAACCAGCCATTCCCCGATGCCCTCGGCGTCGTCCCTGTGAAAAACAGGTTTGCCGCCAAATTCGCGGGGGAAACCGGATGTCTGCGCCATGATGAATCCCACAGCATGATTATCATCCTTTTCCGGCAGATGAGCAAGGTCTACGAACTGCAAGCGGGAAACCGGCTCGCTCTTGAATCCTTCCATAATCACAATGTCCGCCTTTCCGGCGAACAGGCGGGCGATCATGGCGGGGTCGAAAACCTCGTCCGTTTTCTCCGTGAAAAAGAAAAACCCGCCGCCAGTCAACGCCACGGGGTTCGCCCCGGCCTCCCTGAACCTGTGGGAGTCCTTCCCTTCCCTGTCAACGTCAACCCGATGATGGCTTCTCTTTATGGCGCCCACTCGCAGGCCACGTCCGGAAAGCGCCCTGATAAGCCTCTCGATGAGCGTGGTCTTCCCGGAGCCAGACGGCCCCGTGATGGCCAGAATGGGAAGGTTGGCGAAGTCCAATCAAAAGCCCAGGACGAGGATCGGATGGAGGCTCATTTCGCCCTTTCCAGATATTTCCCGTCGGAGGTGTCCACGCGCACCTTGTCGCCGATCTCCACAAACTGCGGCACCATAATGGTAAGCCCGGTCTCCAGCTTGGCCGGTTTTGGAGTGCTGGTTATTGTGGCTGTCTTAAGGGTGGGATCCGTCTCCACGACGAGCAAGTCCACCACACGGGGCGCTTCGACACCGATGGGTTTGTCGTCGTAAAAAACCACCTGGACTTTGGAGTTGGGCAGAAGATACTCCAACACGCCGGCCAACGCCTCCTTGTTGAAAAAAACCTGCTCGTACGTCGCCGTGTTCATGAAGCAGTGCCCGGCGGTGTCTTCGTACAGGTACTCCATCTCCACCTGTTCGAGAACGGCGCGCTCCACCTTCTCCTCCGTCCGCAGGCGCACTTCGGTCTGGCTACCCTGTATTACGTTACGAAGTTTCAACTGCGCGTAGGCCCCGCCTTTGCCGGGCTTGACGTGGTCCATGGCCATCACGCGCCATAACTGTTTTTCGTAAATGATGTGATAGCCGACCCTGATGGATCCAGCGTTTACATAAGACGCCATGTTATTCCCTTAGAAATTTCCATAAGATTCCATTTTCTACGCGAAAACGTATTATGCTAAACCTAACCGCCAGATAAGACAAGAGCTCTGTGAGCGAATTGTAAGAGTTTTCATTAAACCCGAATTCCGAAATTGAGGCGAGAAGGATTGAGAATCCGGACACATTGCCTATTCGAGAGTCTTGCGGGGTATGCCGGAAGTGAAGTATAATCAACCCCAATAGGTGGTTATATGCATTTTTCTATCAAGCGTACTGGCGTTATCGCAGTTTTTTTGGCTCTTTTCTTTGCAGAGGGCCGGGCCTGGGCGGAGATATACATGCTCCGGGACGCGCGTGGCGTCATTTTTTTCACGGATCACATGCCCGCTAAACACTTGGACCTCACCCTTATAAAAAAATACAATTTATCCAAGGGCAAAGGCTTGCGCGTTGAAAAAAGGCTTTTCCCCGAAGGCTATGACAGCTACATAACGACGGCCTCTTCCCGCTACGGCCTCGACCACAGGCTGATAAAGTCCGTTATACAGGTGGAATCCGGTTTTAACAAGCTGGCCGTATCGCGCAAGGGAGCCAGGGGCCTTATGCAACTTATGCCGGAAACCGCCAAGCTCATGAGGGTGCGTAACTCCTTTGACCCGGAGCAGAACATCCGTGGCGGATCGGCCTATCTGCGCGACATGCTTGACACATTCAACGGCAACGTCCGGCTCGCGCTGGCGGCGTACAACGCCGGGCCGGAGGCGGTGAAGCGTTACAACGGCATTCCGCCGTTCAAAGAGACGAGGGACTACGTTGACCGGGTCATGTCAACATATTCTGCGGTAGCGGGCCGGATAGGGATGAGCGAGGCTGTCGTAGCGTCGAACTCCGGCGATAATTACGTCAAACCCCGCAAGGCTGTCTTTTACACATACCGCAACAGCGACGGAGCTTTCGTTTTCACGGATTCCCCCACCGGCCAGAAAAGGGTGTTGACGGACTGATTTTGCAAATAGCGGGGCAAATACGCAAAAATTGAATTAGAAAACGATATCAGTCCTGCACGAGCGCCCGGATAATCGGGCACTCCCCTTGCCGGTCTCCCTCATCGCATCGCCCGATCATTTCCGGCAACTGGCCGCACATCGGCATCCTAAGTCAACCGATTGTTTTCTTAGTTTCAAGTTCCAAATGCTTACGGTAATCAGTCCCACGATGCTTCCATAAGTAAGAACAAAGTTTTCGTAATAGCCAAAATAGGCGTATTTACCCAAATAGAGGCCAACCGAAAGCAAACTGCCAATCATAAGAGGTGCGATTTTCTTGTGCTCCTTCAAGAAAGACCATAAAAGACCGCCGACTAAGAGGACAAGAAACGAGATAAGAACAGATTTCAGGACGGTTTGATCTGTCAGGAATCCAAGGCCAATTGCAGATAGAAATACCACAACGGCCGGCTTGCAAACCGGGCAGAATAAAACTGCCACAATTGAGCCAATAGACCCTGCCGTCGTAATGACCCCAGCTTTCTTATTTCCTTGCGGGGTGTTATGTTCATTTTCCACAAGAATTTTGACCTCCTAAAGTCTCGGCGCATTTTTTGTGCAACTCACTTCTTGGGAGTTTGCAAATGTTCCGTAGATCAATTCATCCTCCTTCAGAAACGAGGGGGAAGAGAACAATTCCAGAGGATGGCCCGGCGGCAGTGCATCTCGCCCAACCTCCCCGAATTCACATTCCCTTTCTACCGGAAAGGATTGGGTTCGCTCGGCGTATGGGCATCCTTCGAAGTAAGGAGACTTTACCCTACCCACGGTTTAACTCCATCTTTTCGATGATAGGACAAGAATTCGAGACGATCCGGCTCTCGCATTTAGAAATAAGTGTTTTCAAGGTCTGTTCAAGAAGTTTTAAGTATTTTATTTTTTGCCGAACCTCTTTGAGTTTGTCGGCGGCCTTGGCTCGCACCTTATTGCAGTGTTCGGCGGATCGCGCCCGGAGGCCCAGAAGGTTATTGATCTCCCTTAAGCTAAAACCCAACGCCTTGGCCTGTCGAACAAAAACAAGCCGCTTGAGGCTGTCCTCATTATAGATGCGGTAGCCTGATTCCTTGCGGGCAAGAGGCTTCAATATTCCTTGTCGCTCGTAAAAGCGGACAGTCTGGACGTTTACCGAGGCCGCTTTGGCAAGTTGGCCAATCGTGAGTGTTTTTGCCGTTTCCCGTTCCATAACAATGATTATAGACCTTGTACTATAGTATAGAGTCAAAACAAATATTTTTGGCCCCTTCTTCCCAGCCGCCAAGGACAATTCCCCATGCAACTTTTTATCATTGACCTTGTACATATGTACAGGGTGTAGAGTTCAATCAGGATATCAAATCAAGCAAACAGAAAGGAGGTGATTTGACATGGTAAAGCGGAAAATCGAGGTTTTTAGCGCGGGCTGTCCGGCATGTAAGGACGCTGTTGAACTTGTGAAAAAGGTCGAGAGTTCTTCTTGCGAGACGACTATTTTGGACATGAACGACAGCGTGGTCGCAAAACGAGCCAAGCAACTTGGCATTAAGTCAGCGCCTGCCGTGGTCGTTAACGGCAAACTTGCCGACTGTTGCGCCGGAGGTCCTGATGAGCGAACTCTCCGAGCCGCTGGCCTTGGCCGGGCGTAAAGAGGTTCCTGCGGCGGACGGGGAAAGACCCGCCCGCCCAAAACAAAAAGGAGTTGTTATGTCTTCCAAAAAATCAGGATCAGCCGCTTTGGCGGTCGGCGGCATTGCGGCCATCATGGCTTCGGCCTGTTGTCTTGGGCCATTGCTACTGGTGAGCCTCGGACTGGGAGGCGCCTGGGTCGGCAACCTGCATATGCTGGAGCCTTTTCGTCCGGCCTTTATTGGCGCGTCGCTGGTGGCGATGTTTTTCGCCTGGCGGCGCATCTATCGTCCGGTCGCCGAATGCAATCCGGGCGATATCTGCGCGTTGCCCCAGACCAAGCGTCTGTACAAGTGTATCTTTTGGGTCGTCGCGGCCATGGCGGTGGCCGCATTGACCTTCCCTTATATAGCGCCACTTTTTTATTGAGAGGAGCATCATTATGAAAGCTTTCAAGAAACTGTTCATTTCCCTGATTGTCCTGACCGCCACGACCTCGGTTCCTGCCTTCGCGGCGACCAAGACCGTGGCTTTGGATGTACCATCAATGAATGAATGCTCGACGTGCCCGATCACTTTGAAAAAGGCGCTTACCGGCGTGCAGGGCGTCTCAAAAGTCGATGTAAGCCTTGATAAAAAAGAGGCCACTGTGACGTATGATGATAGCAAAACAACGGTTGATGAACTCACCAAAGCTACCAATAATGCCGGTATGCCGTCAAAACCTAAAAGCGGGGTGAAGTAATGAACCCCGGCAACATTCCACTCAATTCGTCTGGCGGCCCGCAGGAGAGCCGCGACTGTTGCGCCACGGCCAGCGCGTCGCTCAAGGTCTCCATCATTGGTAGCGGCGCGGCCGCCTTCGCGGCGGCCATCCGGCTACGGGACGCAGGGGCGCAGGTAACCATGATCGAACGCGGCGCAATCGGCGGTACCTGCGTCAACATCGGCTGTGTGCCGTCAAAGATCATGATCCGCGCCGCTCATGTCGCACACCTGCGTAGATCGAGCCCATTCGACGCCGGTATTTCCGCTGTGCGGCCGAATGTGGATCGCAAGATGTTGCTCGCACAGCAACAGGCGTTGGTCGGGGAGTTGCGGCAGGCCAAGTATGAATCAATTCTCGAAACTTCCCCCGGCGTCACCTTGTTGCGGGGGGACGCCCATTTTAAGAACGCCAATGTCCTGGTCGTGAAAACGGCGGATGGAGCCGAACACGAGATCAGGTTCGACCGCGCGCTGATAGCGACCGGCGCGTCAGCCGCAGAGCCCCCGGTGGAAGGACTCGCCGATACGCCTTACTGGAGTTCGACCGAGGCGCTAGCCGCCGAAGAATTGCCGGAGAGCCTGATCGTCTATGGCGGCTCCAGCATCGCGCTTGAACTGGCGCAGGCGTTCCAGCGGCTCGGTAGCAAAGTGACACTGATTGCCCGTTCGACATTGTTGTCGCGGCAAGACCCCAACATTGGCCGCGCCATCGAAACAATTTTCACGGGCGAAGGGATACGCATACTCAGCAATCGCCTAGTTCGGAAAGTCGGGCACGATGGCAAAGCCTTTCATATAGACATAGACGGGGAGCGCATATCGGGGGAACGTCTGTTGATCGCTACTGGCCGTAGCCCCAATACCGAACGGCTGGGGCTAGGCAAGGTGGGAATCGCGCAGGATGGCAATGGCTCGGTCATTGTTGACGAGTTCCTGCGTACCTCCGCGCCGCATATCTACGCGGCGGGTGATTGCACGATCAACCCAGAGTATGTGTATGTTGCGGCGGCGGCTGGGACGCGCGCGGCGGCGAACATCCTGGGCGGCAACGAGGCGCTTGACCTGTCGGTGACACCGGCTGTGGTTTTCACCGATCCACAAATCGCCACGGTGGGGTTGGATGAGCGCACGGCGTTGAAGGCCGGGTATGCGGTCGAAACACGCGTACTTACGCTTGATAATGTGCCGCGCGCGCTGGTCAATTTTGAGACACATGGCTTCATCAAACTGGTGGCGGAGGCCGCAAGTGGCCGGCTGTTGGGGGTGCAGGCTGTGGCTCCGGAAGCTGGCGAACTCATTCAGACTGCGGCTTTGGCCATCAGGGCACAGATGACCGTGAAAGAACTGGCAGGTCAATTATTCCCCTACCTTACAATGGTCGAAGGACTGAAGCTCGCCGCGCAGACTTTCACAAAAGATGTGAAACAACTTTCCTGTTGCGCGGGGTAGTTGGAAAGCTACTGTTCCGCCCCTGCGTGAGTCTGCGTATCGCCGATGTCAAAAAGACTCCCCCTGACACAGAAGAGAAGGCAGGGCGCGGCGAGCCATCTTTTTCCATCCCTTAGCACGGGAAGGTATCGCGTCTTCGCGACGGAAGGGTTTAACCCGGATTACGAAAGGCAGATTCTTCGCTATCGCTCAGAATGACAGTTGCTTACATGTCATCCTTGCTGAACGGAGCGTAGCTACGTTACGAATCTCGAAGAAAAACAAAAGAATCAGGAACCAAAGAACTCTGCTACGCCACAAGGAACCGTGGTCAGCGACCACGGGGAAGCAACCCCCACCCATAAAGACGGGGCTGGTGGGGGATTGTCACTTCCTCTTGGCGGCTTTTTCGGACGACCGTAGCGCCGCTTGGTTGGTTGCCTGCCGTTTTTTGGACACGACTTCCCAGTAATGGATAATGGGGCTACCCACATATATGGACGAGTAAGTCCCGACGATGACGCCGATAAGCAGGGCGAACGCGAAATCGTGAATGACCTCCCCGCCGAAGAAGAACAGGGCCAGCACCACCATTAAGACCGTGCTCGAAGTTAGTATGGTCCTGCTCAACGTCTGGTTGACGGAAAGGTTGAGTATGTCCAGCGTAGGCATGCCCCGCTTGAGCTTCATGTTATCCCTGATCCGGTCGAACACCACTATCGTGTCGTTTAGCGAGTAGCCGATTACCGTAAGGATCGCGGCCAGCGCAGTGAGCGTGAACTCCTTGCCCAACAGGGAAAAGACCCCGAGTATGATAAGCGGGTCGTGTATCGTGGCGAGCACCGCCCCTGCGGCGTAACGGAACTCGAAACGGAACGCAAGGTAGATCAGGATGCCGATAAGCGAGTAGAATACGGATAACAGGGCCTTCCACTGCAAATCCGCGCCGACTTTCGGGCCGACCATTTCCATCCGTTCGACTGTGAACTTGCCGGCGAACTTCGCCTTGAGCGTCGCGTCCACTTTTTGCGCCATCGTCTCCTTGCCCGGCTTTTGCTCTTCCTCGATCGGGATGCGGATGAGAAGCTCTTCCGGGGAGCCGAACTCCTGAATGGAAAAATCGCCCAGATTGAGCGCGCTTATAACGTCCCTGACATCGTTGATCGTGGTTTTTTGGCTGAACTTCGCCTGGATCAGCGTGCCGCCCTTGAAATCCACCCCGTAATTGGGGCCTTTGATGAGAAGCGCCATGAGGGAGATGACGACCAGCGCGATGGACAAGCCTATGGCGAAACGCCGCTGGCCCATAAAATCTATTTTAGTGTCAGGTTTAAACAGCTCCATGTACGCCCTATATGCTAAGTTTGGTGATGCGGCGTGAGCCGAGATACCAGATGAATATCGTGCGGGAAACGAAAACCGCAGTGAACACGCTGGCGATAATGCCGATGCTCAACGTTATGGCGAAACCTTTAATCGGCCCCGTGCCGAACTGGAAAAGCGCCACCGCCGAGATAAGCGTGGTTGTATGGGTGTCCAGTATGGTCAGGAACGCCTTGGAGAAACCCACCTCCACGGCCGTGCGCACGGTCTTGCCAAGCCGGAGCTCCTCGCGGATGCGCTCGAATATAAGCACGTTGGCGTCCACCGCCATGCCCATGATAAGTATGATGCCGGCGATGCCGGGAAGCGTGAGCGTGGCGCCGAAATAAGCCAGCGCCCCGAGTATCATGATTACGTTGATCACAAGGGCCACATCCGCGATGAACCCGCCAAGCCCATAATAAACCAGCATGAAAAGCACAACCACGGCGCCGCCGACGACCGCCGACAAGACCCCCTTGTTGATGGAGTCCTGCCCAAGCGAGGGGCCGACGGAGCGCTCTTCGAGCTTTATCAGCGGCGCGGGCAGGGACCCGGCCCGTAGCACGATCGCCAAATCCTTGGCCTCTTCGTAGCTAAAGCTCCCCTCGATCATCGCCGTGCCGCCGGTTATGGCTTCCCGGATTACGGGGGCGGAGTGGATGTTGTCGTCAAGCACGATCGCCATGCGTTTGCCGACGTTGGCGGTGGTAAGGTCGCCGAACAGCTTTGCGCCTTCCCTGTTGAAATCCACGGAGACGTACGGCATGTTCATATCGCTGACCCGCACATGGGCGTTGGCCACATACTGGCCGGTCATCGCCGTCTTTTTCTTTACAAGAAACGGGATTTTCTCGGTGACTTTTTTGGTTACCGGGTCGGACTTGCGCTCGTATAAAATCTCCGAATCCGCAGGCGCCCCGCGCTCGATAGCCTCCTGCGGGGTGACCTCCTCGTTGAGCATGCGGAAATCGAGCCGGGCCGTCTTCCCGATCAGGTTAATGGCCCTGTCGCGGTCTTTGATGCCGGGAAGCTGGATGAGGATGCGGTTGCCGCCTTCGCTTTGTATTGTCGGCTCGGACACGCCAAACTGGTCGACACGGTTGCGCAATGTCTCCAGCGCCTGCCCGATGGCGTTGTCGTGTATCGTCTTTTTATAGTCGGTCGTGTAGGCCAGCTTCATCCCTTTCCTGCCGGACGTCCAACTGGCCACTTCCATCATATTGTAATCGCCCTTGACGGTCTTTTCGGCGATATCGGCCTGGGCGGGGTTGGTCAAGTCAACGATTATGTTAACCCCATCGCGCTTGATGGATGAAACCGCCACACCCGCCTTTTCGAGTTGCTTCCTTATCCCGTCCACCTCGGCGTCCAGCGACGAGAGGATGGCCTTGTCCACATCCACCTCGAAAACCAGGTGCATCCCACCCTGCAGGTCCAGGCCGAGGTTTATTTTCTTGTCCAGCGGTAACGCGAAATACAGCGAAAAACCCACCACCACAACGATGATGGCCACTCTCCATCCGACGATTTTAGTCATCTTTCATCTTCCCAGCCGCCTCGTTCTCCTTAAGCCGTTCCTGCACGGCGTTTTTTTGCATCTTTACGCGCACGTTCTCGGCTATCTCCACCGTGACTACGTCGTCTTTTATCTTGTGGACAACGCCGTAGATGCCGCTTGTGGTCACGACCGAGTCCCCTTTTTTGAGCGACTCCTGCAGGGTGCGAAGGTCGTTTCCGCGTTTGACCTGCGGGCGGATAAGGGAGAAATAGAAAACCCCGAACAACGCCGCATAGAAAACGAGCATTACAACGGTGTGGCTACCCTGATCCGGCGCGCCTTCTGGCGCGGGCCCCATGGATAAAAGCGTTTTTAGCAATAACTCGTGGATCATTTGCCCGTTTTCTGAAATAAAACGTAAATAATAATGGAAACGCAGAGCCTTTGCAAGGGGAAACAACGGGGGAAATCGGGGAAACAACGCCTGCCCCTTACCTGCGAAGGTTATGGCGTGCGGATGCCTTCTGTAATATAATCGCCGCCAAACATTACACTTTGAGAAGAAGAGGAATCAAGATGGATAAACCGGTTGAGGCGGGCAAAACCCCCGTCGCTTTGAAAAATGAGGCGGGAACTTACTGGTGGTGCGCCTGCGGGCGATCCGCAAATCAACCTTTCTGCGATGGGTCGCACAAGGGCACGGGAATCGTCCCATTGGAGGTCAAGATAACGTCGCCAGGCGAGAACTACTGGTGCATGTGCAAACGTACGAAGACGCCGCCGTTCTGCGACGGCTCTCACAAAACCCCGGCGTAACCGGAAGGCCGCAACGACGTCTGTTTAAACTTTGAGAGGGGATCACGCATGCCTAAAGACACCGTCACCATCACCGACAACGCCACGGGCAAGACCGTAGAGCTTCCCGTCAGGAGCGGGACACACGGCCCACGCGTCATTGACATCGCCAAACTCTATTCGGAACTGGGGATGTTCACATTCGACCCCGGATTCGTGAGCACAGCCTCATGCGACAGCGGCATTACGTTTATTGATGGTGACAAGGGGGTGCTCCTGTACCGCGGCTACCCGATCGAGCAACTGGCCGAGCATAGCGACTTCATGGAGACCTGCTACCTGCTATGGTACGGCCAGCTTCCCACCGCCGAAGAACTGGGCAAGTTCAGCAACATTATCTCGCATCACTCCATGGTGCATGAAGGGTTGCACAACTTCTACAACGGCTTCCGCAGGGACGCGCATCCGATGGCCATAACCGTGGGCGTGGTGGGGGCGTTGTCGGCTTTCTATCACGACTCGCTGGACATCTGGAACGAGAGGCACAGGGAGATATCGGCGCACAGGCTCATCGCCAAGATGCCCACAATCGCCGCAGGCGCATACAGGTTTTCACGGGGGGAGCCTTTCGCCTATCCCCGCAACAATCTCAAATACGCGGAGAGCTTCCTGCACATGATGTTCGCGTTTCCCACGGAGGAATATCAGTTAAACAAGGTGGCGGCCAGGGCGTTGGACCTCATTTTCCTTCTCCACGCCGACCACGAGCAGAACGCGTCCACATCCACGGTGCGTTTGGCCGGTTCGTCGCAGGCCAACCCGTTCGCATGTATGTCGGCGGGGGTTGGCGCGCTTTGGGGCCCGGCTCACGGCGGCGCGAACGAGGCGGTTATAAAGATGCTGATGGAAATCGGCGACGTCAAGAACGTGGATAAGGCCGTAGAACGCGCCAAGGATAAAAACGACACGTTCCGGCTGATGGGGTTTGGCCACCGCGTGTACAAGAACTACGACCCACGGGCCAAGATCATCCGCAAAGTCTGCATGGACGTGCTAAAAGAGCTTAAGGTGAACGACCCGCTTTTCGACATTGCGATGAAGCTTGAGGAGATCGCGCTGAAGGACCCGTATTTCATCGAGAAAAAACTCTACCCGAACGTGGACTTTTATTCCGGCATAATCCTGCGGGCCATCGGCATACCCACCAGCATGTTCACGGTGATTTTCGTTATCGGGCGCACCATCGGGTGGATAAGCCAGTGGAACGAGATGATGACGGAGAAGAACCTGAAGATAGGCAGGCCGAGGCAATTGTACACCGGCCCGGCGATCCGCGATTACGAGCCGGTGGGGAAGCGGAAGTAAGACGGGCGAGGGGGGTGGGAGTCAAATCGAATGATTCACCCCTCACCCTACCCTCTCCCCGCAGACGGGGCTAGGGTGAAGAGAAGCGCGATCCATATGACTAACCGGTATCTCCTGTACAAGGGTGGCGAATTAACATCTAAAGCCCGTCGCGCTGGACGCCTTGAGGAGTTTGACGAGGCTGTGACCCGATCCGGCTTCCCGCATCTGGCCGAAATCCTGTTAAACGCGAACATGGCCGAAGACGATGTTTATCTCATTCTTTTCGACATTGGGCAGGCATTGAACAAACCGTTGGACGAAATGATCGCCGACCGTTTTTCGGGGGAAGAGGCGGAGTTGGCGAAAAGGGCGCTCGCCGATTTGTCCCGTGACGCTGGTTTGCGGATATTGAAATGCGCGGCGCATTACTCACGCGGCGACTTGAACAGGCTTGATGAGACCGTAAAGGTAGCCCGGCTCGATCACAGGGATGTCATGGTCATGGGCGAATATGAGATGATAAGAGGTAAGCTGGTGAGAATAGCCAGTTTCGGTTAACGTCCGCTCACCCCCCCCGCTTTTTGTATCGCTTCTATCATCTCCCGCACCGCTTGCTCCATCCCGACCATGATCGAGCGGGAGACTATGCTGTGGCCGATGTTCAGCTCTGCGATGTTCCCTATCCGCGCGACGGGGCCGACATTCGCCAGTGTAAGCCCGTGCCCGGCGTGGGTAGTAAGCCCCATCGCGCCCGTCAACGCGCAAGCCCTTACAAGCCGTTTGATCTCCGCCTGGGTGGCGCGTTTTGTTTTCGTCTCGGAATAGGCGCCAGTGTTGAACTCCACCGCGTCGGCGCCGACATCCACCGATGAGCGCGACTGATCCTCGTCCGGGTCTATGAACAGCGAGACGAGAATTTTTTTTGCGTGAAATTTTCCGATCACCCCGGCAAGCTTCGTCTTCCCTCGCGTCACGTCCAGCCCGCCCTCGGTGGTAAGCTCCATACGGCGTTCGGGCACGAGTGTCACCTGGAACGGTTTGACCGCAAGCGCGACGCCGATTATCTCCGGCGAGGCGGCCATCTCCAGGTTAAGTTTCGTCGAAATCCCGCGTTTGATGCGGTAAACATCCGCGTCTTGTATGTGCCGCCTGTCTTCGCGCAGGTGGATGGTTATGCCCACGGCCCCGGCTTTTTCGGCCAGTCGCGACGCCTCAAACGGGTCGGGCATGACGGCTTTGCGAGCCTGACGCACAGTGGCGACATGATCCACGTTCACGCAAAGGTCGGCCATCGGACAGACTCTCCATTATTGAAACGGCAAGCGGGAATGATAACATGAAGGCGGTAACTTTAAGCTAAGCAGGAGTATGGCAGAGCATTTCACGTTTTTCCTTAACTGTTTCGTCACGCTGTTCTCCGTTATAGACCCGTTTGGGGCTGTGGTGACGTTCCTTGCGCTCACCTCCGGCGATACGGCGGAAAAACGGGGCGAGCAGGCCGCCGCGTCGGTGCGCGTCACAGGAGTGACCCTTGTGTTCGTGGCGGTCATGGGAAGCGCGATACTCAAGTTTTTCGGCATATCCCTTCAGGCCATCATGGTCGCCGGTGGGCTTATACTGGTCATGGTTTCCCTCAGGATGCTGGAGGGGCAGGCGCTGTACCGTAGCGCCAGGCTGGAACGGGAGGAAGGGGAGAAAAAAGAGGACATATCCATAATCCCCATGGCGATTCCCGTTCTTGCGGGGCCTGCGGCCATTACGACCGTCATGGTGTTCGCAAACCGCGCAAACGGCGTGGGTGACTGGGTTGCGCTGTTCGCGGCCCTGGCGGTTGTGATGGTATTGACTCATGTCATCCTTCAGAAAAGCGAAGTCCTGGCCGAATGGATGGGAACCACCGGCCTGCGTGTGCTTACAAGGGCGATGGGGTTGATCCTTATCGCGATGGGCGTGGAGTTCATATTGTCCGGGGTCAAAGGTTATTTTTGGTGATATTTAAAAAAGCTGGTGAAGATGACGAGTCATGACAAAGAATTATTGGAGCGGCTAAGAAAGCTCCTGACCAATCCCATGCCCATGAGGGCTATCCTGCAAAAGCTCGAAGCGCCAGTGGCCGCCAGAGCCGCGTTGAGAAAGAGCATCCGCGACCTGACGCAAGACGGTTCCATCGTGCGGCTCAAAGGCGCCACATACGGACTGCCAAACAAGATGAACCTTGTCACCGGCGCCGTGCAGGGCCATCCAGACGGGTTCGGCTGGGTCATCCCCGACGACGCGGAAGAGTCCGACGTTTTTTTAAGCCCACGCGCGTTCGGCGAAGCCATGAGCGGCGACCGCGTGGTGGCGCGGGTCGAAGGCAAACGCTCCGACGGCAAACATGAGGGCCGGGTGATACAGATTCTCGAACGCGCCCACACCACTATCCCCGGCGTTTTCGAGCAGTCGCGTTCGGCGGGCTACGTCGCCCCGTTCGACAAACGCATCACTCACGACATTCTCATCCCAAAGGGCCAGTCGGGCGAAGCGGCAAGCGGCCAGGCGGTGATGGTGGAGATAACGGAGTACCCCACCGCCACGCGACAGCCGGTCGGGAAAATAGTGAAGGTCATCGGCGACGCCGACGACCCGACCGTGGAGGTGGCGGTCATCGCCGCAAAGCTCAAGCTACGCACGGAGTTCCCCCACGCTGTTGTGCAGGACGCCAAATCGCATCGCGCGCCTTCGGCGAAGGATTGTGTGGGCAGGCTCGACCTCCGCAAAAAGCCCATCGTCACAATAGACGGGGAGACCGCCAAAGATTTCGACGACGCTGTGGACGTGGAGAGAGTTGAAGGCGGCGGATACAGGCTGGGCGTGCACATCGCAGACGTTTCGCATTATGTCCGGGAAGGCTCTGCGCTGGACAAAGAGGCGTTCCGGCGCGGCACGTCGGTCTATTTCCCAGGGTCGGTCATACCGATGTTGCCCTTCGAGCTTTCCAACGACCTGTGCTCGCTCAACCCCAAGGTCGACCGGCTGACGCTGACATGCATAATGACGTTCGGGAAAAACGGCGACATGCTGGATTCGCAGATATACGAATCCGTCATCCGCTCCGTGGAGAGGATGACATACACCGCCGTCGCGGGAATATTGAAAGGTGATGACCCAGCGCTTTTAGACCGGTACAGCGGGCTTATCCCCAACTTCCGCCTGATGGAAGAGCTTGCGCAGATATTGCGAGAACGGCGGCTTGAAAGCGGCGCGATAGACTTCGACCTTCCCGAACCGCAGATACTGCTGGATATAACCGGCAGGCCGGAGAGCATAATACTGGCCGAGCGCAACGTGGCGCACAGGCTGATCGAAGAGTTCATGCTGTCTGCAAACAAGGCCGTCGCGGGACATTTCCTTAAACGCAAATATCCCGCGCTATACCGCGTTCACGACACGCCGGACCCGGAAAAGGTCAAGGCGTTCGGGGAGTTCGCCAAAGCCTTCGGCATACACGTCAAGCCCGGCGAGGGCCTTTCGTCAGCCCGTATGGGCCAGATAATAGAGGGAGTGCGGGGCAAGCCGGAAGAAAAGCTGATAACGCGGATACTGCTTCGCTCCATGAAACAGGCGCGTTACTCGGATGACAACATCGGCCACTTCGGCCTCGCGTTCGCCCACTACACGCATTTCACCAGCCCTATCCGGCGCTATCCAGACCTCGTAGTCCACAGACTGCTCAAAGACCTCATCGCCGACAAACGGCGCGACAGCTACTGGAAGCCGGTTTTGCCAGAGATAGCGGCTCACACTTCAAAGACCGAGCGGACCGCAGAAGAGGCGGAAAGGGAGGTCGTCAAACTTCGCCAGACCCAGTATATGGCCGACAAGATTGGCGAGGTGTACGACGGGATGATCTCCGGCGTGACATCGTTCGGGTTTTTCGTCGAGTTCGTAAACCCGCCGGTGGAAGGGCTTGTCCGGGTCGCCACCCTGACGGACGACTATTACATTTACGATGAACGTGGCCACGCGCTCAACGGCGACCGGACACGCAGAAGGTTCCGCATGGGCGACCTGGTGAAGGTAAAGGTGGAGAGTGTCTCGATAGAAAGGAGACGTGTAGACCTTTCCCTGGTGGAAAGCGTGACACGAGGGCGTTCCACCGGCATGCGGCCTGCTGGCGGACGGACTCCGGGAGGGCGGCCTGCTGGTGGACGGCCCGCTAGTGGACGCGGGGGAAAAGAGCGCGGCGGACGGAACGCTTCAACCCCGGCTCGCGGGAAAATGAAAAGGAAAAAGCGCTGACGCCGGGTTAGGGGGATACAGCAGGATACAGATTCTTGAGAGGCTATTGGAAGATAAACCTTTTGAATATTGGAGCGGGCGACGGGATTCGAACCCGCGACCCTCAGCTTGGGAAGCTGATGCTCTACCAACTGAGCTACACCCGCCCCGGCTTGGCGAATATACCACACTTATTTAAAATCATCCTTAAAGAATACGTGTAATGTGTCTGGATTTTCAATCCTTCCCGTCAACGGTCAATCGTGGGCGATCCTGCCGTTTTTAACCCGGATTCCGAAGTTGAAAGGGAGATTCTTCGCTATCTACCAGAATAACAATTGCTTCGCCGTGGCCGCCTGACCACGGTTCTTTCCGCTCCGCGTGGTGTTTTTCGTCCACCAGTCCTGAACGGATAGTAGACAGGGCTCCGGGGTCAAGAGAACCACAGACGAGCAAAAGACCGGGGTCAGGCGACCCCGGCGAAGCTTACGATTTGCGAGCGATGGCAAAGTAATCTCGCCGCAACTTCGAAATCGCGGTTTTTTAATGCAAACTCTCAAAATACCGTCACATAGCCCTGTCTCAAATAATACTTGACTTGCTATCCCCAAATTAGTATAAAGACTGGACGGAGTGACACCGCGAGGGGTCTGTAAGTTCACCTCCGTCGGGGAGTTAAGAGGGCATGACGCTTTAAAACCGATTCTGACTCCGCCTTTGAAGAACAACCTGAATTAATGAAGGTAATATTTCCATAACCATGCTTAGAAGTAAATCGGGAGACATCCTCGAAAGAATTCGGGGTCTTTTTTCCAGGAAGTACACTTTTATTTTCGTTCCGGACGTAACCGGCAAGTTCATCCGGTTCTCCACCCCCAAAATCGTCCTCAAAGGCGCGGTGGCGGCCCTGGCCGTGTTCGTCATTCTCTTCACCGTTTTCTCCGTGACGATAATCAAGAAAAACGAAGACCTGCGCGAGCTTAAGGACCTGCGCTCCACCACCGCCGCGCAGAAGGTCGAAATACAGCAGTTCAGCCAAAAAATTAAAATGGTCGAGACCCATCTCTCCCGGCTGGAGAAATTCGATAGGAAGCTTCGTGTCATAACCGCGCTTGAAAAACAAAATCCCGCCTCCGCCGAGTTCGGCCTTGGCGGGCCTAACGCGGCCGATTCCGGGACGGAGTTCCTCAACGGCGCGGGCAAGATGAACCAGTCCATGATAGACACCCTCAACGGTGACTTGGGCCGTCTGCGCCAACAGGCGGAGTCGCAGGAGATAAGCTTCTTCGAGTTGGACGAGTTTTTCAAGGAACAGTCCTCCCTGCTCTCCCACACTCCTTCAATATGGCCCGTGCGCGGCTGGATAACATCCACCTTCGGCTACCGCAGGTCGCCGTTCACCGGCCTGCGCGAAATGCACGAGGGTTTGGACGTGGCCACGCAGATCGGCTCTCCGATTGTCTCTCCGGCCGCTGGCGTTGTTGTCAGTTCCGGGTTCCATCGCGGTTACGGCAACATGCTGGAGATAGACCACGGCTACGGTGTTACGACGCGGTATGGCCACACCTCCAAGATCATGGTCTCCCCCGGCAGGAAGGTCAAGCGCGGCGATATCATCGCGCTCGTCGGTAGCACAGGCCGCTCCACCGGCCCACACCTGCATTACGAGGTGGTGCTCAACGGCGTGGCGGTCAACCCATACGGTTATATCCTGGAAGACTGATTACTGCCCCCGTGACGGCTCTGGCTGGCCGGATATGTCGGGTGGCTGGTTTTCACGATCCGGTCTCTTCTGTCAGGATGGCTTGCCATGATAGACCTTAATCTCCCAAACAAAATAACACTTCTGCGTATTTTCCTCATCCCGCTACTGCTGGTCTTTTTAATCTCCCCGTCATTTTGGTCGTGCCTGTTGGCGGCTATCGTTTTTGGCTTTGCGGCGGCGACGGACTGGCTGGATGGCCATCTTGCCCGCGTCACTAACCAGGTTACCCTTCTTGGGAAACTGCTGGACCCGGTGGCGGACAAACTGCTGGTCGTGGCGGCTTTGGTGCCGCTGGTGGAGCTGGACCGCGTATCCGCATGGGTGGTGGTGGTGATAGTCGGGCGCGAGTTCGCCATATCCGGGCTACGGATGATCGCCTCGTCACAGGGGATACACATCGCCTCCGGCGCCACTGGCAAGTACAAAATGGGCGCGGAGATAACGGCGATACTGCTCTTGATTCTGGACTTCAACTTCGTGTTCCACTTTTTGGGACAGGTGGCGATTTACGCGGCGATGATTATGGCTATCGTGTCTGGACTGGATTACTTCGCTCAATTCTGGAACAAGCTGGACCCTGCGAAGCTCGAAGGGGTATAAGGTTAACCGTGGCCAGGCGGCTGGCTTGGCTCATACCGGCTTCACCTGGTGTTCCTGACTCTCCACCAACTCAAGCTTTTCCGCCCGCGACAGCGCTTTAACCGCCATTTCGCGTCTTAGCGCGGCGGATTTGTCAGCGCAAATCTCCACAAACGCAAGCTCCACCGGCCTGCGCGCCCGGGTGTATTTGGCCGCTGTCCCTGCGTTATGCGCCACGAGGCGTTTATACAGGTCGTTGGTGACGCCGGTGTAAAGCGTGCCGTCCGCGCAAAGCAGGATGTAGCAAAGCCAAGGGGCGCCTTGCGGCACAGCCCCCTGCGGATGGTTTGAAGGCGCGGCGCTCATAAGCGGCCCAATGCGCTCCGCAAAATTCTGGCAGGGCCTGTCTTTGGCATCCTTAAGCTTGCCAGCGGGCCCAACAAGGCAGAAGCAAGTCCGGCATCGTTCCTCTTGCGCTTTAAATGGATGGGGGATAAAAAAAACCCCGTAGCCGAAGCATACGGGGTTTTTGAAAAACCGTTACAGATTTAGTAGCGCGAACCGCCGCCACCGTGTCCGCCACGACCGCCGCCGCCACCAGAGCGAGGCTCCATCGGCTTGGCTTCGGAGACACGCAAAGCGCGCCCATCAATGCTCACGCCGTCGAACTTGCTGATGGCCGCTTCCGCTTCCTCATCGGTCGCCATCTCAACAAAGGCGAAGCCTTTGGAGCGATTGGTTTCGCGATCCATGATTACCTTTGCGGATTCCACCGTTCCCACCTGCTCGAACTGTTCGCGCAGTGTGTCGTCAGTTGTGGAATAGGACATGTTGCCAACGTACAGTTTCTTACCCATTAGAACTCCAAATAAAACACGAAAAATAAATATGCCCGCTCCGACCGGAACTTAAGCCCACGCTTAATGGATTCCTTAAAATGCGGAGCACGGCTAACTTTCCAACTATAACACGGATGCATAGTTATAAAAAACAATTTTTCAAACTATTATTCCCCCGCATTTAACCAGCAAGCGCGTCGCATAGTTTAGCAAAGACCATAGGGCCTGTGACAGGACACATCGAGAACGACGGGAGGCTTGGCCGGAATTACCTGAAAGGCGCGGAACAAATCCGGGAAACCGATATCCGTCCACCAGCCGCCGATGTTTGCCCATCGGATAATCATGGCGGGTTTTTCAGCGCCGAAAATAGCGTTGTGCGCTTGATAATAGCGGGTGAGATGCGCTTCCACCCCCAGCTTTCCCCCGCCCGATAAGCAGAAGAGCCTTTTTTTTAGACTCTTCCAGTAAAAAATATGCTAAAAATACCCCATGCCTTTAAAAACATTTATTTCCATGTTGGCCGTTGGCGCCGCAGTGGCCCTTTCCGGGTGCGCGGCGCTTAACCCTGTGCTCGTGCCGTTGGGCCTTGCGGAGGCTCCGCCACCAGTCACCGATTCCGCTTATTTCAACGCGCAAACCGATAAATTGCTGGAGCGGCTCAAGGCTTCCCAGTCCAAAACATTCCGGCGGGTGGCGTTGTTGAATTTTGTCAACGCCAACGGGCAGGTGTCCGAGCTTGGCAAATATCTCACCTCCAAATTCGGGGAGAGGGCCATGGCCTTGCAGATGTTCCGCGTGACGCCGCAGGGACAGGTGAAAGAGGCATTGGCCAGGCTCAAAATAGTTGGAGCGGCGGAACTTACGCGCGAACAGATAGAAAAACTTGGGACAGACCTGGACGCAGACGCCATAGTGACTGGAGTCGTCTCCGACCTGCAAAAAGGGAGCGATGTTGACCTGTCCGTGAAGGTTATACATGTCCAGACCGGGGAGATGGCCGCCGCCGCCAGCGTCAACTTATACCGTTCCAAGCAAGTCCAAACCCTGATTCAACAGTTCTGACGGACGGAGGCCCACATGCCGCCATCCCGCATTAAAATCAAGATTTGCGGCCAAACCTCCCTTGCCGATTGCGAGATGAGCGTCCGCCACGGGGCGGATTATCTTGGCGTGGTGCTTGACGTGCGGTGGTCTGCAAGGTCGCTTGACGTGGAGGCGGCGGAGCCTATATTCCGCAAGTTCGGGTCGAGGACGTTTCTTCTGTTGTTCAACAGGTCGCCAGACGATGGGATACTGTCTGCGGTGCGGTTTCTCAAGCCATACGCCATCCAGCTTACCGGCAAAGAGACGCCGGAGACCGCTGGCGCCATTCAACGGGCCGCTGGCGTCCCTGTTTTCAAATCCATCCACCTGCCACCGGTTGGCGAGGGAGAGGCGGACGCAGGTTCGCTTATAACACTGATGAAGGAATATGACGAAGCCGGAGTAGACGGTTTCGTGCTGGATACCTCCTCCGGCGGGATGTACGGCGGCACAGGGAAGCGGAGCGACTGGACGACGGCGGCTGAAGTGGTCAGACACGCGCCTTTGCCTGTGTTCCTGGCGGGGGGGATTAATCCAGACAACGT
>Ga0315281_10002620_pt1 | contig 26661 bp, 28 predicted proteins | sample YL17G07_0_MG_FD_204540 | JGI IMG/M metagenome (GOLD analysis project Ga0315281, IMG submission 204540) | Sediment microbial communities from Yellowstone Lake, YNP, Wyoming, USA - YL17G07_0 | ecosystem: Environmental > Aquatic > Freshwater > Lake > Sediment | place: USA: Wyoming | collected... | reverse complement strand
TAAGGTGGCCCTCACCGCCTGTATGCGAAAAATCCTCGTGATCCTTAATGCCATGCTCAAAAATCGTACCTACTGGAACCCACAACTGCCTCTGGCAGCTTGACAAACAAGACAGTCGCTCTCCCCCGAGGGGGAGAGGGAAAGGATAGTCTCGCGCCAAGACTCTCCACGAGGTTTTCCCCCTCTCCCCCCGTTTATGGGGGGAGCGGGCTGGGGTGAGGGGGGTGGAAATGAGATGCCCTGCCTCTGCCGGTTCCCGTAAAGTCTTGACCATGAGCCTTTGCCAAGTTTTTCGGAGCTAAGGGAAAAAGCTGAAAAGGTATTTTAGGGCGGACCTGACTGTCCGCCCTCCGGTGGGCAAACCTGCATTTCGTTCCTGCCGCGACATGAGATGGAGGTGGGGAGGCGCCGGCGACCATGACCTTCCCCCTAGCCCGGGCCCCCCTCCCCTTCCGAGCCGGGGCCGTCCCCGGCGGGCCCTTCCCCTTTTTTCCTGAGGGCCTGCCACCGGGCCTCCAGGTCCGGCTCCGCCCCTTGGGTGCCCGGCTCGTAAAAGCGCTCTCCGGCCACCTCTGGCGGCAGATACTCCTGCTCCACGTAGTGGCCCGGGAAATCGTGGGGATAGAGGTAGTCCCGGCCGTGGCCCAGGGCTTTGCGGTCCCGGTGGGCGTCTTGCAGCGGGGTCGGCACCTGGGTAACTCCTTTTTCTGCCAGTGCCGCCCGGGCCCGGAAGTAGGCCTGGGTGGAGTTGCTCTTGGGGGCCAGGGCCAGATAGATGGTGGCCTGGGCCAGGTGGTAGACCGCCTCCGGCAGCCCCACCCAGTTGAGGGCCGCCGCGGCGGCGGCCACCTGCTCCAGGGCCTGGGGGTCCGCCAACCCCACGTCCTCCGAGGCCAGAATCAGCAGCCGCCGCATGATCAACCTGGGGTCCTCCCCGGCCTCCAGCATGCGGGCCAGCCAGTAGAGGCCCGCGTCCACGTCCGAGCCCCGGATGCTTTTGATGAAAGCCGACAGGGTGTCGTAATGGGCGTCCCCTTCCCGGCCGTACATCAGGTCCCGGCGGGGCATACACTCCCGGGCCCCCTCCAGGTCCACCCGGATGACGCCGTCCGCCCCGGGCTCGGTGCTGAGCACCGCCAGCTCCAGGGCGTTCAGGGCCCGGCGGGCGTCGCCCCCGGCCATCCGGGCCAGATAGTCCAGGGCTGCGGTCGTCACCGCCGCCGCCTGGGCTCCCAGGCCCAGCTCCTTATCCGCCAGGGCCCGTTTCAGGAGGGCCAGGATCTCTGCTTCCTTCAGGGGCTCGAAGATGAAGACCTTGGCCCGGGAGAGCAGCGGCCCGATGATCTCGAAATAGGGATTTTCCGTGGTGGCCCCCATGAGGGTGATGAGCCCCTCCTCCACGTGGGGCAGCAGGGCGTCCTGCTGGGCCTTGTTGAACCGGTGGATCTCGTCGATGAGGACCACGGTGCGGCGCCCCCGGGCCTGCTCCTGCCGGGCTTCCTCCACCACCCGGCGCAAATCCGCCACCCCGGACAGCACCGCGCTGAGGCTGACGAAATGGCAATCCAACTCCCGGGCCATCACCCGGGCCAAGGTGGTCTTGCCGGTGCCGGGAGGGCCCCAGAAGATCATGGAGGATATCAGCCGGCCGGCCTTGACCGACCGCCACAGCAGGCGGCCGGGAGCCACCAGGTGCCGCTGCCCCACGAATTCCGCCAGACTCCGGGGGCGCAGACGGGCCGCCAACGGCTGCGGCAGCGCAAAGAGAGGGGGTGTTTTCTGGGTCATGGATTAGGTTGTGGGGGGAGGGGGCTAAGGGCTTTTTCGTAAGTAGCCCTTACCCCCTCCCCCAAGCCCTTATGGTTTTTGGCCGTGGGAGTCGGGGCCTCTGGCCCCGCCTCCCACGGCCCTTATGCGGGTTGGGAGGGGGGCTTGGGGGGAGGGCAGGGCCGGCTTACGAAAAACCCTGGCCCTCCCCCCAATAATTCTATTTCACCTTAACAAACGGATACCGCTCCTTCATTTCCCGGGTCACCAGGCCCAGGCCGCACTGGTTATGGATGGTCTCCACCGCCACGATGACGTCCGCGGCCTCAAAGTCCACCCGGCAACCCTGGCCCTGGGAGCAAAACTCCTCATTCAGGAAGCGGTCCAGGGCCTGCTCCACTTCCTGACTGGAAAACTCCCCTTTATGGCCCCGGCGTTTCAGGCGGACATAGAAGGCCTTATTGCCGATCTCCGGCCCCAGGGCCCGCAGTTCTTCTTTGAGGCGCTCCGCCAGATTCTCCACGGTAAACGGGAAAACGGTCCTGATGGGCACCACCCCGCTGAGATATTCCGACAGAAAAGGGCTCTTTTCCCAAAAGTTTTTCAAGGCTTCCAAAAACTCGCCCACCTCCGGGACCTTGCCCAGGATCACCGAGGTGAAGCCGCTGGGCTGGAACTCCCCCAGACCCGCCAGTTCCTGGAGCAGGCGCCGCTGCTGCCGCATGTAGCTGGTGATCACCACATTCCAGTCTTTCATGGCCCCTAGTTTTCTCCGTCCCATCTCTTGCGAGATTTTTAATTTTTTCTTATATTAATAATCAATATTTAGCAAACAAGGGGTGCCCTATGTTCGGCTATAATTTCACCACCCTGCTCATCATTCTGGTCATCGCCCTGCTGCTCTTCGGGCCCCGGCGTTTACCGGAACTTGGTGATGCCATTGGCAAGGCCATCAAGAGCTTCAAAAAAGCTCACGACGAGCCCGAAGTCACCCCTCCCAAGGGCGAGATTCCAGGCAGCGCTGCCTCCAGCGCCAATCCGCAGAGCGTCACCTGCCCCCAGTGCCACAAGGAATTGACCGGGGATTTTGCCTTCTGCCCCCATTGCGGCAACCGGGTGGGGAAGGCCTAATTTCAGGGTGCCGGGATGTTCGGAATCTCCCTGGAGGAATTGATCGTCCTCGCGGTGTTGGCCTTCATCCTTTTCGGGCCCCAGAAGCTGCCCGAATACGCCGAAAAACTGGGCCGCCTCGTGGCCAAGCTGCGCCAGGCCAGTTCCGAATTAACCCGGGAAGTCCAGAACCCCTTTCAATATCCCCCGGAGCCCGGCCAGTCCACCCCCCGGGTGACGGGCTACGCCACCTGCCCCTCTTGCCACCGGGCCACCGGGCCTGATTTCACCTTCTGCCCCGATTGCGGCCACCGCCTGAAAGAGGAGCCGGCTGCATCGGCTTCTACCCAGCAGCCTCTGGCCTCTTAGCCTGTTTATTCCTAAGACGAACTTATTGTTGCTCCCTTATGCTGGCGTTTTTCATTAAGAATCGATCTGCTGGCTTGGTTCCCTCCCCTTCCAGGGAAAAAGCCCGGTGGAGGCTGCCCTAATGGTAGGGGCGCAATTCATTGCGCCCCGAAGGGCGTGATAAATCACGCCCCTACTTTGACGCCTTTGATTAACGATTTTATCTCCCGAAGACCAAAGATGATCCGGCCCTTAACCAGCCAGGAAGCCAAGATGGCCCACGAGGTTATCAACGCCGCGGCCCAGGCGTACCAGGGGGTTATTCCGGCGGACTGCTGGCAGGAGCCGTACATGCCCTTGGAAGAGTTGCTGGCGGAGTTGGCGGCGGGGGTAAAGTTCTGGGCCTATGAAGCCGACGGCCGCCTGGTGGGGGTCATGGGACGCCAGGCGGTCCGGGACGTGACCCTGATCCGCCACGCCTACGTGCTCCCCCAGGCCCAACGCCACGGCATCGGGGCCCGGTTGCTGGACCGGCTCCGCCAGGACGTTGCCAGCCCCATGCTGGTGGGAACCTGGGCCGCGGCCTGGTGGGCCGTCCGCTTTTATGAGAAACACGGCTTCCGCCTGGTGACCCCGGCGGACAAAGACCGGCTGCTCCGCAGCTACTGGACCATTTCCCCCCGCCAGATCGAGACCTCCGTGGTCCTGGCGGATGAGAGGTGGTTCAGGCGGCAAGGGCCGCAGGCTGCGTAACCTAAACAGGTAGGGGCGGTTCGCGAACCGCCCCTACATTTAGGGCCCTCACTCCGGAAACCCGTTTTGCTGCCATTCATTAGCCTTGGGCCCACCCGTAAAACATGAGAAGGACCTGGTAGGGGCGGGTTTTAAACCCGCCCCTACTGCACCGGCGAGACGCCGGTGCCACTAAAGGCTATTCTCTAACAAATCTTTCAACAACAAAGTTCACAATTCTGCCAAAGAAGAAAATTCTGAAACCGGCAACGGTATTACAGCTCCACCACTTCCGGGTCCACGGGCTGGCCCATGAACAGGCTGGCCAGTTGTTGAAAGCGCGGCGTCAGGTCGGTGGTGAGATAGCGGCGGGACCCGCCCCGGCTGAGGAGTCCCTCGATCTCCGGATGGCGCTTCAGATAATCAACCAGCTTGGCGGCGGTGACCTGCCCCGAGCAGATCAACTCCAGCCCGTCCCCCATGAGGGACCCGATCTTGTCCTTTAAAATGGAATAGTGGGTGCACCCCAATATCAGGGTGTCCACCCTCCCTCGTAAGGGGGCCAGGTAGCGCCGCAAAATCATCTCCGTGCCTTCCCAATCCTGCTCCCCCGCTTCGATGAGGGGCACCAGCAAGGGGCAGGCCTGCTGCCACACTTCCACTTCGGGGTCCAGTTTCTGCAGTTCCAACTCGAAGGACTGGGAGGTGACGGTGCCCTCGGTGCCGATGACCCCGATGCGCCGACCGCGGCTCCGGGCCAAGGCCTCCTCCACCGTGGGAATCAACACCCCCAGCACCCGGTAGTCGGGGTAGTGGGCCGGCAGGTAAACCTGCTGGAGGCGCCGCAGGGCCCGGGCCGAAGCCGTGTGGCAGGCCAAAACGATGAGGCGGCACCCCTGGCGGAAGAGATAATCCACCGCCTGCTCGGTGAACTTGAACACCACCCGGTCGGACCGGGTGCCGTAGGGAATCCGGGCGTTGTCCCCCAGATACAAATAATCGTAGTCCGGCAGGAGCCGCAAGAACTCCCGCAAAACCACCAACCCGCCGAACCCCGAGTCAAACACGCCGATCATGGTTTAAGTTTCGAGTTTTTAGTTTTGAGTTTCGAGAATAAATCAAAATACTTGAGGAATCGAGTTTCATGCGTGGGACAATCACAAATCGGAAAACTTAAAACTTGAAACTCGAAACTCCACCCCTCACTCCGACAACCGCAGCAAGGTGCCCCGTTTATAGGCGGACTTGAGCGTGTAGTGGAGCAGGGCGTAGCTAATCAAGATGTATATCACACATTCCGCGAAGCCGTAAAGCAGCGGGTACCGGTAGCTCAGGGGAAAGCCGTAGAACTGGCGGAAGTACTCAAGAAAATAGGTGAAGGGAATGAGGCGCGCCACGTACTGCATCCCCGTGGGCAGGACGGACACGGGGTAATAAAGGCCGCACAGCAGGAGCATCAGATAGGAGAAGGCCCAGGCCGCCACTTCGGCCCGCTGGCCGAAGCGCAGCACCAATGCCAGCACCAGGGCGCCGATGATGGCCGCGTTCAGGAACATGCCGACCATGAAGATGACCAGGCCTCCGGCTCCCGGGGCCGACAGGTCCATGTTGAAGAGCCACATGCTCATAAGACCCATGACCACGAAGACCAGGAACCCCCGCACCAGGCCCACCAGGCCCGAGCCCACCAGGATATGGGTGAGGCGGATGGGGGCGATGAACTCGTGCTTCAGGCTCTTGGCCCAGACCGAGTAGAGCAGGGCGTAAGACAGGTCCAGTTGGGCGATCTGGATGGTGTTCATGGCCACCGCCCCGATGAGGATGAAAGTCACGGTGTCCGGGTCCAACTTGAGAAAGCGGGTGAGCAGGCCCACGGAGAAGATGGCCACCCCGGGCCAGAAGATCATCTCGAAGATGGCGAAGACGTTGCGCCGGTTCACCAGGGTGCTGCGGACCGCGAAGGCCCAGACCTGGTGGAAATCAGTGGGTAATTTCACGGTAGATTTCCTCCAGGTCCACGGGCTTGACCTGCACCCTGGCCAACGGGTGCCGGCTGTGGGCGATGACTTCCAGGATGGCCGGCAGCCTGGTCTCCGCCCGGTCCAGCACCAGGTCCACCCGGGAGTCCTGCACCCGGTGGGTCAGCACCCCGGGCAGCTTCCCATATTCCAAAGGCGCCGGGCGGTCCTGGAAAATCAGGCGCAGGTGGTCCCCCAGGCCCAGGCGCTGCTGCAAATCGGCGATGCGGCCCCGGCTCACCAGGCGGCCCTCTTTCAGAAAACCCACCTCCCCGCACAGCATCTCGGCCTCCCGCAGGTTGTGAGTGGTGAGCAGGATGGTGAGGCCAGAGTCCCGGTTGAGGCGCAGGATCTCTTCCCGGAGGTGCTGGGCCATTTCCGGGTCCAGCCCCGAGGTGGGTTCGTCCAGGAAAAGGAGCTCCGGGGTGTTGATCAGGGCCTTGGCCAGGGCCAGGCGCTGTTTCAGGCCGGTGCTCAGCCGCTCGAAGGTCACCCGGCGGTGGGGCCCCAGCTCGAACAAGGCGATGAGCTCCTCAACCTTGTCGGACAGAGCCCGCCCTCCCAGACCATAGAGGCGGCCGTAAAATCGCAGGTTTTCCTCCACCGTCAGACACCAGAGGAAGTGGGCGCCGGCGGCCGCCAGATTGATGCGCTCCCGGAGGTGGCCCGCCTCCCGGATCACGTCCAGGCCCAGTACCTTCGCCTGGCCGGCGTCCGGCCACAGCAAGGTGGCCAGGATGGAAATCAGGGTGGTCTTGCCGGCGCCGTTGGGCCCCAGGACCCCGAAGATGGCCCCATAATCCACCTCCAGGTCCACCTCCCGAAGCGCCGCCTTCCAGGGCCCGAACGCCCCGGTGCGGAACGACTTGCAGATTCCTTGGGCTGCGATGGCTGGTTGCATGGGTATGGATTTCTTGGGGGGAGGGCCAGGGGCCGACGGCCCCTGCCCTCCCCCCAAGCCCCCCTCCCAACCCCCATATGAGGCCGGGGAAGACGGGGCCTGCGGCCCCGACTTCCCCGACCTAATAAATAACCTTAAGGGATTGGGGGAGGGGGCTTGGGGGAGGGGGTAAGGGCACTTACGAAAAAGCCCTTAGCCCTCTCCCCCAAAAACTCTATCAAATTAAGGGGTGGCGGCCAAGGATTTCCGGAGGTGGGGGCGGTGGGGTCCCGGCCTCTCGTCTTGCAAAGTTGTTCAAGCTGCGGTACATTAGCCTCAAATGGATGAGGAAGAGCGCGTCGTCAATCCCCGGCTCCAGGTCGATGACCTGGGGTTGGAGGTGGGCCTCCGGCCCCGGACCCTTCAGGAGTTCGTGGGCCAGGAAGAGGTGCGGCGCAACCTGGAGCTGGCCATGGCCGCGGCCCTGGGCCGGGGCGAAGCCGTGGACCACATCCTGGTGCACGGCCCCCCGGGTTTGGGCAAGACCACCCTGGCCCACATCATCGCGGCCGAGATGGGCGGCGGCATCAAGGCCACCTCCGGCCCGGTCATTGAGCGGCCCGGCGACCTGGCGGCCCTGCTCACCAATCTGCAGCCCCTGGACGTCTTGTTCATCGACGAAGTGCACCGCCTGCCCACAGTGGTGGAGGAGATCCTCTACCCCGCCCTGGAGGATTTCCGCCTGGACCTCATCATCGGCCAGGGACCCGGGGCCCGCTGCCTGAAGCTGGAGCTGCCCCGCTTCACCCTGGTGGGGGCCACCACCCGGGCCGGCCTCCTCACCCCGGCCCTGCGGGACCGTTTCGGCTTGATGCTGCGGGTGGACTTTTACCGGGTGGAAGACCTGGCCCGGATTACCCAACGGGCGGCCCGGATATTGGCAGTGGACATCGAACCGGAGGGGGCCTGGGAGATCGCCCGGCGCTCCCGGGGCACCCCCAGGATCGCCAACCGCTTATTGAAGCGGGTGCGGGACTACGCCCAGGTGCGGGGCGACGGCAAGATCGACCGGGAATGCGCCAACCTGGCCCTCACTTTGCTGGACGTGGACCAGCTGGGACTGGACCGCATGGACCGGCAGATTTTACGCACCATCCTGGAGAATTACGACGGCGGCCCCGTGGGCCTGGGCACCCTGGCCGCGGCCCTCTGCGAGGAGGAGGACACCCTGGAGGAGGTCTACGAGCCGTTCCTGATCCAGGCCGGCTTTCTCCAGCGCACTCCCCGGGGCCGGGTGGCCACCGGTAAGGCCCTGGAGTATTTTTCCAAGTTGCCCCTGAAAGGCCCCCACCCCAAGTTGTTTTAGTTGTCAGCGGTCAGCTTTCAGCTTTAAGCAACAATCAAGGCCTGTGGTTGGCAGGTTCAGCCCTCCTTGAGCAACGTCAGAGCCGCCTCCAGATGTTCCAGCGCCTGATGGATATTCTCGCACTCCAGGCAAGGCACGATATTGTCCCGGCCCCGGGAGGTAAAGACTGTTTCCCGCGTCCCCTGACATTGGGGACAGTCGGCCGCGGCCAGGCGGAGCTCTGCAACCAACCTGGCCAGGGTTGCATTATCACTGCTTGCGGTCATGAGCTGCTCCTTGGATTTTCTGCCTGCTGCCGCGAGTTTATCCCAGAGGGCAAATCCAGCAAAATTTTATATAATACTAATTATACGTCATAAATAGAGTATTGACCCAACCATGATGAAATCCCCCCCAGCCCCCCTTTTCCAAAGGGGGGAGCTAAAGGGGGTTCTCTTAAAAGTCCCCCTTTGAAAAAAGGGGATTTAGGGGGATTTGTCAAGCTTCACGATGGGATACCATCGGCCTCAAATGCTCTAAGTTTGACGTCAAATTAATATAAGTTACTCGTTCCCCAGTTGCACTTGGGAACGAAAGTGGATGCCAAGCTCAGCTTGGCCTGCAAGGGGGTTCCCCAGCACGGCTTGGAAACGAGGCTGTAACAACCACTTTTTGCTTAAGTTAACCATTATGAGAGCCTGTCGCCACTGCGGTCGCACTGACCGGACCCTCTCCCCCCGGCTGGGCTATTGCGCCGCTTGCATCCGGTCCCACTTCGCCGCGGTCTGGCCGCAGATCGAAGCCCTGCACCAGGAGTCCCGCCGGGCCTTCGGTCTCCCCCTGACCCCGCCCCGGGACCCCGACGGCAAGAGCTGCACCCTCTGTTTCCACGCCTGCCGCATCCCCGAAGGCGGCCACGGCTTTTGCGGGGCCCGCCGGGTGGCAAACGGCCGCCTCCGGGGGGGCGGCCCCGCCGGGGCCGGCTTGAGTTACTACTACGACCCCCTGCCCACCAACTGCGTGGCCGACTGGTTCTGCCCCGGCGGCACCGGCCGGGGGTACCCCCAATATGCCTGCCGGGACGGCCCGGAGCGGGGTTACACCAACCTGGCGGTGTTCTACCACGCCTGCAATTTCAACTGTCTCTTCTGCCAGAACTGGACTTTTAAAAAGGCCACCTTCCGGGGCGAAAAGGTCTCGGCGGCGAATCTGGCGGCCGCGGTGCGGCCCAACACCGCCTGCATCTGCTATTTCGGGGGCGACCCCACCCCCCAGCTGCCCCATGCCCTGGCCACGGCCCGTCTGGCCCTGGAGGCGGCCTTCAAGGCGGGGCGCCGGGTCCGCATCTGCTGGGAAACCAACGGCGCCATGCAGGAAAAGTGGCTTAAGCCCCTGGTGGCCAGCTCTCTTACCAACGGCGGCGTCATCAAGTTCGATCTCAAGGCCTTCAGCGAAGAGCTGCACCTGGCGCTCACCGGGGTTTCCAACAGCCAGACCCTGCAGAATTTTGCCTCCCTGGCCCAGCAGATGGGGGCGCGGCCGGAAGTCCCGCTCCTGTGCGCCAGCACCCTGCTGGTGCCGGGCTATGTGGACCTGGAGGAGATCCATGGCCTGGCCCGCTTCATCGCCGCCCTGAACCCCGACATTCCCTACAGCCTCCTGGGCTTCTACCCCCAGTTTATCCTGCAGGATTTGCCCGTCACTACCAGGAATTTCGCCCTGCAAGCCAAGGGGGTGGCCGAGGACGCCGGAGTCCGGCGAGTCCATCTGGGGAACCCGCATCTCTTAATTTAAGAAAGCCCAGGCGCCCCGGGAATTGCCGCCGCGGCATGGCGCCGCCCCGTTACTCGGGGATGCCGGCCGCGGCCTCTCCCGGGTTTTCCCCCACCATTTTCCCCGCTGAATTTCAGACATCCCGACCCCCAAAATCAGGAATTTCCTGATGGCATCTTTCCCCATTCCTAATAATGTTGGTGACATCCGGAAGATTTCCCTCCGGGGTTGAAGCACCTCGATCCCGTGGGGATAATTGGGGCCAACCCCGGGATGGGTTGAGAGACACCCGCGCCGATCTTGAAAAGATTGTCCACAGGAGGTCACCGAGATGCTTTGGAGGTTGCGCCGTGCCCGCAGGCTTTTTTGCCGGGACCAGCAAGGCAGCTACGCCGTGGAGTTCGCCATTATCTTGCCGGTTTTCCTGCTCCTGGTTTTCGGGATCGTGGATTTTGGCCACGCCTGGTACATGAGGCATGTAATGGTCAATGCCAGCCGGGAGGGCGCCCGCTACGGCAGCAGATATCAGACCGACACCGCGGGCAACCGGGTGTGTCCCAAAGACCTGTCCCCTTCCGTTACGAGCTACGTGTTGAACACTTCCGCGGATAACGGCGGCAAGGGCGGCTGGGGACTGAAAAGCCTGCTGCCGTCCACCGCCAACCCCGTGGTCACCCCCGGGGGACCTGGCGCCATCGAGTCCAATCCTTCGGTGCTGGCGGGGGAAGACCTGACGGTGACGGTCACCGCCACCAAAACCTGGCTGGTGCTCGGCAAACTGGTACCGGGGTTTAGCAGTACCAAGACGATAACCGCCACCACTAATATGAAATGCGAGTAGGAGAGGGGCCATGCGGGAAAAAATGAGAAACTTCTTCAAAGAGCTGGGGGGGGCGGGAACCGCGGTTGCCGGGTTGTGCATGATGGTAATCCTGGGAGTGGCGGCCCTGGTGGTGGACATCGGCCACCTGGCGACGGTCAAGGGGGAGCTGCAACGGGCGGCAGACGCCGGGTCCATGGCCGGGGCCCGGGCCTTGTGGCCCACGGCCCTGCCCATATTTACGAACCCGCCGGCCGGCCCCGATTGCGTCAGCGCCAAGGGGCTGGCCCTGAGCACCGCCACTTCCGTCAACAACCAGGTGGACGGGGAAGTCCTCACCGCGGCTAATCTTACCATTGAGGTGGGCAACTATGACTATGCCACCAGGGTTTTTACCCCCAAGTCAGATTGCCCCCTCACCACTAACGCGGTCAAAGTCAGGGCCCAGAAAGACGTCAACACCATCTTTTTTGCCAGCATCTGGAACCTGACTTCCATGAAGCCCGCGGCCACCGCCACCGGCACCATGAGCTTCGCCAAGGCGGTGGGCAAGGGCACCGCCCCCATTGCCATCAATAAAGTATTCGTGGTCCCGGGGACCCAAGTATTCATCAGTTTTGAACAGGACGCCATGCAAACTGGCGGCTGGTTCGCCGACCCACCAGACAAGGCCAACGCCGCTACCTTCAAGGACTATATCGTCAATGACTCCTGTCCGCCCTTGCATGTAGGCGACATCCTCAAACTGCAAAACGGCCAGGACGCCTCTGTCATGAAAGCCCTAAAAGATGAACTGCAGCAGCATCCTGGGGGCTGGGACACTTTTCTCCCGGTGGTTAATACACCGCAGTTCACCCAAGAACACCCCATCGTCGCCTTCGTGCCTTTAAGGATTACCCATGTACAAGATACTGGAAACAACAAGGGCCTCACGGGGACGGTGCTGGGTCTTTCGGAGTGCGGCGCGGCCCTGCCGGGCTCCGACGTCAATTGCGGCGTCCTGGCCCCCCCCAAGGCGGTGGAATAAGCGGAAGAGAGTTATGCCATGATAACTCGCTGGTTAATATGGGGCGCAGGTCCCTCCGGGGAATTCGCCCGGCCGGGGCCGCAGGCGGCCCGGGAGGCGGGAGTGAGACGGGGCCGGTTAGGAAACCCCTATCCGCCTCTGCTGTTGTCCCGCCGGCTTTTTAGCCGGTTTTACTTTAACATTTGGATATTTTGAGACGGAAAATTAGGAATCCCCCAATAGCCTTTTGCTAAAGGGGTCGTATCATTTTGACAGCATGCTGACCAGGCGCCGGCAACCTGTGGAGGATGGCCGCTGGTTTCATTACCCCAAAAGGAGGGGGTTTATGGGTACTGGGAGTCGCCAATCCCTGTTCGGTGTGTTTCGGCAAGAGCGGGGCGGCATCGCCTTGGAATTCGCCATCATCATTCCCGTCTTCTTCCTCCTGGTTTTCGGGATAGTGGATTTCAGCCATGCCTGGTACCTGAACCACCAGATGTCCAACGCCAGCCGGGAAGGGGCGCGTTACGGCACCAGGTTTGTCAAAGACAGCAACGGCATTCGCATCCTGCCGCAAAGTCTAATCCCTTCCATCGCCAATTACCTTAAATACAACTCCGCGGAGAACGGCGGCCTGGGCGGCTGGGGGCTAAGCCACCTGCTTCCCGCGGACTCGAACCTCACCGTAACCCCGTCCGGCAGCGGCTGGACCGAGGCCAACCCCGCGACCTTGCCGGGAAAAGACCTCACGATCACGGTCAGCGCCAGAAAAACCTGGCTAGTCATCGGCCGCCTGGTCCCGGGGTTGGGAAGCTACAAAGACATAACCGTGAGCACCACCATGAAATGCGAGTAACAAGGTGCAAAGGAGGCCATCATGTGCAGCAGGGTTAGAAGATGTCTGTCTGAGCCCTCGGGGTCAGTATCCCTGGTCACCGCCATCGGCATTTTTGTCTTATTGGGGTTTATCGGCCTGGCGCTGGATGTAGCCCACATCGTCATGGTGAAGAGCGAGTTGCAAAAGGCCGCCGACGCCGGGGCCATGGCCGGCGCCCGGGGCTTGTGGCCCCTGGTGCTGCCGGTGACCGGCTCCACGACCCCCAGAAATCCTGATTGTGCCGCGGGCGCCCTGGCGGCCCAACTTACCGCGCATAACAACCGGGTGGATGGGAGCTATCTTGCCACTGACTCTGAAATTACCGTGGAGGTGGGCCGCTGGGATTACGCCTCCAAGACCTTCACCGCCGGGTGCACCACCACCTCCAACGCCGCCCGGGTAAGTACTCGCCGCAACGGCGTGGTGATGCTCTTTGCCAAAATCTTCGGCATCAGCACCACCGACTTATCCGCCACCGCCACCGCGGTGATGGACTTCGCCTCCGCGGTGGGCAAGGGCAGCCTCCCCATTGCCTTGGATAAAGAATTTACCACCCCGGGAGCCGTGGTAAAGATCTCCATGAATCCCGATACCGTGGATAATGGCGGCTGGTTTGTTGATCCCCCGGATAAGGCCAGCGCCGCCACCATCCGGGACTATATCACCAAAGACATCTGTCCCGCTTTGAACATCGGCGATATCATCAATCTGCAAAACGGCGTGGACGGTTCGGTGTTGGCCGCTTTGAAGGATGAACTCGCCACTCATCCCGGCGGTTGGGACACCTTCCTGCCGGTGGTGGACACGCCCAAATTCAACCAACAGCAACCCATCACCGCCTTTGTGCCGTTCCGGATTACCGAAGTGTCTAACACCGGCAGCGACAAGTATGTCAAAGGCATGGTCTTGAACATGATGGATATGCCTTCGGCCCTGCCCGGGGGACCCAACTACGGGGCCCTGGCCCCGCCCAAGGCGGTGCGGTAGCCCGACGAAGTTTAGTCCCCCCTAACGGGGGTGGATTGGCGCAGCTCCAGGAACTCCCTCCTGAGTCCTGGAGCTTTTTTTTACCAGACTGCAGGTCCGCCGGTCCCGCCCCGAGACCCAGCCCCGGCCGCCAGGCCCCCGTGGCGCCTGGGTTCCATCCCTCGGCTTGACATTGGGGACGGGCAGGTATATTAAGGGATTGGTGAAAACGAAAATCATCTTCATCACCGGCGGGGTGCTGTCCTCCCTGGGCAAAGGGGTGGCGGCCGCGGCCATCGGGGCGCTGTTGGAGTCCCGGGGGCTCCGGGTCACCTTCCAGAAGCTGGACCCTTATATCAACGTGGACCCCGGCACCATGAACCCCTTCCAGCACGGCGAGGTGTACGTCACCGAAGACGGCGCCGAAACCGACCTGGACCTGGGGCATTACGAACGCTACACCTCCGTCACCCTGGGGCAGGAAAACAACTTCACCTCCGGGCGCATCTATTACGACGTCATCACCAAGGAGCGCCGGGGGGACTACCTGGGGGGCACGGTCCAGGTCATCCCCCACATCACCGACGAAATCAAGCAATCCATCCTCAAGGTGGCCCCCGCGGTGGACGTGGCCATCATCGAGATCGGCGGCACCGTGGGCGACATCGAGAGCCTGCCCTTTCTGGAGGCCATCCGCCAGCTCAAAGGCGACCTGGGCCCGGAAAACGTCTGCTACATCCACCTCACCCTGGTGCCCTACATCAAAAGCGCCGGCGAAGTGAAGACCAAGCCCACCCAGCACAGCGTCAAGGAGCTGCGCTCCATCGGCATCCAGCCCAACATCCTGCTCTGCCGCACCGAAAAAGTCCTCAGCCGGGACATCAAGGCCAAGATCGCCCTCTTTTGCAACGTGGGCCCCGAGGCGGTGATCACCGCCCAGGACGTGGACAACATCTATGAGATCCCCCTGCTGCTGCACGCCGAAGGCCTGGACGACCGGTTGGTGGAGGTGCTGAACATCTGGACCCGGGCCCCCCGCCTGGAGCGCTGGGAAGAGCTGGTGTCCCGCATCAAGAACCCCAAAGACCGGGTGGAGATCGGCATCGTCGGCAAGTACGTGGACCTCAGGGAATCTTACAAGAGCCTGCACGAGGCCCTGGTCCACGGGGGCATGGCCCATGAGTCCCAGGTGGCCCTGACCTACATCGATTCCGAAAGGGTGGAGCGGGAAGGCCCCGAAGGCCTCCTGGGCCACCTGCACGGCATTCTGGTCCCCGGCGGCTTCGGGGTGCGGGGCGTGGAAGGGAAAATCCAGGCCATCCGCTATGCCCGGGAACACCGGGTCCCCTATTTCGGCATCTGCTTCGGCATGCAACTGGCGGTGGTGGAGTTTGCCCGCCACGTGGCCGGCATCACCGGCGCCACCAGCGAGGAGTTCGACCCCGAGACCCCGGACCCGGTCATCTACCTCATGCGGGAGTGGTACGACTACCGCCGGGACGCCATTATCCACCGGGACCGGGAAACGGAAAAAGGCGGCACCATGCGCCTGGGGGCCTACCCCTGCGTCCTCAAAGAAGGGTCCCTGGCGCAGCGGGCCTACGGCGAAACCAAGATCATGGAACGCCACCGCCACCGCTACGAGTTCAATAACGACTACCGGGAAAAGCTCAGCGCCGCGGGCCTGCGGCTCACCGGCACCTCACCCAACGGCGAGCTGGTGGAAATCGTGGAACTCAAAGATCACCCCTGGTTCCTGGGATGCCAGTTCCACCCGGAATTCAAATCCCGGCCCATGAAGCCCCACCCCCTGTTTAAGGACTACATCGGGGCCTGCCTGGAATATAAACACCGCCTGGCCAAGCCGGGCCAGGAGATTTAGTAGGCAGTTGCCAGTTGTCAGTTTTTAGTTGTCAGTTTTTAGTTTTTGGTTTTTGGTTTTTGGTTTTTGGACAGAATTTATGTAGGGATACGGTCAGGGACACCGTCTCTGCCCTCCCCTCCTCCCTCCCAACATGTAGCCCTTGTTTCATAAGGAAAATGCAATGGGTGATTGGGATACTGCGATTCTCATGTGTGTAAGGGATATTGGAAAGGAAGCAATGTTGCAACAAATATATCGTAAGGTTGGTAACTATATACAATTAAGCAATAAGCACTTGGAAGGAACACAGTACGGTGGAAGACCTGCATTTCAACATGAGGTTAGAAGTTTTATCTCTAATTTATGCGATTCAGGCTATCTGGTAAGATTAGATAGGGGAGTATATTCAATAACAGAAAAAGGTTTAAAACGAATAAGTATTGATCTCAATCTTGAAGATCTTGACGTTTAAATAGGGCGTGCCATGCACGCCGAATAATGGCGGCCATGGGCCGCCCTATAACTGCTCACTGCTCACTGACTACTAATGACCGCCAAGGTGCAAATTGCCGATTTTTGGGTGGGGGACGGGGGTCTGGTGATGATCGCCGGCCCTTGTGTCATCGAGTCGGCGGCGGCCACTCTGGAGATCGCCCGGGCCCTCAAAGAGATTGCCGGGGAGCTTTCATTACCCCTCATCTTCAAAGCTTCTTATGATAAAGCCAACCGCACTTCCCTAACTTCTTACCGGGGCCCCGGCCTCATGCCGGGGTTGGAGATTCTGGCCCGGGTGCAGGCCGAGGTGGGGCTGCCGGTGCTCTCCGACGTGCACCGGGTCTCGGAAGTGGCGCCCGCCGCCCGGGTTCTGGACGTCTTGCAGATCCCGGCCTTCTTAAGCCGCCAGACGGATCTGGTGGTGGCCGCGGCCGCCACCGGCAAGGCGGTGAATTTGAAGAAAAGCCAATTCCTGGCCCCTTGGGACATGCAGTCCGTGGTGGACAAGGCCCGGTCCACCGGCAACCGGCAGATCCTGCTCACCGAACGGGGCACCATGTTCGGCTACAACAACCTGGTGGTGGATTTCCGGAGCCTGCCCCTCTTGAAAGAGCTGGGCTGCCCGGTGGTCCTGGACGTCACCCACAGCGTGCAGCTGCCCGGCGGCCAGGGGACCTGCTCCGGCGGGCAGCGCCAGTTCATCCCCGCCCTGGCCCGGGCCGGGGTGGCGGTGGGGGTGGACGCCCTGTTCATGGAGGTCCATCCCGACCCGGATAAGGCCCTGTGCGACGGCCCCAACTCGCTCCCCCTAACCGACGTCCTCCCCCTCTGGCGCGAGCTTAAGGCTCTGCACCGGTTTCTCCGGGAGGCTGGAAGGGATAAATAAGGGGCTTGCTCTGAAAAGTTACTAGACTGGCACTGTAGGGGCGGTTCGCGAACCGCCCCTACGGCTTCACTCCATGATTCTTCCCCCTCATTAAACCATGGGGAGGAACAGATTAGGGTTCTGGGACAGAGGTGTTATGTCCAATGACTTGAGTTCTCACGACTACCCCACCGAGGTTTGGCAGCGGGCCCAGTTCATCCGCCTGCTGCTCCTGGACGTGGACGGGGTCCTCACCGACGGCCGCCTCTATTTTGACGCCAAGGGCGAGGCCCTCAAGGTCTTCCACGTGCGGGACGGCCACGGCATCAAGATGGCCCAGCAGGCCGACATCGAGGTGGCCATGCTCTCCGGCCGCCGGTCCGACGCGGCTTTTCACCGGGCCAAGGAACTGGGGGTCAACCGGTTCTACGAGGGACTGCGGGACAAGCTGGCGGTTTTGCAGGAACTCCTGGCCGCCCTGAACCTGGACCCCCGGCAAGTGGCCATGGTGGCCGACGAGTTGGTGGATCTGCCGGTCATGACCCGGGTGGGGCTGGCGGTGGCGGTGGCCGACGCGGTGCCCGAAGTTAAGGCCGCGGCCCACTGGGTCACCCCCCTGCCCGGGGGCCGGGGGGCGGTGCGAGAGGTCTGCGATCTGCTCCTTCAGGCCCAGGGCAAGTGGGACCAGATCGCCGCCGTCTGGCTGGAGCCCGGCGACTGAGAATAGTTGTCAGCGGTCAGCTTTCAGCTTTTAGCAAAGATCAAAGATTTGCCAAGGCGACCAAATGTAGGGTGGGCAACGCCCACCACACCTTTTTCAGGAGCAGATGTAGGGCGCGTCTTACGCGCCCCTTGCACTTTAGGGCGAAGCAGAGCTTCGCCACCAATTTACGCTCCCAAGCAGTTGAATATGAGCCTTCGGCTCACCGGTAAATAACGAAAAGTTATTAGGGGGCACGGCTCGCCGTGCCCCTACGAATAGTGCATATTTTTATGTAGGGGCACAGCGTGCTGTGCCTTCGTCATTATGCCGAACTTTTCAGGGCAGAAACTTGGGAACAAGGGGAAAAAGATTGGTGGCACAGGCTTTCCAGCCTGTGCCTGAACCGCCGAGAGCGGCGGTTCTACATTTTCTGACCCCTAAACCCTGACCCCTGGCCCCTGGCAATAATTTCCTTTCCTCCGGCCCTGGAAGGCCGCCCCCAAACCAGAATAACCTTTACACTCACCCTCGAGGCTACTATAATCAAAGAAAATTGGCGAATTTGGCATGAAAAAAATATTGGCAACCAAAGCAACTGTTGCAAGAAAGTGGAAGTGGTGGCTGGGCCTGGGCCTGGTAGTTTTGGCAGTGGGCCTCTGGGGCATCTGGGGCCGCCGGCCGCCGCCGCCCCCCACCCCCCAGCCCCCGGCCGCGGCCAAGTCCCGCATGGAGGGGCTCTCCCTCACCGAGATCCAGGAAGGCGACCGGCGCTGGGTCCTCTCCGCCCAGAAGGCGGATTTCCGCCAGGAGCAGTTGGAGGTCAGCATCACCGGCGTGGGGGTGGAGTTCTTCGGGCCCGGGGAACACATCCGGGTTAAGGCGGATGAAGGCCTGTTCCACACCAAGACCCGGGTTTTGACCCTGAAGGGTCAGGTGGAGATGCAGCGGGGCGAGTTGCTCATCAAGACCGGCCTCGCCATCTATCAACCCAATGAGCGGTTCTTGCTGGCGCCGGAGGAGGTGGTGCTCACCGAACCCAACCTCAAGGTCCGGGGGAAGGGGCTCAAGGTGGAGCTTGCCCACAAGAGATTGGTGCTGGCCCAGCACCAACTCACCGAAATCAAGCCAAAAACAGATTGGGGATTGAAACCTTGAAGAAGTCCCGGTGGTTAGTATTCTTCCTGCTGCTGGCCCTGCTGGCGTCCAGTGCGCCGGCCACCGGCGCACCGGCGGCCCCTGGCGCCGCCCCCGGCAAAAAAGCACCCCAGGGCGAATTTCCCTTGCGGATCACCTCCGCCCGCCTGGAAGCCGACCAGAATGAGGGGCTCATCGTCTTTTCCGGCACGGTGAAGGCCGATTACGGCGATGCCACCCTGTATGCCGACCAGCTCCGGGTCTACTTCAAGCCCAAGGCCCCCGCCCCCCAAGGCAAGGCCGCGGCGCCGCCTGCCGGGGAAGAGAACCAGGGGCCCCTGGGCGACCTGGGAGGCGAGAAGATCGACCGCATCGTGGCCAAAGGAACGGTGCGGTTCGTCCAGGAGGACCGGGTGGCCACCGGGGAGGAAGCCGTCTATTATAAAGACCGGGATGAAGTGGTGCTCACCGGCAACCCCCAGTTGTGGCGGGCCGAGAACACCCTGAAAGGGGAGCGCATCATCTTCAACCTCAAGACCAACAAGGTCCTGGTGGAGTCTTCCGCCCAGAAACGGGTGGAGGCTTTCCTCTATTCCCAGACCACCTCCGGGGGCAAGGAAGGCAAAGGTATGCTCCCCATGGGGCCCAAGGCCCGGAAAGACCGCCAGCGTTAGGATATGCACCGGCTCATCCTCCAGTCCCTGACCAAGAGTTACAACGGCCGCAAGGTGGTGGACGCGGTGTCATTGGAGGTGCAGAGCGGCGAAGTGGTGGGCTTGCTGGGCCCCAACGGCGCCGGCAAGACCAGCACCTTTTACATGGTCCTGGGCCTGCTGCAACCCGACGGCGGCAAAATCTTTCTGGACGACGAGGACATCTCCACCCTGCCCATTTACCGCCGGGCCCGCCTGGGCTTGCAGTATCTGCCCCAGGAGCCCTCGGTCTTCCGGAAACTGACGGTGGCGGAGAACATCTTGGCCATCCTGGAAACCCTGGAGCCGGACCGGCAAGTCCGCCAGGAGCGCCTGGAGAAGCTGCTGGCCGAGCTCAGGCTCACTCACCTGGCCCACCAGAAGGCCTCGGCCCTGTCCGGCGGCGAGCGGCGCCGGGTGGAGATCACCCGGGCCCTGGTCACCGCGCCCCATTTCATCATCCTGGACGAGCCCTTTGCCGGCATCGACCCCCTGGCGGTGACGGATATTCAAAACATTATCAGGCACTTGAAAGACCGGGGCCTGGGAGTCCTGGTCTCCGACCACAATGTCCGGGAAGCCCTGGGAGTGTGCGACCGGGCCTATATCCTCAACGAAGGCGTGATCCTGGAGGAAGGCCCCCCGGATCAATTGGTCCGCAGCGAATTGGCCAAAAGAATTTACTTGGGAGAGACCTTTAAGTTATAATCAAGGCGAGAGGCGGAGGTTCCGCCCCTACGGGCAGGGATTTTAAGGTAAGCAGATGGCCTTAGAGATCAGGCAAAGCTTAAAGTTAACCCAATCCCTCATCATGACCCAGAAGTTGCAGCAGGCCATCAAGCTGCTGCAGCTCTCCCGTCTGGAGCTGGTGGGTGAGATTCAGCAAGTCCTGGAGACCAACCCGGTCCTGGAAGAAGAGCAGTTTGACGAGCCGGAGACCGGCGAACGCGACGCCGGGGCCCCGGATTTCTCCGCCAACGGCGAGGCGGCGCCGGAGGCGGAGGCGGGAGCGGCGGAGGGCGATTCCAAGTCCGCCGTGGAAGAGTGGGACTGGGATAACTTCCTGAAAGACCGCCTCATGCCTCCCCCCATGGGTGAATACGAGGAACGGGAGGCCCTGCCTTTTGAAAACCTCAATGCCCAGAAAACTACCCTGAAGTCCCACCTCATGTGGCAGCTGCGCATGGCCGAGCTGGACGAAACCGAGGACGGCATCGGCATCCTGATCATCGGCAACCTGGATAAAGACGGTTATCTCCGGGCCACGGTGGAGGAGATCGCCGCGGAGATGGGCACGGACGTGACCCACGTGGAGAAGGTCCTGGGGGTTATCCAGGGTTTTGACCCGCCGGGGGTGGCGGCCCGGAGCCTCAAGGAATGCCTGCAGCTGCAGCTTAAGATCCTGGGGACTCAGGACCCGGTGGTCGGGGCCATTGTGGAGCACCACCTGCCAACCCTGGGCAATAAAAATTACCAGGCCATCACCCGGGACTTGAAGGTGCCCCTGGAGAAGGTGATCCGGGCCAGCGAGGTCATTTTTCAACTGGAGCCCAAACCCGGCCGGGAGTTTGACAGCGAGGACACGAACTATATCAACCCCGACGTCCACGTGGAAAAGGTGGACAACGACTACGTCATCCGCCTGAACGAAGACGGCCTGCCCAAGTTGCGGGTCAACTCGTATTACCTGGAGGCCATGCGGGGCCCCGATAAGCTCCCCGATGCCGTCAAGAGCTACATCCAGAAACACCTGGACAACGCCCTCTGGTTCATCCGCAGCATTCTCCAGCGCCAGAAGACCCTGTACCGGGTCACCGAGAGCATCGTCCGCTTCCAGCGGGAGTTTCTGGATTACGGCCTGGCCCACCTGAAACCTCTAACCCTGCGGCAGGTGGCGGAGGATGTGCAGATGCACGAATCCACCATCAGCCGGGTAACTACCAGCAAGTACGCAGACACCCCCCAGGGGGTGTTTGACCTGAAATTCTTTTTCAACAGCGGCATCAATATGTCCCTGGGGGACCAGATCGCCTCGGAAAGCGTCAAGGAAAAGATTCGCCAGATCGTGCAGTCCGAGAACCCGGAGAATCCCTTGAGCGACCAGGAGATCGCCGATATCCTGCGCCGCCAGGACGTGCTCATCGCCCGCCGCACCGTGGCCAAATACCGGGGGATGCTGGGGGTGCTCTCTTCCAGCAAACGGAAAAAACCGGGATACCGGCGCAAGAGCCTGCCGGAAACCCACGCCTCTTGAATTCCCGGCTGCTCTAAGAGACCGCCGCATGGGAGGAAGTTATGCAGATTGCCGTGACCTTCAGACACATTGAACCGTCTGAGGCGCTAAAAAGTTATGTCACCGACCGTTTGAACAAGTTTAAACGGTATCTGGACGGGCCGGTGGAGGCTCACGTGGTGTTGAGCTTGGAGAAATTTCGCCACCTGGCCGATGTCATTATCGACAGCAATGGCCGGATCATCAAAGGAAAAGAAGAAAACGCCGACATGTACGCCGCCATCGATCTGGTGATGGACAAGATCGATATGCAGCTGAAGAAATTACGGGACAAGCTGAGAGACGTCAAAGGCGACCGGAGCAGGTCGGCGGCGCTCATGACCGCAGCCGCAGAAGGCCCGGCCCGGCCCCTGCTCCGCCGCAAGCGGGCGGAGGTGCCGGCTCTGCTGCTGAGCGACGCCATGGAAATGATGCAAACAGGCAACAACGACCTCCTGGTCTTTACCAACGTGGCCAGCGGCGGCCTGAATATCCTCTATAAACGGCAGGACGGCAACTTCGTCCTGGTGGAACCTGACCTGGGATGACTTACCTAGAAAAGACATGAAGATCATTGATCTTTTGGCCCTAAATTGCATTTTGCCCCACATGCAGGCCGCCAATAAAAAAGGGGCGTTGGAAGAGCTGGCTAAAACCCTGGTGCCGGGTGCCAATGGGCTGGAACTGTCCAAGGTGATGGAGGTCTTGCTGGACCGGGAGCGCCTGGGCAGCACCGGCATCGGGGATAACATCGCCATCCCCCACGGCAAACTGCCCCAGCTCTCTCATCTGGTGCTGTCCTTCGGCCGCAGCCTCAAGGGGGTGGACTTCGACTCCATGGACGGCAAACCGTCCCACCTCTTTTTCATGCTGCTGGCCCCGGTCAATTCCGCCGGTCTGCACCTCAAGGCCCTGGCCAAGATCTCCCGCATGCTCATGAGCCAGGCCTTCCGGGACAACTTGATGAAAGCCGAGGGGGCCCAGGAGATTTACCGTCTGATCACCGAAAGAGACGCAGAATTTTAGGAAAGAAGGCCTCAAGTTCTTTGCCCTTGCCGCCGATTTTCCCAGCGGCGACCATGGGGATCTAAATTCAGGAGATGGCCCAGAGACCAGTGGCGCGGCAGCAGCCTGACCAAACCCCGCAAACACCCTTCCCCGTCCTGATCATCACCGGACTTTCCGGTTCGGGAAAGAGCACCGTGCTGCGAGCCCTGGAAGACGTGGGGTACTTCTGCGTCGACAACCTGCCCCTGGGCCTGCTGCCCCAGTTCTTACAAATGCAAACCGCCTCCCACCGGCCCGGCCGCAAGATCGCCCTGGTGATGGACGTGCGGACCCAGGGCTTCTTGCAAGATTACCAGCAGGTCTTTCGCCACCTGGAACGGCAGGGGTACCGCCTGCACCTCATCTTCCTGGAGGCCGCCCAAGAGGCCCTGATCCGGCGCTTCAGCCAGACCCGGCGCCAGCACCCCCTGGCCGACCAGGAGTCCATCTCCCGGGCCTTGCAGGAGGAGCGCAACTCCCTGGCGGGCCTGCGCCGCCTGGCCCACCGCATCATCGACAGCTCCGGCTACAACCCCCATCAACTCCGGGAGTTGATCAAGTCGGAGTATTCCGATCTCACCCCCCGGGAGCGCATGTGGCTCCATCTCACATCCTTCGCCTACAAGAACGGCATCCCGCCGGAAGCCGACGTGATACTGGATGTGCGCTTTCTGCCCAACCCCTATTTTGTGGAAGGGTTGACCTCCCTCACCGGAGCCGACCCCCAGGTGCGGGATTACCTCTTGAGCCAGGCCGAAACCCAGGATTTTCTGGACCACCTCTTCAGATTCATTGACTTCCTGCTGCCCCTGTACCAGAAAGAAGGGAAGTCCCAACTCACCATGGCGTTGGGCTGCACCGGCGGGCAGCACCGTTCGGTGGTCATCGCCAACGTCTTGGGGGAGCACCTGGCCCAAGGCAACTTACCCTACACCCTCAGCCATCGCGATGTGCCGAGGGCCCTAGGAGATTAATCTATGATCGGGATTTTGATCGTCACCCACAAAGAACTGGCCGAGGCCCTGATGGGCATCTATGAACTGATTCTGGGGCCTCGGGAAGCAATCTCCGCAGTTTGCCTCGATCCCAATGCCCCGCCGGAAGTGTCCCGGGACCAGATCCGCCACGGCCTGGCCCAGGTGAATAACGCCAACGGCGTCATCATCCTCACCGATATGCTGGGGGGCACCCCCTCCAACCTCACCTTGCCCTTTCTGCAAGAGGGCAAAGTGGAGGTCATCACCGGCGTCAACCTGCCCATGCTCATGAAGCTGTCCCAAATCCGGGAGCAACAAGACTTGCGAGAGGCGGCCCTGGCCCTGAAGCAATCCGGTCAACAAGGGATTACCGTGGCCAGCGAAGTGCTCCACAAAAAGAAAAAATGACCCGGAACCTCAACATCCGCCGGGCCGGCCTGGCGGATGTGAAGGCCATCTGGGCCATCGAAAAACTCTCCTTCCCCACCCCCTGGCCCCGCTGGTCCTTTCTGGCGGAGCTGAGCCATCCCTTGAGCCGCACCCTGGTGGCCGGCCCCTCACCCCCCGACCCCTGGAAAGTTTGGGGTTATATGGTCTTTTGGGTGGTGGCCGACGAAATGCACATCCTCAACCTGGCGGTGCACCCCGGGCAGCGGCGCCGGGGCATCGCCCGGCGGCTGCTCACCGAGGGCCTGAATCAGGCCCGGACCCTGGGAGCCGCGGTGGCCTGGCTGGAAGTGCGGCCCTCCAACTCCCCGGCCCTGAACCTCTATGTCTCCCTGGGCTTTCAGGAAGTGGGCCGCCGGCCCCGCTACTACGACGACACCCAGGAAGACGCCATCCTCTTGGCGCGCTATTGGGAGGAAAGTTAATTGGTTAATTAAAAAGGGACTTTAATCCGATTTTTATTTTGAGCATCATAATGTAAAATTAGGCTAAATATCTTTGAGAATGATCTATAATTTACGGATTTTTTAAGATTAATTATGGATTACGAATTAACGCCCGTGGAATTTTGCGAAAAGCAGGCCATTTCGTTCATTTTGAAATCATCTTCAAAAGAACGAAAAGCCAAGGGGCAATTCTTCACCCCAGCAGCAGTTGCAAGGTTTATGGCAAACTTAGCAGAATATCGAAAAGAAACTTTGAGGGTTTTGGACCCGGGAGCAGGAGCTGGAATTCTTTCATGCGCTGTTTGCGAGGCAGCAACAAAAAGAAAAATAGTGAAAAGAATTGAAATAGATGCTTATGAAAATGATTCATCGCTTATCTTACTATTAAAAGAATCACTCGAGTTTTCCATAAAATGGTTATCTAAGTATGGAATTGAGCTAACATATAATCTAATTGAAAATGATTTTATCTTAGCTGAACAGAGTTCATTGTGGAGAGAACAGAGGGTTAAATATGATTTAACTATTGGCAATCCTCCTTATTTTAAAATAGGGAAAAACGACCCTCGAGCATTAGTAGCATCAAAATACGTTTATGGTCAACCCAATATTTATTCCATTTTTATGGCAACTGCAGCTGAATTATTAAATAATAACGGAATCATTATAGTGATTACTCCTCGAAGTTATTCAGCAGGACCATATTTTAAGCTTTTTCGAAAAAATTTCTTTAAAATGATGCATCCTGAAAGAATACATATCTTTGAATCCCGTAAAAAACCTTTTGAACATGATTCAGTATTACAAGAGAATATAATTTTAAAAGCCAGGAAATTTTTTACTATATCAGATATAAAAGTTTCCATAAGCAAGGGAGTAGATGATTTGGATAAATCCACTTTATATAAATTTCCAACTTCTATCGTCCTACATTCGTTTAATAATGATATTATTTTAAGGTTACCAAATAATAATCAGGATATTGAATTAATTCATGTTGTTGAACAGTGGCCAGGAAGCCTGCATAAATATGGAATAGAGATATCTACAGGCCCAGTTGTCCCCTTTAGAGCTAATAATTTAATCTTTAATATCCGACATGATAGTAATGATTTTGCTCCATTAATCTGGTTACGGAATGTACAACCGATGTCAATTAAATGGCCGTGTTTTAATTTGAGAAATTGTAAAGAAAAGGCTCAATTTATAAAGATTAATAACGAAAGTATTAAAAGAAGACTACTTATTCCTGACCAAAACCTTGTAATTTTACGTAGATTCAGTGCAAAAGAAGAGCATAGAAGATTAACTGCCTCTCCATTATTTAAAGGTCAGCTTGGATCAAAATTTATAGGTGTGGAAAACCACTTGAATTATATTTATAGACCCAAAGGGGAGTTAAGCGAAATCGAGACGTTGGGTTTAGCTGCATTATTCAATAGCTCATTGTTAGATAAGTATTTTAGAATATCAAGCGGTAATACCCAAGTTAGCGCAACTGAAATCCGAGCTATGCCGTTACCGTCAATTAATAAAATTAATGAAATAGGATTTAATATAAAATTTTTTAAATATGTTCCGAGTATCTTAGAAATTGACGAGTTGGTATGGAGTATAATAAATAAAGGGGAAAAGAGTCTAAATATGGTTGCCGAGGCATCTGATGGGTAAGATTTTAGAGGCTCAAGAGATACTTCGAGCGCTTGGACTACCTCCTGCACAATATAACGAATCTGCCGCTTTGACTTTTTTGTCCTTAGCAAATATTAAGGAGGATGAGCCATGGAGAAAAGCTGAACCTCTGAGGCGCAGGATACATGACATAATAATCTTTATAAAAGATGCTTATGGCAGGGAATACGCAGAAAACACACGAGAGACTATACGACGCCAAGTTATCCATCAATTTGAACAAGCAAGAATAGTTAACCGAAATCCAGACAACCCTTTGCTAGTGTAGTGAATCTAACACTTCTTTACATTTGGCGATTTTGGTCAGGATGCGCTCAACTGGGGCGCTCCATACAAAGACCTGAGGATTTTGATTGTGATTGTCCAGATAGGCCATAATTGCCTC
>Ga0315281_10002618_pt1 | contig 26666 bp, 28 predicted proteins | sample YL17G07_0_MG_FD_204540 | JGI IMG/M metagenome (GOLD analysis project Ga0315281, IMG submission 204540) | Sediment microbial communities from Yellowstone Lake, YNP, Wyoming, USA - YL17G07_0 | ecosystem: Environmental > Aquatic > Freshwater > Lake > Sediment | place: USA: Wyoming | collected... | reverse complement strand
AGTGCAACTTTCTAAAAAAGAAATTTCCGAGCGGTTGGCTAAACTAAAGGACTTCGAACCCAGGTTTACTACGGGATACTTAGCGCGCTATGCAGAGAAAGTAAGTTCTGCAAGCACAGGAGCTGTATTTGAAAAATAGGACAACAAAATGACGATAAGTCAAAATTCAAATCTCAAAAGTCAAAGCCAGAGCTCAAAAGTAAAAACTGACTTGAAAGAACGTTGTTACAACTACTCAATTAGTATGATAAAATTCGTTTCAGTTTTGCCTGAAAATCGCACACAGCTGATTATATCGAACCAACTAATACGTTCTGCCACTAGTATCGGCGCCAATGTGGTTGAAGCAAAGTCAGCGAGCTCTAAAAGAGACTTCATAAGGTATTACGAGATTGCCTTGAAATCAGCGAATGAAACCACCTATTGGTTAGGACTATTAAGAGATGCTTTGAACGTGCAGGGTCTTGAAATAGAGAGTCTTATAAAAGAGACTGGCGAATTATCCAAGATTCTCGCTGCTAGCCTCTTAACAATGAAAAATAGGACTTGAAAGGTTTTAACTTATTAGCTGTGGTTTTGAGTTTTAACTTTTAACTTTTGACTTAACAAGGAAGGTTTACAAACATGAAGATGACGGGTGGTCAAATAGTTTGCGATTCCCTGGTGAAAGAGGGAGTTGAGGTTATCTTTGGTATCCTGGGCGGAGCGATTCTTCCGCTATATGATACCCTGCCCCAATTCCCGCAGCTGCATCATGTCCTGGTTAGACACGAACAATGTGCGGCTCATGCCGCTGAAGGTTACGCCCGCGCTACGGGCAGGGTCGGAGTTTGTTTTGCAACCTCCGGTCCCGGCGCTACTAACTTGGTCACAGGCATTGCGAACGCCCACCTCGATTCCTCACCGATCGTGGCAATCACCGGGCAGGTCGCCCGCCGCTTCATAGGTAAGGATGCCTTCCAGGAGGTTGATATCACCGGTATTACTCTCCCGATTACCAAGCACAACTACCTTGTACGTGATACATCCCAATTGGGAAAAGTTGTTAAAGAAGCTTTTTATATTGCACGGACCGGACGCCCAGGTCCGGTACTGATCGATGTTCCCAAGGATGTTTTCCAGGAACAGGTAGAATACCATGCCCCGGGTAGAGTCGACCTGCGCAGCTACAAACCTGTCTTAAAAGGACATCCCGCTCAGATCCAAAAAGCCGCCAAGCTTATTAATCAGGCGCAAAGACCGGTTATATTGGCTGGTAGAGGCGTCATTATCTCGTGCGCGAGTGAAGAACTGAAAACCCTGGCTGAAACTGCACAGATTCCGGTCGTAACCACGCTACTTGGCATTAGCAGTTTTCCGGAATCGCATGTTTTGAGTTACCGATGGCTGGGAATGCACGGCATGGCTTATGCAAATATGGCAATTAACAACGCCGATGTCTTGATTGCGATAGGTATGCGGTTCGACGACCGCGCGACGGCGGAAGTAGCTTCCTTCGCTCCTCAAGCTAAGATTATCCATATCGATATCGACCCGGCGGAAATCGGAAAGAATGTACGGGTTGATGTGCCAATAGTCGGTGATGTAAAAGCTGTCTTAGCTCCCTTACAAAAACTCATCACTCCCACGCAGCATATGGAATGGCTGAAACAGCTCGATACCTGGCGTCGGGAGCATCCTTCGACCGATATCCGTGAGGCTTCTTCAATTCTACCGCAGTACGTCGTGAGAAGTATCTACGAAGCCACGAACGGTGATGCGACTATCGTGACAGGCGTCGGTCAGAACCAGATGTGGGCTGCTCAGCATTACACTTACAATAAACCCAATACGTTCATCTCATCCGGCGGCTTGGGAACGATGGGTTTTGGTTTACCAGCATCCGTTGGAGTTAAAATGGGCCGTCCGGATTCAACAGTCTGGTGTATCGACGGCGACGGCAGCTTCCAGATGACATTACATGAACTGGCAACGATTAAACAGGAACGATTAGCGGTAAAAATCGCGATTATGAATAACGGCTTTCTCGGGATGGTACGCCAGTGGCAGGAGTTTTTCCACGACAAGCGTTACGTCGCTACGCCGCTCTGGGGACCTGATTTCGTCAAACTTGCAGATGCTTATGATATCCCTGGAATCAAGGTCAGGCGCAAGGATGAAGTGGTTCCGGCAATACAAAAAGCGATGGAATATGATGGACCATTCCTGGTTGACTTCGGAGTTGAGCCTGAGGAGAATGTATACCCGATGGTACCGCCAGGAGCTTCACTTGTTGAACTATTAGAAGCTCCGAAAAAGGAGGAAGTCTCATGGCCCCGATAAAACACACTTTGGTTGCGCTGGTTGAAGATAAGCCCGGCGTCCTGAATCGCGTGGCAAATCTTTTCAGACGACGCGGTTTTAATATCGATAGTATTACAGTCGGGCACAGCGAAAAACCTGACATTTCCCGCATGACGATTGTCGTGGACGGCTCAGGCGCTTCTGTTGAGCAGGTGCGGAAACAGCTTGATAAACTTATTGAGACAGTAAAGGTACAAGATATTACAAACGAAGGAATCGTCGCTCGTGAAATGGCGCTCGTTAAGGTAAAAGCCACCACAGCTACCCGCAGCGAAATTATGCAAATTGTAGATATTTTCCGCGCTAATATAGTCGATGTATCCATGGAATCGCTAATCATTGAAGTCACAGGTGACGAGGAAAAACTCGATTCTCTACTTAACCTTTTACGTACATTCGAGATCAAGGAGGTGGTGCGCACCGGGCGTATCGCCATGACACGCGGCAGCTCGACCACATCTGAAGCGGGGCGCAGATCAGATAATAGCGAAAACTAACACAATGCGAAAAAACATCAGAGTTGAAAGGAGATCAAGTGTATAAAAAAATGCTCGTACTCCTGGATGGTTCTCAGCTTGCTGAAATAGTTTTCCCTTATGTCAAAGAACTGGCTGGCAGACTGGACCTCGATGTGATTATGCTGCATGTTTATTCCCAGGCAATGAGCGGTTTCGCTCCGATGTACAAAAACTATATTGAATCGACCGCAAGAAACATAGGGATGCAAATCAACCAGATACAATCGAGCATATCGCCAACCGCCAAGCCGGCAGAGGTCCGCGGTGAATTGGTCATGGGATATCACGCTGATGCAATCCTTCGCTTTGCAGAAGATAATAATGTCGACCTCATCATGATGGCGAGCCACGGTCGTTCTGGCACCCAGCGGTGGACTATCGGAAGCGTTGCAGATAAAATCCTGCGCGCTACCAAAGTGCCTGTGTGGTTGGTACACGCTGACACCGATAAAAGTATCCCCTTCGATCAATGGCCCAGCCGTTCGCTATTAGTCCCACTGAGCGGCTCTGATGTATCAGCGGTCGTTATTCCTCACGCGAAAGCCCTCGCAAAACAAAAAGGCGCCCCTATGGAAGTAGTCTTGATGGAGGTGGTAGAGCCTCCAATCACGCCTTCTTATTATTCGCCAGAACTCACGGGAATGCCACTAAATTGGGGACAATTTGTTGAACAGGAAATAGCAAGGAGTAAAAACGCCGCCCGGGGATATCTCACTAGCATCGAAAATGAGTTCCGAAACGAAGGCATTAACGTATCTTCGGTTATCCTGACAGGGACTCCTGCCGAAGAAATAGCGACTTACGCAGGTAAAAATCCTTATACCGTCATTGTCATGGCTACACACGGAAGGACTGGCTTAAGCCGGCTCGTATATGGGAGTGTCGCGCAGAGCGTTCTATATGGCGTCACGAATCCAATGGTACTCGTACGACCACAATAAATTTTTTTCAGGAGGAATACATGGCAAAGGTTTATTATGACAAAGACTGCAATCTGAAACTGCTCGATGGCAAAGTGGTTGGGATTCTAGGCGGCGGCGGCAATCAGGGTCACGCCCACTCCCAAAATCTGAGAGACAGCGGCTGCAATGTCATTGTGGCTGAACTCAAGGGAACACCGGCATGGAAAGCCGCGGAAGCTGCTGGATTTAAAGTCATGGATGCGGCGGAAGTTTCGAAAACCGCCGATATAATAATGGTACTCATCCCCGACCCTATCCAGAAAGCAGTCTATCAGCAGGCGATTGCGCCTACTATGAAAAAGGGTAAAACGTTAATGTTTGCCCATGGTTTTAACATTCATTACGGACAAATTGTCCCACCCCCGGATGTCGATGTCAGTATGATTGCACCAAAAGCGCCCGGGGCGATGGTAAGGCAGCTGTATACAGAAGGCAGAGGGACACCGGCCATCATCGCCGTACACCAGGATGCGAGCGGTAAAGCCAAACAGAATGCTTTAGCTTATGCTAAAGCCCTTGGAGTCAGCCGGGCTGGAATCATCGAGACGACATTCGCTGAGGAAACCGAGACCGATCTCTTCGGGGAGCAAGCGGTACTCTGCGGTGGTGTCACTTCCCTGATTAAAACCGGCTGGGAAACACTAGTTGAAGCTGGCTATCAACCTGAGATTGCTTATTTTGAAGTGTTGCATGAACTTAAACTCATTATCGACCTTATTTACACAGGCGGAATTGCTCATATGAGGCGGAGTGTCAGTGAGACAGCCCGTTACGGCGATATCACCCGCGGACCTCGGGTTATTGATGACATGGTCCGAGAAGAGATGGAAGTGATTCTCTCTGAGATCCAGGATGGCTCTTTCGCTAAAGAGTGGATCCTGGAAAATCAGGCAGGGAGACCTGTCTTCAATGCATTGATGAAAATGGAGGCTGAACACCCGATCGAAGCCGTCGGCGCCGAACTTAGAAAAATGATGTCATGGCTTCAAGAGCAACAACCAAAGAAAACGGTACGGAAACCAAAAACCGGAAAATAGTAAAAGGAAGCGGAGAGATTCCGTTTATAAGCATATGGGCAAAGACAGAGTTATTATCTTCGATACTACACTGCGCGACGGGGAACAGGCAGCTGGCGGAAGTCTGAATGTACAGGAAAAACTTGAAATAGCCCGGCAGCTGCAAAAACTCGGTGTTGACGTCATCGAGGCAGGATTCCCGGTCACATCACCAGGTGATTTTGAAGCCGTCACGTTAATTGCGAAAGAAATCCGAAAACCGGTAATCTGTGTTCTTACTCATGCTGTACTCGACGCAGTCGACCAGAGCTGGGAAGCAGTTAAAGGAGCGGAAAATCCAAGGATCCATATCGTCCTCTCTTCATCGGATATTCATCTCTTTTATCAACTGAGGAAAAACAGGGATGAAATTGTAAAAATGTCCTGCGACTCAGTCGCGCGGGCTAGAAAATATTGTAACGATGTCGAGTTCTCTGCAATGGATGCCAGTCGTACGGAACCTGATTTTATCCATCGACTTTTAAAAGCCGTTATAGAAGCCGGAGCCACAACGGTCAATATTCCTGATACAGTTGGCTACGCTATGCCCGAGCAGTTCGGTTCGTTGATAAAGGGAGTATTCAAGAATGTGCCAAATATCAACCGGGCAACCGTCAGTGTTCACTGTCACAACGACCTGGGTCTAGCGGTTGCCAACAGCCTCGAAGCACTGAAATGCGGCGCTAGACAGGTCGAAGGCACAATTAATGGGATTGGCGAGCGGGCTGGTAATGCTTCGTTAGAAGAAATAATAATGGCTATCAAGACACGACAGGACTTCTTCCGTTTAACGACGGGCATTGACACTACCCAGATTTACAAGACCAGCCGTTTGGTCAGTGAATTAACCGGATTCCCCGTGCAGCCGAATAAAGCAGTTGTTGGTGCAAATGCGTTCCGGCACTCTTCCGGCCTGCACATCGACGGCATGATTAAAGAGTCGAAAACCTTCGAAATAATGGACCCGAAAGAAGTCGGTGTTCCCGCGAGCAGCCTTGTATTGGGTAAGACCAGCGGCAGGCATGCATTCGTGGAACGCCTGGCTGAACTCGGCTACAGCTTGAATGAAGAAGGACTTGCACGCGCCTTTGCCGCCTTCAAGGAGCTGGCTGATAAGAAAAAGGACGTGACTGATAGAGACATCGAATCGCTGGTGGCGGAAGATAAACGCCTTACCGCCGAAAGCTACCGGCTGGACCGAATCCAGGTGACGTGCGGTGATAGAGGTATCCCAACCGCGGCGATGACGCTCATCGCGCCTGATGGTAAGACAAAGTCGGATGCCGCCATCGGTACAGGACCGGTCGATGCTACCTGTAAAGCTATCGATAGAATAATCAAAATTCCTGGAATAAAGCTTACCGAATTCACGGTAAAATCTGTGACCGAAGGCATCGATGCGATCGGTGAAGTACTTATTCGGGTTGAAAGCGCCGGAATAACTTATACGGGACGCGGCGCTGATACCGATATTATCGTAGCCAGTGCGAAAGCTTATGTTAATGCATTGAACCGTGTGGTAGCGGCGCGCAAGATAAAGACATCAAAGTAGTCCTGAGGAAAAATATGCCTGAACAATTGGAGATGGTATTACGGATCTTACTTGCTGCCGGACTGGGTGCTATTATCGGCGCTCAGCGAGAATGGAGCGGTAAACCGGCTGGTATCAGGACCTTGCCTCTTATTTCAATGGGGGCGGCCCTATTCGCTGTTGTTTCCGGGATAGGTTTCACTGGAGGTGATCCTGCCAGAATCGCGGCGGGTGTAGTTACAGGCGTCGGCTTCCTGGGTGCTGGTGCAATATTGCACCGTCACGGTGGAGTCGAAGGGCTGACCACTGCCGCTTCTATTTGGGGGGTGGCGGGTATCGGTCTAGCGGCAGGTACTGGATTATATTTGATATCGGTCGTGGCGACTGTTATTGCGCTGCTGATTCTTTTCATCCCGCATATTTCACCTCCAAAAAATAACAAATGAGCTTACATCAAAAACGAGGAAGACGATGAATTTTGCTGAAAAAATACTTGCCGCTCATTGCGGCAAAAGAAAAGTGACACAGGGTGAGTTTGTTAACGTCAAAGCCGATCTCGTCTTGTCGAATGATATCACAGCACCTATAGCTATCCGAGAATTTAAAAAGATCGGTGTGAAAAAGGTCTTTGACCGGAAGAAAATCGTGATGGTAGCCGACCATTTTGTACCGAATAAGGACATCACCTCGGCAGAGCAAACGAAAATAATGCGGGATTTTGCTTATGAATACGGCATTCTGTATTACGACGTCGGGCAAATGGGTGTAGAACACTGTTTATTGCCAGAAAAAGGTCTGGTTGTGCCCGGAGACGTCGTCGTTGGCGCCGATTCTCATACCTGTACCTATGGTGCTCTCGGAGCTTTTGCGACAGGCATGGGCTCAACCGATATTGCCGCTGCTATGGCGACCGGCGACATCTGGATGAAAGTACCCGAAACTATCAAGTTCGTCTATCACGGCAAACTTACGAAGTGGGTCGGAGGAAAGGACTTGATCCTGTTTACTATTGGGCAGATTGGTGTGGACGGCGCACTATATGCGGCTATGGAATTTACCGGCGAAGCAATTGACCAGCTTTCAATGGACGGCCGTTTTACAATGGCGAATATGGCTATCGAGGCTGGTGGTAAAGCTGGCTTATTTCATGTCGATAACAAGACACTCGAATATGTTAAGGAACATGCGACTCGACCTTATAAAGTATACGAAGCTGACAAGAATGCAGAATATGCCCAGGTGTATGAATGGGATGTATCGAAAATGGAGCCGCAGGTAGCTTTACCCCATCTCCCCTCGAACACTAAACCTGTGAGTAAGGTGGGAAATATTAATATCGACCAGGCGGTAATAGGAAGCTGTACTAATGGACGCCTTAGTGACCTTCGTACGGCGGCAGAAATCTTAAAAGGAAGAAAAGTTCATCCGAAGGTACGTTGTATTGTTATCCCGGGTACCCAACAAATTTACCTGGATGCAATGAAAGAGGGATTGCTCGAGATATTTGTGAAAGCAGGTGCGGTAGTGAGTACTCCAACTTGCGGACCTTGTCTTGGTGGATATATGGGGATTTTGGCAGGTGGAGAACGATGTGTCTCCACTACGAACCGTAACTTTGTGGGACGGATGGGTAGTCCGAAGAGCGAGGTTTATCTCGCCGGACCGCCGGTGGCGGCGGCAAGCGCTATCGCAGGGAAGATTGTCAGCCCAGAAATGATTTAACAGCTTGACAGGGGGTGACTTTATGGCAAAACTAAAAAAGACCTGGACCGAAAAACTAAACGATGATCAAGACTTTCCTAAGATAATTACGATCGATGAAAAGATGAGTAATCGCTGGGGCACGGGGACATGCATCATTCCTGCACCCCGGGAAGTGAATGAGATTATGCGACTTGTTCCCAAGGGCAAATTAATCACTATTAACCTGATTCGCGAAGTCCTCGCAAAGAGGCATAAAGCCAGCATTGGCTGACCCATTACCACCGGCATTTTCGCCGGGATCGCGGCTCGGGCAGCCGCAGAAGCAGCCGCTGAGGGTAGTACTGAGATAACTCCTTACTGGCGGACGTTAAAAGGCAAAGGAGAAATTAACGAGAAATACCCCGGTGGAGTTGAAGGACAAGCGAAGCAACTCCGTGCCGAGGGACATTCTATAGAACTGGACAAATCAGGTAAACCAAAGCGTGTTAAGGACTGGGAAATGAAGGTCGTGGAAGTTTAGTTTAACTCTTGATTCCCCCTTTGAGAAAGAGGGACTAAAGGGGATTTGAGTTCCAAAATCCCTCTCAATCTCCCTTTACGAAAGGGAGAGGTTATGGAGGATTCATATGTTCAAAGGTAAAGCACATAAATACGGAGCTAATGTCGATACCGACGCGATAATCCCCGCGCGGTACTTAAATGTCTCCGATCCGGCACTCCTGGCAGAACACTGCATGGAAGATATTGACATCGACTTCGTTAAGCGAGTTAAAAAGGGCGATATTATCGTCGCTACCACTAACTTCGGATGCGGGTCATCAAGGGAACATGCTCCACTGGCAATTAAAGCGTCGGGAATTTCTTGCGTCATAGCCAAGAGCTTCGCGCGCATTTTTTTCCGCAACTCGATTGATATCGGTTTGCCGTTACTGGAAAGCGAAGACGCCCCTGATGGTATTAAAAGCGGCGATGTTCTGGAAGTAGATCTGGAAAAAGGTATAATTAAAAATATAACCACCGGAAAACAATACCATTCAAAACCTTACCCTGAGTTTATGAGTGAACTGGTCAAAGCCGGCGGCTTGATTGAATATACGAAACGGAGAGTGGCAGTACAAAAGTAGGATTGTTTCTTCTCCCTTTCTTAATAAAGGGAGATTGAGAGGGATTTACAGAAGGAGTAAGTCAATTGTCTAATTTTAAAATCGTAGTTCTTCCCGGGGACGGCATCGGTCCCGAAGTAACAAATGAAGCCGTAAAAGCTCTTAAGGCTATCGGCAACAAATACGGGCATACTTTCGAAATGGACGAACAACTCATGGGCGGCGTCTCGATCGACAAGACAGGCGAGGCGTTAACAAAAGATGTCCTTAAACGCTGCAATAACGCCGACGCGGTTCTTCTTGGCGCGGTCGGTGATCCTAAATTCGATGTTCCAACGGCGATGGTCAGACCTGAAGACGGCTTGCTAGACTTGCGCAAGGGAATGGGACTATATGCTAACCTGCGTCCGGTTAAAGTCCTTCCCATGCTCGCTGACCAGACCAATCTTAAACCCGAAGTTATACGCGGTGTAGATTTAATGGTAGTTCGGGAACTAACCGGGGGTTTATATTTCGGTAAACCAAAGCGGCGGTATACAACCAGCCGCGGGCGTCGTGCTGTAGATACAATGTCCTACAGCGAGCAGGAAATCGTGCGTATTGCTAAAGTTGGCTTTGAACTGGCAAGATCCCGCAAAAAGAAGCTCATGTCGGTTGATAAACAGAATGTTCTGCAAACCTCCCGACTCTGGCGCGAGGTCGTTATGGAAGTTGCGAAAGAATACCCGGACATTGATCTTGAGCACCAGCTCGTCGACTCATGCGCTATGCGCCTTATCCAGAACCCAAAATCAATCGACGTTATCGTTACCGAAAATACTTTCGGAGATATCTTGACCGACGAAGCTTCAATGCTCGCCGGCTCAATGGGTATGCTGCCATCTGCAAGTCTCGCCGGTACGCCTAAAGAAGGTACAAAAATCCAGGGTATGTATGAACCGATTCACGGCAGCGCCCCACGACGAGCAAACCAGAACCTGGCAAATCCGATCGCGACGATCCTGAGTGCCGCCATGTTACTACGGCATTCCCTCAATTTACCAGCCGAGGCAAAAGCGATCGAGGATGCGGTTATGGCTGTATTAGTTGATGGCTACAGGACTTATGATATTTATACAGAAGGAATGAAAAAAGTCGGCACCAGAGAAATGGGAGACCAGATCGCGGCTAGAATCTAATTTCATTTACAATTGTCTTTGCGAGGAGTCTAATACGACGAAGCAATCTTAAACAGATGTTGACAGACAAGCAGTATTATATTTACATTATGACCAACGCCAAACATACGTCTCTCTACACAGGCGTGACAAATGACCTGAAAAGAAGGGTCTGGGAGCATAAAGAAAAATTCGTTGAAGGATTCACTAAGAAATATAAAATAGACATGCTAATGTACTACGAAGTATGTGAAGACATTTACAGTGCAATTACTCGAGAAAAACAAATAAAGACAGGTTCTCGAAAAAAGAAATTAGAACTGATAAATAAGATGAATAGCGGATGGCGCGATTTATACGAAGAGCTTTAGATTGCCACGTCCCGACAAGTCGGGACTCGCAACGACAATTGGTTTTTAGGGAGAACTACACACATGCCAAAGATATTTCTATACGACACCACATTAAGGGACGGCGCTCAGAAAGAGGGTATCTCGTTTTCGGTCGCCGACCGACTGGAAATTGCCTGTAAACTGGATGAACTAGGTATTCACTACATAGAAGGCGGCTGGCCTGGGTCCAATCCGCGCGATTTCGAATTCTTCCAGCGCGCTCGCACTTTGAATCTAAAAAATGCTAAAATTGCTGTCTTCGGCAGCACCCGAAGGCAGGGTATCAATTGTGAAGATGATACAAACCTTGCGGCTGTTCTTGATTCTGGAGCTAAAATAGCTACGTTAGTTGGTAAGGCTTCCGATAGGCAGGTAGCACAGGTGCTGGAGACCACCCTGGACGAGAACCTGGCGATGATCGTTGATTCGATCCGATATTTAAAAGGCAAAGGACTAGAAGTCTTTTACGACGCCGAACATTTCTTCGATGGGATGAAGAATAATAAGGAGTATAGCCTGCAGTGTCTTAAAGCTGCTGCCGATGCCGGCGCTGCCTGCCTAGTATTATGTGATACCAATGGCGGGGCGCTCCCCGAGGAAGTTACCCGTACGGTCAAACTTGCCAGTAAAGCTGTGCGGACACCGCTCGGGATCCACACTCACAACGATGGAGATGTGGCGGTTGCCAACAGTCTTGCGGCAGTCATTGCAGGCGTAACCCAGGTTCAGGGAACCATCAACGGTTACGGCGAGCGCTGTGGTAATGCTAACCTTTGTTCCATTATCCCTAATCTCAAACTGAAGATGGGGATAAACTGCATCTCAAGCGAGCAGTTAAGTAAGCTGGCAGAAGTATCACATTTTGTCAGCGAAGCCGCCAATTTGCCGCCCGATGTTTCTTTACCTTTTGTCGGGACCAGCGCTTTCGCCCATAAAGCCGGCTATCATGTTTCAGGCATCAGCAAATGGAAAGATGCTTACCAGCACATCGATCCTGCAAAAGTCGGCAATAAAACCCGCGCAGTTGTTTCTGACCTATCAGGAAAAAGCAATATCATTTATAAAGCTAAAGAACGCGGCTTGAAATTACCCGCAAGCGGTGAAGAAGCACGCAAGCTGGTATCGCAGATTAAGCATCTGGAGAGCATGGGGTTCCAGTATGAAAACGCAGAAGCATCCTTCGACCTGCTCGTACACCGTGCTAAACCTGACTACAAGCCGCCTTTTGAATTGGTTGACTTCATGGTGGTGGTTGAAAAACGCCGCCGCCAAGCGACCACAACCAACGGTTCCGAGATGCTCGCCGAAGCTATGTTGAAGGTAAAAGTCAACGGACTGGTGATGCATACCGCAGCAGAAGGAAACGGTCCGGTCAACGCGCTTGACCAGGCACTCCGTAAAGCCCTGCTCCAGTCCTATCCGGCTCTGAAATGCGTCAAACTGATCGACTATAAAGTACGTATTCTTGAAGAAAGTACCGGGACAGAATCTCTGGTACGCGTCCTTATTGAATCCAGTGACGGAGTTGAAGAATGGCGTACTGTCGGCAGCTCAGCGAATATCATCGAAGCGAGCTGGTTAGCGCTGGCTGACGCGGTTGAGTACTGGTTGGTAAAACACCGAACCAATAAAAGACCGACTAAATCGTCCAACGCATGAGGATTGACGCCCAGGTAAATCCTGAACCGAAAGCCGCGCACAGCAGCAGCGAACCTTTCTTCAACCTACCATTCTGCCGGCTCTCGTGGATACAAATAGGAATTGTAGCGGCAGTAGTATTAGCATATTTCGCAATGTTCGATACCACTTTTTCATTGGGCAGTTTCATCCTCTCAGCGACTGCATAAGTGATGCGGTCGTTTGCCTGGTGGGGAATGAATAAATCCACCTCTTCAATCTTATGACCGGTCTTATCCAGCACTTCGTTGATGCATTCACAGAATCGCGGTACAGCATGTCGAAAAACGCCCCGACCGTCCATCTTGGGGTAGAGGTCTCCCCTCTCAATCATCTCATGCGTAACCCGACCGCGAATATTTCCATACGGAGCAGGCACCCATAATTTATCGTAGTTCTCGCCTTCGGCGTGAAGTGTGAAGCCTAATACACCCTCTTGCTCATTGTCGGTAGGAGCCATGATTACCGCTCCGGCGCCGTCTCCAAAGAGCACTGCAACGTCACGCCCCTTGGTGCTGTAGTCGAGCCCAACCGAATGCACTTCCGAGCCTATGACGAGTACTTTATTATAGGCTCCGATGCGGATGAAACTATCTGCAATTGAGAGAGCATAGACAAATCCTGTACACTGCTGCCGAATATCCAGCGCAGGTATCGTGCCGAATCCCGGCATCTTGCTCTGTAAAATACAGGCTGAGCCAGGGAAAAAGTAGTCGGGACTAAGCGTAGCAAAAATAATGAGATCAATATCACCGGGAGTTAATTTTGCGTCCGCCAGGGCGCGCTCGACGGCTATCTTCGCAAGGTCAGCAGCACCGATTCCGTCTTCTACCATGTGGCGTTCCTTGATGCCAGTGCGCTCTTGGATCCATGCATCCGAAGTATCCATGAGTTTGGAAAGGTCATCGTTGGTGACCACTTTGGGCGGGACATAGAAACCCGTTCCGATGATTGTCGAGTGTCTCATTATTTTTTATCTCCGATATTAAATGATTGTTTATTATAGACGGAAGCAGCTAATAATCGCAAGATCAGTTAAAAAAATAATGGATAAAAGGGGATTGAATGGAGATTTTGAAAATCATACAATTAAGCCTGATCCCTTTGAGTTCGGTTAATTTACAATAGAAAGGAGTAAATACGTGGGATACAAAATTAATCCGAAAAAAGAATATTTAATGCCGGCTAATTTCGGACCGTGGAGAGCAGTCGAAGTCGGTCACTATAGTCAAATTACCAGATTACCGTTTCATACGTCACCGACAAGGACAAATTAGCTAAATTATTGCCCAAGCCGTTTGAACCTGCAGATAATCCTACAGTCAGTTACACGCTGCAGGTATGCAACGGCTGCGATTTTCTTGCTGGTCGAGGGTACAACCTGATTACGGTGGACTTGGCAGCAGTTTTTACCGGTAAAAAAGACCATCTTCAAGGCGGTTACGCGTCTGTGCTCTGGGAATCGGACACTTATCCAATTATTCTCGGTCGCGAGTTATTAGGAGCACCGAAAATATATGGACAGATACCAGACCCGTCCTTTGACAAGGGAACCTGGCGATTCTCTTGTTCTGAATATGGAAACAAAATGCTCGATGCCGAGATTAAGAATCTTCAACCGCTGAGCGATGAAATGTGCAAGCAAGCCTCCGACGCATCAGGCAACGGCAACTGGATGCTGTGGCGGTATTTACCGAAGATGGGTCTAAAAGGTTCCGAGGTAAGCTACCCGACCGTCGTGAAAAGTAAAGCCGTAATTCATAAGGCGTGGATAGGAGAAGGCACAATTAAGCTTTATCGAGTGACATTCGAACAAGCTCCTATTTCGCATCATATTATCAGAGGATTGAAAAACCTTCCGATAAAACAATATCAACCATCGATGATGGCAGAAATGACTCTCGACCTGTTAGCCAGGGAAGCACGAAGAATCGAATAAGCTTATAGGATTCGAAAAGGATGGAAGCATGTCTGAGACTGTGAATTTCTTTTCACTCGCAGGGAAAGTGGCAGTGGTGACTGGAGCCAGACGCGGGATTTGTAAAGGAATTGCGGTGGAAATGGCAAAAGCCGGAGCCGACGTTGTGATCGCCGACAATATATCCGATCACGGCGATATGGAAACTACCGTCGCTGAGATAAAAAATCTTGGAAGACGTTCGTTGGGCATATTTGTTGACGTTTCCAAGGAAGACCAGGTAAACAAGATGGCAGCGAAGATTTTATCAGAATTCGGAAGGCTTGATACTCTGGTTAATAATGCCGGAATCGCTCCCTGGGTGCCGTCAGTACCGACTCTTAAGCTGGATGATTGGAATAAAGTCATGGAAGTCAATTTAAACGGATGTTTCCTGTGCAGCAAAGCGGTTATTCCAGCTATGGTAGAGCGACGGTCTGGATGCATCATCAACATCGCTTCTGTGGAAGGATTGGAAGTTTTCGATATCAGACGAGCCAGCAGCCCTTACGCTGTCTCGAAAGCGGCAGTAATCATGCTCACACGAGGACTTGCCTGGGATTTGGGCAAATATAACGTCCGTGCAAACGTGATTGCTCCCGGAGGAGTCAGAACACAAATGCTCCGACACATCTGGGACCCCGTTTCGCTGGGACCGGATGTAGTTAAAGGAATGCAGCAATTACTCGCGGAAAGGGGCGTCCGCACGGAGCTGGATAAAGTTCCTGAAGAAATAAACAATTATATGAAAGGAATCATCCCTCTTGGCAGGTTGGGCGAACCCGAGGATATCGGGCGTGCAGTGGTCTTCTTAGCCTCAGACGCAGCAAGCTACATTACAGGACAAACACTCGTCGTAGATGGAGGATTTCTAGCGTAAAATTCTGCTATTGTACGAACCAGTCCGAGAGTATATTATATAGGCAACACATTGAGAGAGGAGGCACAAATGGCAGCCGACATTCTAATAAAAGATGGATTTATTTATGGTGCCTGGCGTAAATCTGTCAATGCCGCCGCTAACATGAAAGACTCGATCCACGACAATGCTGTTGGACGGTCCGTGGGCATGCGCGGCGGAGTGGTAGCAGGAACGGTTCATCTTGATCTTTTTCCACCACTGGCAGTTAAGGCATTCGGGCAAAAATGGTTCGAACAAGGCTCTCTGAGTATGTTCTACGTGTATGCGACATTAGGCGGAGAAGAAGTGCGGGCTGTTATCAAGATGCCTCCTCCAGATGCCCGTGACACACAGGTTGAAGCCCGAGTGGAAACACCGGACGGAAAAATCGTCATGCAGGGCACTTTAGCCGTCGGCGCTCCAAAAGTACCGACCCACCTCCGTGCGATGCAGTTTAAAAATAGTCCGCAGGAAGACCTACGCATATTAAAAGGCGTAAAACCAGGAGATGCACTCAAACCCAGAGAACCAGTTGCAATCGCAGCAGAAGAAGAAATGGCCAGCTGGGATTCTCGATTAGAAGAGTGGCTGGACTGGTATAAAGATGGTTCCCCGTGGAGTGCTGCTATTATTCCGCTAAGCCGACTGAGCTGGTTAATGCAGGCGTATCCAACTCAGACTTTGCAGGCAGTGCCTTTTTACGGGGCGACCGAAATTCGTTTCCATAATGGTCCAGCCAAGGCAAAAATTCCTTACAAAGTAGATGGCAAAATAGTCTGTGTTGGGGCAGGGGGGAGGACAGAATTTTATTGGATTGACACAAAACTACGAGATGAAAGCGGGAAATTAATCGCCAGTATGCTTCATCTTCACAGACTTATGAAGGCTGGCTCGCCGCTCTACCCCGAAGTGAAAACTGCAGAATCTTAATTGAAACTAAAACACCGATTGAAATTAGAATAAGGCTTGGATACATATCCAGGCCTTATTTATTGTCCCCGTGGAATTTATCGTACCAACAGTTTCTGATTTCTAAGCACAAATCCTTATTCTTTAAACAAATTAGTACTTAAATATTTCTCTCCCCTGTCGGGGAATATAACCACGATCGTTCCTGATTCTATTTTCTTAGCTAGTTCTATCGTCGCGTACATAGCAGCTCCGCTGCTCATCCCAACAAAAATTCCCTCTTTGGCTACAATTTGCCGGGTCATCTCATAAGCTGCTTCTGTCTCGACCATAATGGTAATGTCAATCTTAGTTGGATCATATATAGAAGGCACGATTGCCTCTTCCATATTTTTCAATCCCTGGATATAGTGACCTTTAACCGGATGCGCTGAGACAATTTTTATTTTAGGATTATGCTCTTTTAAGACTTCGCCGACGCCCATAATCGTGCCGGACGTACCCAGGGCTGAGACAAAATAGTCAATTTTACCCTTAGTTTGCATCCAGATTTCCTCGCCAGTGGTCCGGTAATGGGTAATTTTATTGTATTCATTTGAAAACTGGTCGGGCATAAAATATTTCCCAGGATTCGCGTTGACTAATTCCCGGGCTTTACGTATTGCGCCGTCTGTGCCCAGTTTACCTTCTGTGAGCGTCACTTTACTTCCAAATGCCCTGATCATTTTCCGGCGCTCCACAGACACCGCATCACTCATCACTATTTCAACTTCATACCCTTTTAGTACACCGATCATTGCCAGAGCTACACCCGTATTGCCTGATGTCGGTTCGATAATTGTTTTACCTCTTGTTAACTTGCCTTCGACTTCCGCCTGTTCAATCATACTCAAGGCAATCCTGTCTTTTATACTTCCGCTCGGATTAAAGCCTTCGACTTTTGCATAAATAACTGTATTTCTATTTGGATTAAGTTTATTTATTTTTACAAGTGGAGTATTACCGATAGTCTTGAGTATGTTTTCGTATGTATCCATTTGCTCCTCAAGTTAGTCTTTTAAATAAGTGCTTTTTCTTATTCTCAACCTTTTAACCTCAGCCTGCAAACCAGGGCCGGGGGAATATTATGAAACACATTATCGAAGATGCGTATAGAATCACCAATATCTTTAAACGAGGGTTCTTCATACCCATCCAGTTCAAATCCGCTTTCAAAAAAATCATGCAAAATCGTGGAGAGAGGACGATGGAAATAGTGCTGGAGCTCCGGCTGCCCCAGTATCGCCACTCCTAGATAACTTTTCTCCACGAGATAGTTCGAAGTCTTTACATAGTACCTGCTTATCACCTCACCGTTGAATTCATCCTGTTCATGCACTAAAAAAAACTCACCTGAATTGAAATATGGATGACACATAGAAAAAACAAAACGTCCATTTTTCTTAAGCAGTTTGGGTGAATATTTAATTAACGTTTGTATATTCGTCATATCCATGAAAGCCATGGTGCAGACGATGGCGTCGTATTTTGCGTTCGATAGTTTTTTTAAATCAGCGGTCTTACAGGCGTCGACCACCTGGTATTCAATATTATTGCCGCCCTTTGCTCTGGCGATCGCAATTAATTTCTCCGCGAAATCGACACCAGTTACTTTTGCCCCCATTTGCGACATTTTCCGCGCGAACTGCCCGTTACCACACGCAATATCGAGTATCTTTTGTCCAGGTTTGATATCAAGTAATTTTAATTGAACAGGTTCGATAAGGGTTTTATGGAAGGAATTGCCTTCTCCCATGCGACTGTCCCAGAATTCGGCATTCGTATTCCAGACATCTTTTACAGCATCGCTGTTCATTTTTCTAGTTTCAATTTTTCCCTTCATGTCCTATCCTTTAATCACTGCAAGGGGTAAAGTCTTGACTATTTTTCTGGAAATGCCAGCTTTATGAGCAACCTCGATCACTTCACTTACGTCTTTATACGCTTCAGAGGCTTCTTCCGGAAGCTCGTTAATACTGGCTGTCCTGATAGTAATTCCCTTTTTCGCTAATGCCAGTACTACGTCCCTTCCCTTCACCCCTTTTTTAGCGGCGGTACGACTTTGCATGCGGCCTGCCCCATGGCAGGTACTTCCGAACGTCTCTTTCATTGCTATGTCAGTCCCAAGCGCGATATACGAATAGCGTCCCATATCTCCGGGTATCAGCACCGGCTGCCCGATGTTCCGATACATTTCAGGCAGCGCCGGATGCTTTGCTGGAAAAGCCCTCGTGGCACCCTTGCGGTGAACGCAGACTGTCATCTTTTTACCGTCAACAGTATGTTCTTCTATTTTGGCGATATTGTGCGCCACATCCCAAATTTGTTCTAGCCCCAGGTCGCGCGGTCCCTTCTGCAGCACTTTCATCATGGCTTCCCGCACCCAGTGCGCAATACACTGGCGGTTTGTCCAGGCATAGTTAGCAGCACAAGCCATCGCCGCAAGGTAAGCCTGCCCCTCAGGTGAATTTATTGGAGCACAGGCAAGCTGGCGGTCGGGAAGGTTAATGCCGTATTTTTTGACGGCTTGTCCATGCATAGCAACGTAATCGGTGCAAACCTGGTGCCCCAGACCTCGCGAGCCGCTGTGAATCAACACCAGAACCTGTCCTTTCTCGTGTATTCCCATTGCCACAGCAGCCTCGCGGTCATAAATTTCATCGACTTGCTGCACTTCTAGAAAATGGTTACCAGAACCAAGGGTCCCAAGCTGCGGCGCGCCACGTTCCCTGGCGCGCTGGCTGACTCTTTCTGGTTCGGCAGATTTAATACAGCCTGATTCCTCGGTCGCAATGACATCCGCCGGCTCACCAAATCCATGTTCCACAGCCCACCGGCTGCCTTTAACCATGACATCGTTTAATTCCTTGTCGTTGACTCGTAGTTTACCTTTTGATCCCACACCTGAAGGCACACTGTGATATATCTCATCGGCAAGGCGTTCAATTTTTGGACGAATTTCTTCTTCTGTTAAATTGGTGCGGAGTAAACGCACACCGCAGTTGATATCGAAACCTACACCACCAGGTGATACAACCCCATCCTCAAGCCTCGTCGCTGCCACACCGCCGATGGGGAAACCATAACCCCAATGAATATCCGGCATTGCCAGCGACCGCCCGACAATGCCCGGAAGAAAAGCTACATTCGCTACCTGGTCGAACGCATTCTCTTCCCAGATATGGCTGAGCATCGCCTCGCTGGAGTAGACCAGCCCAGGAACTCTCATACCAACTTTATAGCTGGTGGGTATTTCCCAGCGGTAGTCATCAATTTTATTTAATACGCCCTGCCAAGGTACTGCCATAACTAATTCCTAGATATCAAAGATAACTTGTGCACGCCAACCTTCAGCCGTTTGCTCTATCTTTAATTTATGGTAAGTAGCCGCTTTTACTTCCCGTATAAAATGATGCTTATTTTTCCTTATCTTTTCTCCAGAAGCCTGCACTTTTAACTTGATATCTGTAATCTCAATTACCTTAAAGTCCTTTAATAGTACTTCTTTAGCGCCTAAAAGGTAAATAAGCTCATTTAACCAGTTCACCAGCAGAGCTTCTGAATCAGAAGCAACAACTTCGATATCGTGGGTTTCTTTATTACTTACTTCTTTTGGATCGATGACAAGACTCAAGAACCCTTTCGCGGCGTTAATGAATACCTCGGGGATGTCTTTTCCGTACGCAACGATACCGATATCGGCGGTATGATTCAAAGTCTCGAAATTTTTTGTCACAGATAGATTATAGCATCGAGAGGAAGGTGCGGTAACTCAGGGAATCTACTCAATCCCCAGACTAACGCAAATCGCAACATTTACTTCACGCATTTTATCGTTTCTTAATTGTCCGCATTTTTCACCCAACCGGGTTTGGCTAATAGTCACAACCGAGGCTAAATCGATGCTGCTATCTTGAGTTAAACCGGCTTCTTTTGCCTTGACATGAACTAAAAAAGGGTAAGGTTTATTCGGTGCAGTTGTTATCGAAGCAATAATTGTGTTTGGGCTTACCTCGTTTCCGATGTCATTTTGTATAATGAGAGCCGGTCTTACACCTGATTGTTCACTTCCCTTCCCCATTCCCCAGTCTACCCAATATACTTCGCCGCGCTTTAAAACCATTATTATTTCCATTCAAGTAAGGCTTCTCGAGCAGCTTTCTCGGATACCTTAGCAAAGTCACTATGCTCTTTTGCCATTGCCTTATATCCTTCTATTAGTAATTGGCGTTTACGTTCATTTATCATTTCCTTCAAGCAATCGGCGATGATTTTACTGCGGCTGGTCTTTGTCGCGGCAGCAATTTCGTCAGCACTCTCAACGATGTCACGGGGAATACTTATTGTCAGTCTTTTCATTCGTACAGTCATAAATCCTCCCAAGTTATGTGAAATTCATCATAATAATATAGCATACTTTTTTGTGAGATTAACTGATATTATACCGTATAGATTACACTCTATCAAACAATAATGCTTTTTTGCCTTGCATTTTTTAATTCTGAGATTGGCTCTTTATGCCCTTTCTCATATCCTGTATAATTTGGATTACAGAACGGTGACAACTGATTTTCCGGAGGTAACCTTCCATGGGAGATATTAAGAGCGCTTTTGAAATTGCAATGGAGAAGATTTCCAAAATCGAAGATGCCACGCCCGAAGAGCGCGTCAAGTGGAAATTCGTTCCCCAGGGTGAACAGCTGGGAGCCAAATATCTCAAGGAAGATATCAACCTGCTCTCCGAATTGAATAAATTCAAAGATAATGAGCGTAAATATGTAACCCAAGGAGTAGTTGAAGTACTCGCCCGGAGCATTGACTTACCACGGAACGATTCCGCCAAGAAAATGAACCGGAAGGCAATGGACGGTATCAAGCTGGTAAAGAAAGATAAATCAGGGGTTGAGAACATTTACTCCAAATTCCGCTACGTCTTTAACCATTACACAGAACAAGGAGAGCAGCAGCGAAGACAAGCCTATGAGCAGGTGAAAGTTCAGTTTGCTGCGAAGCTCCAGCAGGCAATGCAGCAGCAGTACGGCAATAATGTACGGGTAAATCCGAATGTGAACTTAGAAACCCAACCCCAATTCCAGGAAGAATGGCGTCACGTGCTTGCGCAGCTCGAACAGCAATATGTCAACCATTTGGATGAATACCGTAAGGAACTTATTGAAATCGCCTGAAATTCTTTCAGATTTACATACAGGATACAGACATTGGATATAAACGACGAACACATCAGGGAAGCAATTGAACAGACCGAAGTCATCCTGCCGCCGAAGCAAAATCTCTATACCTTCGGCATAACCAATATTCATTATTTTCTCGTTACCGAGCCGATTTATACTGAATTAACCAAAGAGACCTCTGAGACAGTTATCCGCGAGGGTAAGGTTGTAGCAGAAAGACCGCGCATCGTGACACCGTATTATCTTTCCTCACTTGAAGGGTTTAGTGCCGGCGCTAGGCAGTATTTCGATTACCTGATAAGGACTTATGGAAGACACTCTCCCGGACTCTTTTACTCCTATAAAAATGAGCCGAAAGAGATGAACATCGTATCCAATAACCTGTTGGCGGTTATTGATAAACTTAAGGCTGAAATTAACCAGCGCGGGGACCCGCTAACTGCCCTGATAAAAGGCATCGATGAGTTGTGGGACGTAGCTCTGATAAAATTTGCGTTTGAGATGACAAGCCGCTCTCTAGGGGACAATGTTAACCAGATGGGATCTCGAGGCTTATTCGAAACAGATAGCCGTGGCGTCCCAGCCGAAGTGAGACAGAGGATTGAGTCGATTTTCCACCAGGTTAACAGAGGTGAACTCGACCCAAGAGAATTGAAGGCAGAACTCGACCGCTGGGGCTTGTTCGAAGAGTATGAAGACCGTTTCCTATCGTTGTTCCGAAGAAAATCCTGAAGGAGCACACTGTGCAAATCACTGTTGTTGAAGCTAGAGACCTTTCCGAAGCATGGTTCCTCTGTCTGCAAAAAACGCTGCAGACCGGCTACACATATAAAATCGATCGAGGCAGCTACGCAGGACAGCACCGCAAGGAGTTAGACCTGGCGGTCGTTCAGATAAAATACCCGGGCACCCGTCCACTCCTCCCCGACGTGCCGCAAGGAGTCCCCGCCCCTACCACTAATGAATATATCGACAACTATCTCCCTTATCTGATGACAGCGCACAAAGCCGAGAGTGAGCAGTACACCTACGGACAATACCTGGAAAAACAAATCGCAGAAGTCATCCGTATGTATAAAAAAGATGGGTATAACACCAACCAGGCTTACATGGCGGTCGGCGATGCCCAGTCAATTTATCTTACAGACCCACCCTGCTTGCGAGGGATCGATACGCGCATCCGCGACAAACGGCTTGTATTTTACGTTTATTTCCGCTCGTGGGACCTCTGGGCTGGATTTCCCTCCAACTTGGCTGCTATACAGCTCCTGAAAGAGTATATGGCTTCGGAAATCGGAGTTGCTGACGGCGAGCTCCTGGCAATGAGCAAGGGCATGCATCTATATGAATATTGCTGGGACCTGGCCAACCTGGTGGTAAATAGGTAATTTAATAATTTTTACTAGCTGTAAGCAGACGCTGCGATCCTTATCCACAAGTCTAAGTATGTAAAAATAATACCTTCCCCACCAAACTATTTTGCTCGAGCTTTCTCCAAAACCGATACCTACAAGAATCTTGACTTTACCATTGACTTTTCCTAAATTGAGGACAAAGATTCTGTCCGCTTTTTGTTAACTCATGCATCATAACTTTATAGAGGAGCAAAAAAGGAGACCCGTTTGCTTGAGGATTTCCAGGTCATTGCTCTGGTAAAAAACGGTAATATCGATGCTTTTGGCGATATTATTGAACGTTACCAAAAACCTGTCTATCGGTATGTCTATCGCATCACCGGAAACCGGGATGTTGCTATGGATATTGTGCAAGAAACGTTTATGCAAGCCTATAAAGGAATCTTAAAAACTGAAATAAAAGTCTCTTTCAAAGCCTGGCTTTATCGGATTGCTGTCAATAATGTTTTGCAGCTTTGGCGTCGAAAAAGAACGGTTTCATTTGTTCCACTAAAGGATGAGATAGCAAATGGAGCTTTAGTTGTTGAAGATAAGTCAAGGTTGTTAGGAACTCAGTTAGATGTCCAGGGTGTTTTAGCAAAAATACCAAGGAAATTGAGAATTTGTATGGTACTCCACTTCGTTGAGGGATTCAAATATCAGGAGATTGCGCAAACATTAAAAATCTCTGAGGAAGCTGTCCGTAAGAGGGTCATCAGGGGAAGCCGGGAGTTCAGAAGGTTATATAACTCCCAGGAGGTTCAGGGATGAGATGTAAATACGTACAAAAAAAACTGGCCGCCTATGCGAATAACGAATTATCATCTTTTGATAGAAAGCATATTGAGGAACATCTTGAAAATTGTGCAGAATGCCGTAATTCACTGGCAAGTTACAAACTTACGCAAAAATACCTTGAAAACCTGAAAGAAGTGCCGCAAGTTCCAGATATGAAAGCTTCGATAATATCTAACATTAAACTTAATGGACAATTGCCTGAAACGCGCAACATCTGGAAACGCAGGATATTATTGCTTGCTCCCATAACAATAATTTTAATCGCTATCGTGGTGCTCTTATTGTGGAATCCCTGGACTAGTTCCGAAAAAGCTATTGCTCAAGCGTATTCCGCGATGTCAAGCGTTCTATCATATCACCTGTCCGTTATCAGAGGAAGCGATACGGTACCTCCTGAAATTGTCTATGCTTCTGATGTTGTTGCTCCAGACCGTTACCATATAACGCAATCGATTGATGGTAAAGCTCAAGAATTTATTTATATCGGCGATAACGAATATTTTAAAGGCAACTATCAATCTTTTTTATCAATGAAATTACAGGCAAACTACTATACGTCGATGCTTACTCGCGAAGCAACTTTGAGATATCTAAACATGCTCGGCGATATCCGCAAATTAGAAGATGAAACGCTTGAAGGCGTAGTCTGTTCCCGTTACCAAGGCAGGTATGATATCGAAAAGCGTTTACTTTCATGGCAGGAAAGCAGAAGAAAAATAGGCTTGGCGCCGTTCTCTGAAGAAGACTTGAGTGAAATGCGTGAAGAAATGCACGCAAATTATGACTCTATGACATTCGAGCTCTGGATTGGGAAAACCGATCACCTCTTGAGGCAGTGGAAAATTAATAAACGAGATCAAAATGATGATAACAACCTGACTTCCTACGTTATTTACAAATTCTCCAACTTCAATGAAACAATCGAAATCAATGCACCAACAGATTCCAACGGAACATTATTAGGAGGCTGGGCTTCTACCACGCCTGTGCAACAGGCTTTAAACGTAGAAGCGCAGTCTAGCATTGATGATAGTGACCCAACGGTTCGCCAATTAATCTATACCCTGATCATCGGCAACGTCAGTGATGAACCGGTAAGTGGAATCAATGTTGATGTTATTCCTATGCTCCCTTTTTATGATGAGAGCCTATCGTTATGGATAAAAGTAGGTAATGTCAACCAATCAATTCCTGAAAATGTGAAGCCGGGTGAATCTTTTCTGTATGAAGTCACTTTCGGATATGATGCTACCAGGGTATTGCCGGAAGAGATTGAAGCAATCGTCGCCAATTATTTCATATATATTGGTTACATGAATGCGAATAGTGAACCAAAAGCTGAAAGGAGTCGACTTGAAGTCCCTGAGTCAGTACATATGCCTCCATCGGTACCAGTTTATGAGCTTAAACCTGTAGGTGAATACTGGATAAAGGAACGAGGCGCTTCGTTTGTTTCTGGACAGGTTGTGGGAGAAATATACGGAAAAAAGTACCTCTTTGTTCTGGTTGATACACGGGGTTCGGCTACGCCAGAAGAGAACCCGGGCGTCTTGATACTCGATGTAACGAATCCGCTGAAACCTATAAAAGTGTCCTACCTCCAAGCGCCAGATGATGTAACATATATGATGAAATTAGGTTTTTCTGAAAAAATACTCTATGTTTTCACCGGTAATTACATCTGGATAATCGACGTATCTAATCCTGCGATACCTGAAGAATTAGCACGGTTCACAGGGACATTTAATAGCATCGTAGTAAATGGCAATTATGCCTTCCTTAACCGTTACAATCGGATTACTGTTCTGGATATTACCGATCTGGCTCATATAAAGATATCGGGTAATCTTGAACTAACTTATGATATAAAAGGTTCTCTGGAAATCAATAGTAGTTACTTACTATCCTGGGAAAGAGACAGACTCAATATTATTGATATTTCTTCTCCTCAATCGCTAAAGATTATCAATAGTTATATTTTCACGCTTCCGTCAGATTTCAACATTGATTCGCCTGAAGAGACTCCTATCGGAACCCATGTCTTCAACGGTACTTTGGCTTATGTAATCCTGCATAATGAAGCAGATATAGGAATATCGGTGATGGATATGTCAAATCCTGCCAGTCCGCGCGAATTATCTTTTCTTGATTTGAACCAGATGAACTTATCATCGTTATTTGCTTATGAAAGTGAAGTGTATGCAATTTCATTACCGCACTCCGGTTCAGATAGGCAAATGAGACTGAATATAATCGACGTTTCGGATGCTAATAAGCCATTTGTGGCAGCGATAGGCAAGCTGCCATATTATTGGAGCTTTTTCAATAGTGGAGAGTTCGGGCACACGGAGTCCTTCAGCTTGATAAATAATTATCTGTACTGGTTCATTGGAAATGACTCAGAGGGTCCCGTCGTAGAAATATTTGATTTGTCAAAATATTAAACGGGTGATGCATGCATGACGATTAAATACGCGGGGAAATGCATTCTCATGCGCCAGTCGCAGTTCAAAGCCAACTTGTACTATACTCGTTTCCTCATCAAACACACATAGCTCCAGGGACCCCTACCACCCCACCTGATATCCCTTATCTCCCCGATTTCGAAGAATTTGGAGAACGTGTGATAGATGATATCTTTGGATATTCTGTAAGGAGTGCTCTCGCCTTCAAATTCTTGTTTATCGCTCCAACATCTCAGATAATAGAAACCCTGGCTCTTAAGGATTCTACTTACCTTTGCCGCAAATTCTTCCCTGCGCAAAGGATTGATAACATGAAAGAATCCTCTATCATTAACAAAGTCAAACAACTCTTTTTCGAATTCAGTTTCCAGGAAATCACCAACCATGAAATTAACCTTGATGCCTGCTTTCTCGGCTTTTTCCCGTGCGATTCGTATGGCTTCGTGTGAAATGTCAATTGCAGAGACATCTGCGCCCTTTGATGCCAGATATATGGCGTCGGTTCCCGTCCCACACCCAACATCCAGTACGTAACAGGGCACTATCTTTTTACTATCTATTAGTTCGGT
>Ga0315281_10002617_pt1 | contig 26667 bp, 27 predicted proteins | sample YL17G07_0_MG_FD_204540 | JGI IMG/M metagenome (GOLD analysis project Ga0315281, IMG submission 204540) | Sediment microbial communities from Yellowstone Lake, YNP, Wyoming, USA - YL17G07_0 | ecosystem: Environmental > Aquatic > Freshwater > Lake > Sediment | place: USA: Wyoming | collected... | reverse complement strand
CCCTTTTCTTTATCCTCATTGGGTTTTTATCCTGGGTTTTCATTTTCGCCCCCGCCTCCCCTATCCGCCTGAGGGAGGGATGGAAAACTCTGACCCATGAGAGTAAAAGGATTTTGGGATGGGGGAAGGACGTGATCCCTCCAGAGGAAAAACGGATACGGGAGGAAGTCATTCTTAAGAAGATGGAGGAGGCCAGTGCCCATCAGGATTGGAGAACGCTTGCCCCGGAATATCCTCGACCGAAAAAGTTAGAATCTCCCAATGCCGAAGAAAAAATGAGAGCCCTGAAGAATTCATCAGAGTTTAAGGAAATGGATAAGGAGTTAAAGGAATATTTGAGCAAGAAGGAAGATCTTTTTTATCCAGAAGCGCCTACCCCTTCTCTGAAGGAGGCAACCGACTTAATCTCTCTAAAAGATAAAGGGACGGAGAAGGTGATCGAAAGACTTCTGAGTATCAAGGAAGGAAATGCGAAGGAAAAGCCCCTGGAGGAAAACCTTCGGTTAGGGATGAAGGGGCCTCTCGTCAGCCGGAAAATTCTGGAAAGGGCCAATCCCCCACAGGTCAAAGTGAAAGTAGAGGCAGAAATCGAGTTGACGCTCTGGGTATTGCCCAGTGGGGCAGTGGATCGAGTTGTCCCCTCTGTCAAAGGGGATACTGAGTTGGAAAGGATTGCCATCCAATATTTAAAACAGTGGCGATTTGCTCCACTGCCAAAAGATCAACCTCAGGTTGAACAATGGGGGACCATCCCGATTAAATTCAGATTGCAGTAGACATACCAAATAACAAGCACCAAGCACCAAATAAATTCCCCTGCCTGCCGGCAGGCAGGAATGAGCCAAATCCTGAATCCTGATGAAAATAGTTTTGAATTTTGGAATTTGGGATTTGTTTGGGGTCTGGGTTTTGGGATTTTGGATTTCTGACGAGGATCGATATCATAGGCATTGAGGAAAGCTCCCCGAAGAAGCAGAATAAAGGAATGAAAAAGAAGCGTTTTCTCCTTTTGGTCCTTATTTTTCTTTTGATTCTTGGGATCCTCACATTCTTTGGGGAGAAGGGGATCCTCCACCTCTTCCGCCTCCAGAAGGAGGTGGCCCGAATCAAGGAGAAAAATATTAAACTGGAGGAGGAGAATCAGAAGTTGAGGGAAGAGGTAAAACGGCTACAGAGTGATAAACGTTATATTGAAGAGATCGCTCGGAAAGAGTTGGGGATGGTCAAAGAGGGAGAGATCATTTATCAATTCGATACTCCGAATGACAAAAAACAGGATTCAAAAAACAAATAGGACGAATGAAAACGAATCAATCGAATATTTTCGTCAAATTCGCTATCATTCGAATGATTCGCTATAAAGAGGGGTATTCGAAATGAAATATGAAGGGATGATCTTCCGACCTCCCAGCGAAGCAGACAGCTTGATCCTCCAAGTCACGGTGGGTTGCTCTTACAATCGATGTACTTTTTGCGGTGCCTATCAGGGGAAGCGTTTCAGGATTAAGCGTTTCGAAGAGATCAAAGAGGATATCGATGAAGTGAGTCCGTATAAAATTCAAAGAGTCTTCTTGGCGGATGGGGATGCCTTGATCATCCCGCAGCAAGAACTGCTTCGAATCCTATCCTATCTGAAAGCAAAATTAAGGGGGCTCGAAAGGATAGGGATCTACGCCAATGCAAAAGATATCCTTCGAAAGGATGTGGAGGAATTAAGAGCCCTAAAAGACCTGGGGGTGGGAATACTCTATCTGGGCTTGGAATCAGGAGATCCGGAGGTATTGAAACGAATTAAGAAGAATGCCACCGTGGACCAATTGATCCGTGCTGGGAAAAGGGTGAAGGAATCAGGAATTCTTCTCTCGGTGACCGTGATTTTAGGTCTTGGTGGTGTGGAAGGCACTGAGGCGCATGCCGTGGAGACCGGAAAAGTGCTCTCAGAGATGGACCCCGATTATGTCGGCGCGCTTTCTCTCATGATCGTTCCAGGGACACCCATTGAGAAGGAGATTGAAACAGGAAAGTTGGTTTTACCTACTCCTTTCGGTTTGATCCAAGAACTGGAAACGATGATTACCCATTGTCAATTCACTCATTGTTTTTTTGCTTCCAACCACGCTTCCAACTATCTTCCTCTCCGGATTCAAATGCCGGAGGGAAAAGAGGAAGCCCTTAAGCGAATTCGAGAAGTCCTCCGACGGAAGGATCCGGAATTACTCCGGCCCGAGTATTTAAGAGCCCTGTAAAAAAGATAGGGAGATAAGGAGAGGGGAAGATGGGGGGATCTATAAGCAGAGGGCAGTAAGCAGAAAGTAGTTTGTAGGGGCAGCCCTCCCTGCCTACCGGCAGGCAGGTGTGGCTGCCCAATCCATTCGATAAATTCGCTATCATTAGAACAATTCGTGAGAGGGGCGGAGATGAAAGACATCGTGGATGTTGATATTCGAGTAAGGTATGCAGAGACGGACCAAATGGGAGTGGCTTATTATGCCCATTACCTGGTTTGGTTTGAAGTAGGGCGGTCTGAGTTTTGTCGAAATAGGGGATTCCGCTATGCTGATTTGGAGGCAGTGGGTTATAAACTCGTTGTGTCTGATGTCCATTGTCGGTATCGGAATTCTGCCCGATATGATGAAACCGTTATTGTGCGAACCAAGTTGAAAGGAGTCAATAAAAGGATGATCACTTTTGGATATCAGATCCTTCGTAAAGATCAGGAGGAGGTGATTGCCGAGGGTGAGACCCGACACATCTGCGTTGATTCAAAGGGTAAGACAAAGAGTCTTCCTGATAATTTTTTGGTTTGCCTCACCGGATAATTTTCAACTATCTCATTTTCAATATCTTTATTAAGATCACACCTAAAAACCCCGTCCTGTCGTTGCGACTCGAAACCGAGTGGACGGGGATGAAAGGTGAGTCTGCCGAAGGCAGAAAAAAACTAAATCAGATGCTGAAACGAGTTCAGCATGACAACAGGGTTTGGTTCTCGTTTTTTGTCATCCCGAACCAGGTCCTGAACTTAATTCAGGATCTAACGATTTCGGGATCTTGGTTTTAAGAATTTGGGTTTTAAAGCCCCGCCCTGTAGGCGGGGCTCTTTACTTGTAATTGGTTTGCCATAATAGGGGGAATAGGTCTATCTACCTATAGACAAGCCTGCTAACAACGGGGCATCTTCTTGTATTTGCTATTGAAAATTAAGGGGTAATAGGATAATCTTTCAGAAATGGATTCTCATAAAAATAAAGGTCTCGAGTCTATAGGTTAAGGTTAAGATGCCAGTTTAGGTGAAGGGTTAGTCATTGGGTATTAGGTCGGCAGTTATAACCTTTGGACCCTCCACCCAACCGGCCTCCTAACCCACAAACCCAAAACAAACTTCATCGTTCATGCCAGCATGTGGCAAGCAGGGGTGATGCTTGGATCATGGGCAATTGCAAAAAATCCTAATTCTTAGGCTGAGTGCAGTGGGGGATGTTATCCGAACATTGCCCGCAGCAAAGGCTTTAAAAGAACACTCTCCTTCCTCCTCCATCACCTGGATTGTTGAAGAACCCTCTCAAGCCTTCCTGGAGAGTCAACCCGAGATTGATGAGGTGATTTTATTTCCAAGGAAAAGGTGGACGAAAGGAATAAAGTCATTAAGGGGGATGTGGGGGACAATCGGGGAAATGTGGGGATTCATCGCAGGTCTTCGAAGACGAAGGTTTGATGTAGTGCTCGATTTTCATGGGATCCTTAAAAGTGGTCTCCTCTCTTTTCTTTCAGGTTCCCCCAAGAGGATTGGATATGATCGAAGGTCGACCAAGGAGGGGAATTTCTTATTTTCGAATGTAAAAGTGAAACTTGCCAAAGAAAGGATTAGTCGATTTCAAAGAAATCTTGCACTTTTAAAAGGGGTGGGGTTGGAGGTGAGAGAACTTAAATATAGCCTTCATATCTCTACGGAGGATCGGGAGTATGTGGAGTCATTTTTTAAAACCTCATCCGCTTCCCTTAAAAGACCATTGATTGCGATCCATCCGGGGACTAGCCCCAAAGCCTTTTTCAAGCGATGGATGCCTGATCAATATGCCCAATTGGCAGATCGATTGATCCACGAACTTAACGCCACCGTTCTTTTCACTTGGGGAACCGAGGAGATCGAGTGGGTAGAAGGTATTCGAAAAGAAATGAAGGAGCCATCTCTTTTGGGGCCAAAAACAGAATCTTTGACACAGCTGGGAGAGGTATATAGACACTGCGATCTTTACATTGGAGGAGATACTGGACCTATGCACATCGCCTCCCTCATGGGGATCCCTGCCGTCGTCATTTATGGACCGACAGACCCGATTGAAAACGAACCTTTTGGAAATCACCTCAAGGTAAGAAAAGAAACGGGGTGCAATCCGTGTCATAAGTATTCTTGTAAAGAACTTATCTGTATCAAAGCGATCTCAGCCGATGAAGTTTTTAAAGCGACAAAAGAGATTTTGAGGCTACTAAGGAGTCCATAATTGAGAAGACATATTCTTCGGGAAATCTCATCTAACCCTAATGCTGTTCAGTTAAGCAAGAACCGTTCACCCTGAGCCTGTCGAAGGGTACGTGATTAAACCGTTCATGCTTCGACAAGCTCAGTACGAACGGGAAGATCTCCAGTGTCTATACAATTATGGACCGATTAATAACTGCTTGAAAATATATTATTATTGACCCGTTCGACGGCGCCCAAGTCCTCCCCTTTTGGACGGTGAAGAAGGCGCCGCTCAGGGTCAACCCCCAGCCTTTGGCCCAAGACTTCGGCGTGAGTGGCTCGACTGAGCTTGTCGAAGTCTCAGTCGAACGCTCAGGCCGAGGGCAACCCCGAGCCTTCGACTGGGATGTCGAAGGGTTGACTTTAGAAGTTTAATGCCCTACTATCTCTAACTTAATTAAGAAAGGATGCCTTGAAAACCGATTTTAGCCAAGTAAATCGTATATTGGTAAGAGGAGTAAACTGGGTAGGGGATACTGTTCTTAGTTATCCAACGGTTCAACAATTAAAAACCTTCTTTCCCAAATCCCACTTAGCTGTCCTTATTCCAAGCTATCTGGTCGATTTATGGAAAACATTTCCCTATGTGGATGAGATCATCCCTTTTCAAAAGAAGGGAGGAATTGGATCTATTTGGGAAGATTTAAACCTCAGCCAATCTTTAAAGGAGAGGAATTTTGATCTGGCTGTCATCCTACCACGGTCTTTCCGTTCCGCTTTGCATATTTACCTGGCTCGAATCCCAATCCGAATTGGTTATCAAGATGAATGGCGTTCCCTCTTTCTTACCCATGGAATTCGTCGAAGAAAAGAGTTCCTTCATGCACACCGAGTCCATTATTACCAGAAACTGATTGAGCCATTAGGGAAGATAGAAAGTCCTCCTTCTCCTCAGATATTTCTCAGAGAAGAAGATCGAAGATGGGCAGATCAAGCACTGAAGGACCTGGGGATCCTGGAGGGAAAACCCCTGATCGGTATGAATCCTGGTGCCACTTATGGTTTAGCCAAATGTTGGTATCCAGATCGATTCGGGGAATTGGGAAAGAGGCTTGTGGAGAAATGGCAAACCAGGATCCTCCTCTTCGGGAAAGAGGAAGAGCGCCCCATCGTCCATGAGATTCTAAGGCATATGGGAACGAAAGGGATAGACCTGACTGGAAAAACAGGTTTACTCCAGCTGGCTGCCCTTCTGGAACGATGCACGCTCCTTGTGACCAATGACACCGGGACGATGCATGTGGCCACGGCTGTTGGCACTCGAGTCGTAGCACTCTTTGGATCAACGCCCCCTCTCACCACAGGGCCATGGGGAGATGGACATGTGGTTGTGAAAAAAGATGTCGATTGCAGCCCTTGTTGGAAGAGGGTTTGTCCAACAGATCATCGATGCATGGAACTAATCACGGTGGATGAAGTCGAAGAAGTGGTGGATAAACAATTGAGGCATAGGAGAAAATGATCGAGAAGATCCCAGTTTCTGTATATGTCCTCACCACGAACAATCGCAGGACGATTGAACAGTGTCTGAGAAGCCTCTCCTGGGCTGAGGAGTTGGTGGTCGTTGACTCCTTCAGCCAGGACGGGACCTGCGAAATCTGTAAACAATATACCGATAAGCTATTTCAGAGGAAGTGGACGGGACATCGCGATCAGTATCAGTATGCCGCCGATCTCACCACCCAGGATTGGATCATGTTTGTGGATGCCGATGAAGAAATTCCTCCAGAGTTGTCCGAAGAGATTCGAACGGAATTGAATGGAAGGGCAAAAGATTTAGATGGATATTTTGTTTATCGGCGCACTTATTACTTGGGGAGATGGATTCGATACGGAGGATGGTATCCAGATGGTGAGATTCGCCTTTATCGGAGGGAAAAAGGGAGATGGGAAGGTGGACTTCATGCCAAGTTGGTGGTGAACGGGAAAGCGGGTGTTTTAAAAAATCAGTATTTCCATTATACCTACGGAAACATTTCAGATCAGATTCAAACGATTGATAAGTATTCCAATATTGCAGCGGTCGATCTATTTCAGAGTGGAGAAAAGTTTAGCCTTTTCAAACTTCTCTTTCACCCTCCGTTTCGATTCATCAAAGAGTATCTTTTTAAGTCAGGATTTCGGGATGGGTTGCCAGGCTTCGTCATTATCGTCTCCACCATGTTTTATGTTTTTATCAAATATGCAAAACTATGGGAATTGACAATATCCCCGCCTTCGCAGAAAGCCACACCTGCGTGTCATAACGCCTGCCTGCGCGAAGCCGCTCCGGCGAAGGCAGGCACTTCTGCAGACACGGGTTTACCCGGGAATGGATGCGAAAAGGGGAACCCTCCGAAGCTTTAGCGAAGGAGGGTCCTGCTTCGGCGGGTTTCGCCGACGAGGCAGTTGGAGCTACGGTTTTAGCTGAGGCTCCAAAAAGGGGAAAGAGGATGGCTCCTGATCAAGAGGTTTTCAGAGGGAAGAAGGTGTTGGTGACAGGTGGATTGGGTTTTATCGGATCCAATCTGTCGGCTAAATTGATTGAACTGGGGGCGAAGGTGACGATTGTGGATAATATGATGCCCCGTCTGGGAGGAAACCTCTTCAATGTAAAAGAGATCGCCGATCGCATCCATATTAACTTCAGTGATGTGAGGGATGCTCATTCCATGGATTATTTGGTGAAAGGGCAGGAGATCATTTTTCATCTCGCCGGGCAGGTGAATCATGTGGACAGCAACCGGAATCCGATTCAAGATCTGGATATCAACTGTCGGGGAACGCTGGTCCTCCTCGAATCCTGCCGAAAATATAATCGAGAGGTGAAGATCGTTTTTGCCGGGACGCGGGGGGAATACGGTTCGAGTGTGACCTTGCCGGTGGGAGAAGATCATCCTACCAATCCCAAGGGAATTTATGCGGTGACCAATTTAACGGCGGAAAAGATGGTCCTCGTCTATCACGATGTTCACAAAATTACGGGAACCTGTCTTCGGATTACGAACACCTATGGCCCCCGACACCAAATGGCCCATGATGAATATGGTGTCCTCAATTGGTTTATCCGAAAGGCGATCGATGATGAAGTCATTCCTGTTTTTGGAGACGGCCGGATATTAAGAGATTTTCTCTATGTGGATGACCTGGTCAATTGTTTTTTACAAGTGGCCCCCTGTGATCAGACTTATGGGGAAGTATTTAATGTGGGGACAGGCATTCCCATCAGCTTCATTGACTTGGCAAAGAAGATTGTAAAGATTGCCGGAACCGGTAAGGCGGCCTTTACCGAATTTACTCAGGAACGGAAGGAAGTCGAACCAGGGGATTATTATACCAATATCTCCAAGATCAAACATAGGGTGGGTTGGGAGCCGAAGGCCGATTTAGAGGAAGGGCTCCGAAGGACGATCGAATTCTACAGAAAATATAAAAAAGAATATTGGTAACTCAGCCCTTTAGGGCTGATTCGTCAGGGCTAAAGCCCTGAATTACGGCCATGGTTCCTTTCATAGACTTAAAAAGACAATATAAAGAGATTGAAGGGGAAATCCTTTCTGCAACCCAGAGGGTCTATGAGAAGGGTCGCTTCATTCTTGGAGAGGAAGTTTCTGCTTTTGAGAAGGAATTTTCTCATTATTGTGGGGTTCGATATGGGGTCGGAGTGGGCTCTGGAACAGATGCCCTCTACCTGGCCTTGAAAGCAGTCGGTATCGGAGAGGGAGATGAAGTCGTTACCGTAGCGAATTCTTTTGTGGCCACCGCCCTCGCCATTTCCTTTACAGGGGCAAAACCCCTCTTTGTCGATATCGATCCAAAAACTTACACCATGGATCCCAATCATTTGGAACTTCTTTTGAAACACCAAAAAGCAAAAGGAAGCGGGCGAAAGATCAAGGCCATTCTTCCTGTTCACCTTTATGGCCATCCGGCGGAGATGGATTCGATTATGGAAATTGCAAACCGTTATGAACTCATCGTGATTGAAGATGCCTGCCAAGCCCATGGGGCAAAATACGGAAAGAAGAAAGTTGGTTCCTTTGGAGCGATGGGTTGTTTCAGTTTCTATCCGACCAAGAACTTAGGAGGATATGGGGATGGCGGGATGGTGGTGACCAACCATAAAAGGCATGATCAGAACCTCAGACTTCTTCGATGTTATGGAGAGAGAAAAAAATATGAACACATCCTGAAGGGGCACAACAGTCGATTGGATGAAATCCAGGCGGCAATCCTTCGGGTTAAATTAAAATATTTGGATCAATGGAATGGGGAGAGGAGGAGGAAGGCTAAGATTTACACCCAGATGTTTTCCCCTTTAGGAGTGGTGTGCCCCTCAGAAAAGAAGGGAGTCCGGCATGTCTATCACCTCTATACGATCAAGACAAAGAAGAGGGACTCTCTTCAAGCGTTTTTGAAAAAGAAGGGGATTGAGACACTGATTCATTACCCCATCCCTATCCCTCTCCAGAAGGCTTATCGAGAACTGGAGTATCACAAAAGGGACCTTCCCTTGACGAACCAGTGGTCTCGGAAGATTCTCTCCCTTCCTTTTTTTCCGGAGATGAAGGAATCCGAGATGGAGGAAGTGGTGCACGAAGTTAATAATTTTCTTATCGGGGGTAGGAGGGGATGAAAACTAGATTGATAATGATAAAAGTCTTCGGACTCCAACACCCCCATGATAAAGTGGTCGAAATCTTTGCCCGCTATGGCGACCACGGAAAATTATTGGATGCCCCAGCAGGTTCTGGAATTATCTCCCAGAAACTGAAAGAATCAGGTTTTGATGTGGTTGCAGCAGATATCAATCCCCATTTAATCTGTGTCCAAGGGATATCGTGTGAGAGAGCTGATCTCAACTTCGACTTGCCCTTTTCAGATGGAACCTTTGACTATGTGCTCTGCTCCAATGGTATTGAACATCTGGAAAATCCAGTCCAGTTCATTAGGGAATCCTTTCGAATCCTAAAGGGGAAAGGAAAACTCCTGATCAGCACGCCGAATATTTTGAACTTGAAGTCGAGATTGGCGAACCTCCTGGTGGGTTTTAATCTTTTTACGGGGAGGCCCTGCAATGAAGTTGAGGAATATTTAGGAGGAGACCATATCCATCTCGCCAACTATTATGAATTGAGAACTCACCTTCATCGAAATGGATTTCGAATCTTAGAAGCAACCACCCATTGCTATAGCCATCGCGCCATGCTCTTCGCTCCTCTCTATCCGATAGTTTATTTAGCCACACGGTGGGCTTTCCGGAGAGAAAGGAATCTGAAACAACGTGATAGAAATAAGGAAATTTTGAAACATGTGTTATCTGCAGATCTCATACTTGGGAAAAAACTCTTTCTGATGGCCGAAAAAGATCCCCGATATATCAGAGGCCGGGAAATATAAAAACGAATTGGGCGAATGACGGCGAATAAAACGAATATTGTGAATACGAATGACACGAATGGCAACGAATAGCACGAATATCATATACCGTGACCTGTCATACCAGATTATGGGAGCCATATTCGAAGTTCACAAGGAACTCGGGCCAGGATTTCTTGAGTCAATTTATGAAAAAGCCTTAATCGAGGAGCTTTCAAGCAGAGGGATGAAAGTTGAGACCCAAAAGTTTATTGATTTAATATACAAAAATAAAAAGATTGGAACACATCGCCTTGATTTGGTTATTGAAGACAAGGTTGTTGTGGAATTAAAGGCGGTAGAAAGTTTTTCTATCCATCACAAAGCACAGCTAACATCCTACTTAAAGGCAAGTGGTTATAAACTTGGAATTCTGGTTAATTTCTCAAAGGGCAAAGTTGAATATCGACGTGTTCTTATTCGCTAAATTCGGTATCATTCGAGTCATTCGTTAGTAAGTATGAGAAAGATAAGATTTGCCATAGGCCTTCTGGATTTTTCTAAAAAGAGGGGGGGAGCCGAAAGATATTTGGTCGACTTATGCACTCGAATGGCGGGGGAGGGCTACGAGGTCCATGTTTATGCAGAGCATCAGGATGAAGAAGATCCAAGGATCACTTTCCATTCTGTCAAGACGATCCTGTTCCCAAAGAGTCTTCGACTCCTCTCTTTTGCGATCAGGGCGACGAAAGCAATAGAAAATGGAAATTATGATATCACCTTCGGGGTGGGAAATACACTGAAGGCCGATATTCTTCAACCCCATGGAGGGGTCCATTGGGCATGGTTTTGGCGGAGTCTCAGGGTTTACGACCATCCGATTCTGTGGGCGGTAAAATTTTTAGGGAGGGTCTTCAGCCCGAAACAATGGGTGAGCGGTTGGATTGAGGATGCCCCCTATCAAGAGAGACCCCTTCGAGCGATCATTGCCATCTCCGATATGGTGAAACAGGACATGATGCATTGGTATCAGATCCCTGGGGAAAGGATCACCGTGGTTTATAATGGGGTTGATATTGAGCACTTCCATCCCCGGAATCGTCAATATCGGGAGGAGATTAGAAGACGGCATGGTATTGGGGAGGAACTGGTCATCCTCTTTGTCTCCAATAACTTTCGGATGAAGGGATTGGGTTTCCTCATCAGGGCATTGGCTAAAATCAAAAAAGGGGTTCATCCTCCTTTCAAACTTCTCATTCTGGGGAGGGACCATCCAGGTTCCTATTTACGTTTAGCCAAGGAGATGGGAATGTTCGAAGAGGTAATTTTTGCGGGTTCGACGAATGAACCCGAAAAATATTATGGCGCATCCGACCTTCTCGTGCACCCCACCTTTTATGACGCCTGTTCACTCACGGTGTTGGAGGCCTTGGCCAGTGGACTTCCGGTGATCACCACGCATTCCAATGGGGCGAGTGGGATTATCACGCAGGGCCAAGAGGGTTTTGTCATTTCTGATCCTCGAGATGATCGGGCCTTGGCAGAAAAGATTTCATTCTTCTTGAACCGCGAGAAGGTGGAGAAAGTTTCGATCGCCGCTCGGCAATTGGCAGAATCCCATTCTCTCGAAAGAAACTGGAGAGAGATGAAAAATATCTTTCAGAAGAGTTTCTTATGACGTGGTTGTTATCCTTCGAACAATGAAAATGGATTGATTGCTCCCGTAGGGGCGGCCCTCTGTGGCCGCCCTCTTGAGGAGCCCACAGAGGGGCTCCCCTACATTTATTGATTTGGACTCGATTATTTTTTTGGGCGATTTTTAGAAGGAGTCACCCCGGAATGAAGAAAAAGTGGTTCTGGTATCCAGTTGCCAATATCAAAAACCGTTTCCTCTTCGGAGCCTATGGGAAGGATGTTTACATCGAACCCGGAGTCGTGATCAATCGGCCACGGTTTGTCCATGTGGGTAATCATGTGAGAATTAAAAGGAATACCAGCATCAACCTCCACCCGAAGGATAAGAAATCGAAAGAGATCCTTCTTTTCATCGGAGACAATACGATCATTTCGGAAAGCTGCTTTATCAGCGCCTGCAATCGGATCGTCATCGAGGAGAACGTAGGCATTTCTCCAAATGTCATGATTATTGATAGCTCTCGGAAACCCGGACCGATTGATCGGCCCAGTAAGGAACAAGATCTTAATATTGGATATGTCCATATCGGAGCGGATTCATGGATTGCCTATGGGGCTTGCGTCTTACCGAATGTGACCATTGGAAGACATTGTATTATTGGGGCTCTCTCAGTGGTGACCAAAGATATTCCTCCCTATTCGGTAGCTGTGGGATCACCTGCGGAAGTGGTCAAGAGGTATGACTTCGATCGAAAGGAATGGATCAAAATCAAGTAAAGGAGGGTCACGGTGCCATTGAGTTGGAGTAACATCTTCAGGAATAGGGTGGATATACATAAGATCTATCCGGACATATGGGATTTAAAGATTGTCCGAAAACGACTTCCCTTCATGTTAAGATACATCAATGACGGAGATAAGATTTTGGATATCGGAGCTTCATCGCGGGACCTGGAGAATAGGATCAAGAAACATCGTCCTCAGGTCGTTTATAAGACCATGGATATTGATCGAGAAGGAGTGCATGATTACTATTCTCTGGATGAGGTCGAAGAGACATTCGATGTGGTCCTACTTTTTGAAGTCATTGAACACCTTGATTTGGAAGAAGGCGTGAACATGTTCAGGAAGATTTACTCTCTTCTGAAAGAAGGGGGGTATTTAATTTTATCCACTCCAAATACGTTCAACCCTGGGCGGTTTTGGAGAGATGCTACTCACCGGGTGGCCTATTGTTTTGACGAGTTGGGTGGACTCCTTTTGAGTCAGAACTTCAAAATTAACGGAATGTATCGAACCTTTAATGATGCATTCCACCGGTATCTCTTCAGGGTTTATGTGATGTCTCCCCTTCACCGATATTTGGGCATCGACTTTGCCAAATCGATTATGATCGTAGCGGAAAAATAGAGGAAGGTTCGATGAGAGATCCCGTCCGCAATTATGTGAAGGAGATCATCTTCGAATACAAATTCGAGGAACCCATTTTAGATTGTGGGGCGGGATGGGAACCAAATCTCTACCAACCCCTTTTCCCCAATATGAAATATATTAAACAAGATGCCCAAGATTATGATCCCCCTTGTATTGATGTCATTTGTGACATCTGTCATATGACTCCGATCAAAGACAGCAGTATCGGATTGGTCCTCCTTCTGGAGTCTCTGGAGCATATCGAACAACCGCAGAGGGCACTCGATGAAATATTCCGAATCCTCAAACCCGGTGGCCTGTTGATCCTCACGACAGTCATGGCCATGGGGATTCACCGATGTCCTAAGGACTATTGGAGATTCTGCCCAGATGGGATTGAATCACTCATGACACGATTTAAAATACTTAATTATACCTTAGAAGGGGAACCCTCTTTTCCCTTGGGAATTTGGGTGACAGGACAGAAGAGGATCGGTGGTGAAGAGAAAACAAAGTTTCCAGAACCTAAGATCGTGCGGGCTCCTCGGGATGATCGATATCGGTTCCTTAATAAATTCCTGAAAAGATTCAGAATGGAATTGCGTTATCTACATAAGAGTCGACCGAGATATGATTAATGAAAGTCATTTTTCTGACTCATTATAGTGATCAAGGGCATCGATTTCGAGTGGAACAGTATTTCCCCTATCTCATCGCTCATCAGTTGGAACCGAAGTGGCAACCCCTCTCCGGTTCATGGAAGGAACGGTTTATCATTTACCGGCAACTTCCTCTCTTCGATGTGGTCTGTATTCAAAGGAGGTTGTTATCTCCTTTTGAATTTTATTGGATCCGGAAAAAGTCTTCGAAGATCCTTTTCGATCTCGATGATGCCGTCATGTACCGATCTTCCAGCTCCCCTCACCCTCATTCTTTATCGAGGTGGTTGAAATTCAGATGGATGGTCAAAGGAAGCGATGGGGTGACCGTGGGAAACCAGTTTTTAAAGAACGAGATCCTCAAGGTGGATCGGGAGAAAAAGATCTTTATCATCCCAACCTCCATCGATACGAATTTTTATCCAAAAAAGAAAAAAATCTCTAATCGTTCGGAGATTATTTTAGGATGGATTGGGACGAAAGGGAACTTAAAGTACCTTAAAAAATTGGAGCCTGTCTTTGAGGCCATCCGCCAAAGATTTCCCCAGGTCAAGTTAAAGATCGTGAGCAATGATTTTTATGACTCCCCCCACCTCCCCATTATTAAGAAACCTTGGAAATTGGAAGATGAGAATGAAGACCTGATCTCTTTCGACATTGGTCTGATGCCCCTCAACGATGATCTGTGGTCAAGAGGGAAATGTGGATTGAAGGTCATCCAATATCTCAGTGTCGGGGTGCCCGTCGTCTGCACTCCCGTAGGGATCAATTCGGATATCGTCAAAGACGGCGAAAATGGTTTTTGGGCAACGAATGATCAGGAATGGATAGACCGTTTATCAACCCTTATCCAAAATCCAGATCTGAGGTTAAGGATGGGGTTGAAGGGGATAGAGACAGTGGAAGGAGAGTACTCCCTGGCAGTCACCTCTGAAAAGTTTTTACAAGTTCTCCAAAGCCTCGGTCGGGGTGAAAGATAGTAGGGGCTTGATTTATCAAGTCCATTAATAGGGTTCAATGAATTGAGCCCCTACAATATATCTTCAGGGAAAGTATCAGGAATAATGGAATGTAAGATGAAGGTCCTCTTTCTCATTCAAGGTTTTTCTGTCGCTGCCAGTCGGTATCGCGTGCTTCAATATATTCCCTATTTAAAATCCAAAGGGGTGGAGGCCACGGTCAGCCTCTATCCTAGGACCCTTAAGGAAAACATCCAATTCTTCAAAGCCCTCCCCCACTATGACATCCTCTTTCTTCAGAGGAAAAGATTCAACCAACCCCGACTCGGATTGTTGAGGAGAAGAGCGAGACGGATCCTCTATGATTTTGATGATTCGGTGATGTATCGAAACTCAAAGGCCAAAGATCCACTTTCTTCAACCCGGAGAAGGCGTTTTGTCCAGATGATCAAAAACTCTGACTTCGTCATTGCCGGAAATGAATTTTTAAAGAGAGAAGTGCTTCCATTTAATCCAAATGTCGAGGCGATCCCCACGACCATCGATCAGGAAAGATATCCTTTAAAAATTTATCCGGTTCAGCCGGGGAGGGTGACTCTTGGATGGATCGGGGATCATGGCTCCATTCATTATTTAGAAAAAATGAAACCCATTTTCGAAAGGATAGGGGAAAAATATCCTCATGTGGAATTGAAGATTGTGTGTGACACTTTTTTCGATTGCGAGCGGATGAAGGTGATTAAGAAAAATTGGAATTCAGGGGAGGAGGTGGCCGATCTTCAGGGATTTGATATTGGGCTCATGCCCCTCCTCGATGATCCATGGTCATGGGGGAAATGCGGTCTCAAAATTATCCAGTATCAAGGAGTAGGTGTTCCGGTGGTCTGCACCCCTGTGGGGATCAACAAGGATTTGGTCGAGGATGGGATTAATGGATATTGGGCGATGACCCCAAAGGAATGGGAAGATAAGCTTTCCCTCCTGATTGAAAATTCTGAACAGCGGGAACGGATGGGTCGGGAAGGGAGAAGGAGAGTTTTGGAAAATTATACCTATCAGGCTTGTGGGCCCCGTCTGTTTTCAATCTTGGATCGTGTAGCCAAGGAGAAGTAAAGACATCATGCTGTTTAATTCATTTTCTTTTCTAATCTTTTTTCCTACAGTCACCATCCTCTATTTCTTGATCCCCCACAAGTACCGCTGGTTCTTTCTCCTAATGGCAAGTTGTATTTTCTACATGGCCTTCATACCGATTTATATCCTGGTTTTAGGCTTGACCATTGCCATTGATTATACAGCAGGGCTTTTGATTGAAAAGACAGAGGGGAGAAGAAAAAAAGTACTTTTAGTCATTAGCATTCTTTCCACCTGCGCTGTTCTTATTGTTTTTAAATATTTCAATTTTTTTAATTCCAATCTTATACGGATCGCCCAATTCTTCCATTGGAATTACCCCATTGGAGCCCTTTCCCTGATTTTGCCTATTGGATTGTCCTTTCATACGTTTCAGAGCCTGAGCTACGTTATTGAAGTTTACCGGGGCAACTTTAAAGCCGAACGTCATTTCGGAATTTATGCCCTGTATGTAATGTTTTATCCCCAACTGGTGGCAGGCCCCATTGAGCGACCCCAGAATCTCCTCCCCCAATTTTATGAAAAACATACTTATGATGATCAGAGGGTAATGGACGGATTAAAACTGATGCTCTGGGGATTTTTTAAGAAAGTCGTCATTGCCGATAAGCTGGGTATTGTCGTCAACCAGGTTTATAGCGATCCCGCTCAGTATACCGGACTGCCGCTTATTGCGGGGGCTCTCTTTTTCGGTATCCAGGTTTACTGCGATTTTTCAGGCTATTCCGATATTGCCATCGGTGCAGCCCAGGTGATGGGTTTCCGCCTGAGAGACAATTTTAGCAGGCCTTTCCATGCCCCTTCGTCCGCCGAATTCTGGAGAAGATGGCATATGTCACTGATCTCCTGGTTTCGGGACTATGTCTACATTCCGCTGGGAGGGAACCGGATGGGGAAATGGAGGTGGTATTTTAATATTTTCTTTACATTCACTCTGAGCGGACTCTGGCACGGAGCAGGCTGGGGTTACGTTCTGTGGGGATCCTTGTGTGGATGTCACCTGATATTTTCCGACTGGACAAAAACCCTCCGAGAGAAATGGAACCAGTGGGTGAGGCTGAATCGAATTCCGACTTTTCATAAAGGATTCCAGATCGCCTTCACCTTTTCTCTCTTTTGCTTCACGCTTATTATTTTTAGATCAAAAACTCTTTCAGATGCCTTTTATGTGATCACCCATCTGGGAACAGGGTTGGGAAGCCTGGAGGGTGTCAAGATGTCCTTTAAAAGTATGTACAATTTGGGTTTGGATCGCCATGAATTGATTATTGTGCTGGTTTCGATTGGGTTAATGGAGTTGGTAGAGGGGGTTGAGTCTCTCCGAAACATGAGGCAGATGTTTTTTGGAAGACCGGTCCTGTTTCGGTGGGTCATGTATTATGTCGTCATTTTATTTCTCATCTTTTTTGGAGAATATAATGATCGCGCGTTTATCTATTTCCAATTCTGAAGAGGGGTGGAGGTGAGAATCCGTTTGAAGAAAAAGGTACTTTTCCTCTCCATCCTCGCCGTGATCCTCGTTCTCATGAACTACTGGCTGGATCGGGAGTTAAACCCTCATTATCCTTTGCAGTATGGCGAAGTCTTTCATCCTAAGGTAAGTGCCGATATGATTATCCTGGGAGCCTCCCACGCAACGCATGGCATCAACCCAAGATATCTCGAGAAGGATCACTTAAAAGTTTTTAATTTCTCACTGAATGGGGCCGGTCCATCTTTCAATTTAAAATGGTATAGAAAAATATTTCAGCCGAATTACCCAAAACCTCTCTATGTCATCTACGGGGTCCACTGGGGCATGTTTGATGAGAATTTGCTTAAAAGAACCTTCGAACATGATAGCAAATATTTCCCAAATCAATTTTTATTTTATGAGTTCTCTGATTTAGAAGCATTGAGAACTCTCGTCATGAATCGGTTTGCCTTTATCCGAGAGAGAAAGCAATTATCCGATCGATTGTTTCGGAGGCACCGGGAGGTTTACCTCTTATCGAAATACTACAATGGTTTTATTCCTTATGAGAGGAGGGGAGGGCTTGATAGAAAGAGGGACGTCAAACCCAAAAATAGTCGAGCCCAAATAAGAGCTTTTGAAGAACTACTGGACGAGTTTGAAAAAAACAGAATACAAACCATCTTCGTTCAGATCCCGGGGTATCTTCCCGCGCGTCATGACGCAAATATCTTAGAGAGTATGCAACTTTTAAATAAAATTGCGGAGGACAGGAAAATTCTTTTTCTGGATTATGACACGAAGAAAATAACAAACATCAATACGGACCCCAGTATGTTTTCAGATTGGGTTCATTTAAACGAAAAAGGCAGTGATGCTTTTTCAAGATTGTTAAAAAGTGATTTAGACTTTCTTCCAAAACAAAGGATTGCTAAAGATAGAGAGCCCTTAACCTGAAGCGAGTTTTCGAATAAGATGTAAAAAGGAAGGAAGGGGGGCATTGTTTACCCATCGCCCCGAGGAGTGGTCAAGGAGAAATTATCTTGATGAAACGAAATAGCGTAAACATCGAATGGACCTATGGGGCCGTTCCTTTTGCGAGGAATGAGACTCACGATAAAGTGATCGAGATGATGGACCAAGAGCCCAGAGGAAAGGTCTTGGATGTTCCTACGGGTACAGGGATTTTAGCAGAACGACTGAGAAAGATGGGGTTTGAGGTTTCCTGCTGTGATATCAATTCCTCGTTTTTTTCAGTCCCAGATTTAATGATCGAGATCGGTGATCTTAACCAATCGCTCCCTTATCCAGATGACTCCTTTGATTACCTGATCTGTTTGGATGGGATTGAGCATACAGAAAATCCTTCCAACGCAATTCGCGAATTCCAAAGAATTCTAAAACAAAAGGGAAAGCTCTTTCTTTCCCTTCCGAACTTCCTCACGATCGAACGGAGACTCCGAATTTTGTTGATGGGAAGCTTTTCTAAAATTCCTTCCCATGAGACCGTCCGGGAGATTTGGAAGGGTGATCTCTCCATGGCTCATCTGAGTCCTCTTGGGTATCCTCTATCGAAGTTGATAATGGAGTATTATGGGTTTCGCATCCTCCGATTGGAGAAGGATCGACCCAAGCACAAAATGGTTTGGCTATTGCCTTTGGTCTGGTTCATTCGTCTTTATGGACGGTTGGCATCCAAAAAGAGACAGGAATTCTATCGATTGGATGAAACCACGAGAAAAGAAATCATCCTGGGAGGGAATACCCCGACCATCTTAGGAGAGAAGGTCGCTTAGACAGTGAAAACGATTTCCTGTGAAGTGTGTGGGTCTCATCAACATCGCTTTCTTTTTGAGGGATGGGATCGGATATTTGGAATCCCTGGTAAGTTTAAGATTGTACAGTGCAAAGAATGCGGTCTCATTTTTATCAATCCACAACCCGAGCCGGAGACGTTGAAAGAATTTTATCCAAAAGATTACTATATTTCCAATCCTTCTCATTACAGAGAGTATTCATGGTTAAGAAGAAAGGTATTGGAGACGTATTGGGGGTATCAGGGTCCATCAAATTCGCGAGAGGACCTTCATCTCTTTAAAAAAATGATCCTCCTCCCATTTCGAATCAGGTATCGTCATGCCATTCCTTTTGTTGAGGGCGGAAGACTTTTAGATATTGGGTGCGGGAACGGAACCGAGCTATATAAATTGAAATTGATGGGTTGGGAAGTATATGGAGTTGAGATGGATGTCGAAGCCTCCGAACGGGCGAGGTCGAAGGGGATATCTGTTTTCACTGGAGACCTCTTTGAAGCGAATTACCCCGATCATTTCTTCCATGCGGTCAGGATGAGTTTTGTATTAGAGCATCTTCCCAATCCCAAGCAGACCCTGATCGAGATCAAACGTGTTCTCCGACCCCATGGTCGAATTTATATCTCTGTCCAGAATGCAAGGAGCCTCAACTACCGGCTCTTTCGCGAAAAATGGTTCAGTTTGGATGTTCCCCGCCACCTTTTCTCCTTTACCCCCAAGACAATCGGGATGTTGCTTTCTACGTTGGATTTAAAGATTAAAACCATTCGATACAGTTCCGGAACAAGGACTTTTTTAGTGAGTCTTCAGTATTGGTTGAACGATCGATTTCAAAGAGGAAAGGAGGATCGGAGGAACCCAACGATTTTAAGGAACCAATTTCTGAAACCTCTTTCCCGCCCATTCTGCTGGATAGTCGATCGATTGAGATTGGGAGATCTCATGCATTTAGAGGTCATCAAGGCATGATTGATTTATCCATCATTGTGATCAACTGGAATACTAAGGAAGATCTGCTCCATTGTTTGGAGTCCATTTTTAAAATGGGGACAGGCATTCAAAGGGAGGTTATTGTCGTGGACAATGGTTCCCAAGATGGCAGCCAAGATATCGTAAAAAAGAATTATCCTTGGGTCTCTCTCATCGAAAATAAAAAAAACTTTGGCTTTGCTAAAGCCGCCAATGATGCCTTGCGTCAGATGAAAGGACGGTATGCTCTTCTCCTCAATCCGGATACTCAAGTGAAGGAAGGAACTATTGCAAGTTTAATCTCTTTTGTGGATCAACATCCAGAGGCTGGAATTGTTGGGGCACAATTATTGAATGCGGACGGATCGAAACAGAATTCAATTGCTAATTTCCCATCCTTAACCACAGAACTTCTTAATAAGAGCCTTTTGAGATGGTTATTCCCCAACAGATTTCCAGGGAAGGGAAGGGATTACTCTGAACCGATTGAAGTAGATTCGGTGATCGGTGCCTGTATGATGGTGAGACGGGATGCTTTGGATCAGGTCGGCTTATTGGATGAAGATTATTTTCTTTTTCTCGAGGAGACCGATTGGTGTTACCGTATGAAGAGAGCGGGCTGGAAGGTCTATCATGTCCCTCAAGCTGAGGTCTATCATTTTCAAGGGAAGAGCGCTGAGACAGTAAAAAAGGAGGCCAGGATAGAATTTTATCGCTCCCGCTATCATTTTTTCAGGAAGCACAGAGACGGGTTCCAATTTTTAATTCTTCTCATGGGATTGGTCATTAAATTGATGGCCGAATCGGTTTTTGCGGGAGCGGCTTCTCTTTTGACATTTTTCACTATCAAGAAGTTGAGGAGAAAACTTTCTAACTATATATATCTATTATGGTGGCATCTGAGGTTTTGTCCCGAAGGAATGGGCTTGAAACGTTTGTAGAATGCGTTGGAATTATAAAACTGACAGGGGGAGAGGTTGACCATGGTTGCTATCTCAGCAGTCATTCCTGTTTACATGGCTGAGGATACTGTACAGAATTTGTATCAACGTCTTAAGGCTTCCCTGGCTGCCATTACAGATAACTTCGAAATTATCATGGTGGAAGATGGAGGTGGGGATCGTTCATGGGAGATTATTTTGCAACTTTCCAAAATGGATAAGAGGGTGAAAGGCGTTCAGCTCAGCCGAAATTTTGGACAGCACAATGCCCTGCTCTGCGGTATCCGGGCTGCGCAAGGCGAAATCATCGTCACGATGGATGATGACCTTCAGCATCCACCCGAGGAGATTTCTAAGCTGGTGGGCAAACTGAACGAGGGATACGATGTGGTTTACGGGACGCCGCAAAAGGAGCGGCATGGTTTTTGGCGCGACATCGCTTCAAAAGTCACTAAGGTAGCACTGCAAAGTGCAATGGGCGCTGACGCGACGACCTGCCGGGTCGGTCACGGGCTTGATCGCTGGAGGGAAAACAACTTGCCTGGAGCACTCCATTTTCTAGAGCAAATCTACTTTTCGGATACTGAAAGCAATGTTCAGTATTTTTCGATGGAGCGGTTTATAGAACTGCACAAGCATCTGAAAGAATTCAGAGTTAACCTGCGGGAGTTTATGGCGGCTTATGAGAAGGCAAACAAAAAAGGACATCATGCTGCTGTAGTCGAGCCCGCAAAATTACTTGCGCAGTTTGGTTTGTGAATAGAATTTTTAGAAAGGCGACAAAAATAAATATTTTCCATATAATGATCTCCCTGATGACTGGCAACGGTAAGGAGTTCGCTCAGCATGAGCGAATTTCCTCAAGCTTGGGTTCAGGGCATTTCTTTGCTTATCCCTATTCACTCTATCTTGAATGTAGTTGAAGTAATTAACGGGAGGTACGCACATGATTCGGAAAGAATATTTGCCTTTTGGAAAACCTAATTTTTCTGCGGAAGAAATCGAGGCGGTAGCCTGCGTCATGCGGTCCGGTTGGGTTGGCATGGGGCCGGAGACGATTGCGTTTGAGCAGGAACTATCTGATTATGTTGGCGCTCCTCATGTAGTAACCGTAAATTCCTGTACCTCGGCGCTTTTTTTGTCGCTTTTGGTTTTAGGGGTTGGTCCTGGAGACGAGGTTATTTGTCCAAGCCTCACATGGTGCAGCACCGCCAATGCTGCTTTGTATTTGGGTGCAAAACCCATCTTTTGCGACGTTGACCCGGAAACGCTGTGTCTCACTCCAGAGCACGTTTTGGCAAAAGTCACGTCCAGAACAAAAGCGGTGATGGTGGTTCACTTCGGAGGTCTGGCGGTGGACGTCGAGGAGCTTCGAGCAACCCTCCCGAGGGGCATTTCAGTTATTGAAGATGCTGCTCACGCCCTTGCTGCACGGTTTTCGAATGGAAAACCAGTCGGATCTTCAGGAAATCTGACCTGCTTCAGCTTCTATGGGAACAAAAACCTCTCAACGGGTGAAGGCGGTGCTATTGCACTCTTTGAGGATTCTTTAGCCGAACGCTTACAATCTTTACGACAACATGGTTTACCATCGGATGCTTGGAAACGCTTCTCACATCCACGAGCCCTCCTAACGGGAGAATTGTGTGAACTGGGTTATAAAATGAATTATACAGACTTACAAGCTTCCATTGGTCGCATACAACTCAAAAGACAGGCCGAATTTAATAATACGCGATTTACTGTTGCTTCCCACTATTATGAACGTTTGCGTGCCATTACCCCCAGTTTATGTTTTCAATCAGGCATTCTTAATCCTAATCATGCACGTCACCTATTCGAAGTAATCTTGCCTGTTGAAAATATGAAATTGACACGGGATGATCTACTATTGGCTTTGCGCAGCCATAACATAGGTGCAAGCATACATTACAGACCGTTACATACGATGCCGCTATACTGTCAAAAGTTCCCACAACAACTACCTAACACGGATTGGCTTTATAACAGAATAATGACACTCCCTACAAGTGCAAGTATGAATTTGGATGATGCCGATTATGTGGTTGCAAAACTAATTGAATTGATTATAAAATAATCTTGGTTTGGAAAATTATTAGTGTGATGGAAAAAAACATTGGCAGCTATAATTATGGATTCTATGGACGATTAACAGCGAAATTCCCTTCACAACTTCTTGTAGACGCAACTGAAATATGCAACTTAGCGTGTGCCCACTGCCCGCACCAGGAATTCAAGAAATCCGAGCATTATGCAGGCCGCCGTTTAGATAAATATCTCAATGAAAAACTTGTTGAGGAGGTCCGTGATTATGGCCAAAATAGCACACAATATATTCGGTATGCGAGTAACGGTGAACCGCTTACTCATCCCGAAATTTACAATATGTTAGAATACGCTAAACGACGTTCTGGAGTTATGGTTACTCTTACTACAAATGGAACATTGATGACCGAAGACGCAATTGAGAAATTACTTGGCGCGCAGGTGGATGTCATTGACATTAGTATAGATGCGTTTTCTCCTGAAATATATTCAAATATTCGTATTAAAGGTAATCTCTTGATTACTCGCCCTAATGTGCTTAATTTGATACGACGATCTAAACAATTTGGATCTAAAACTAAAGTTGTTGTAAGTTATGTTGAGCAGCCTCAGAATCAGCATGAAACATCTGAATTTGAGAAATTTTGGAGAAATAATGGTGCTGATTTTGTCATAATTCGTCGCATGCATTCGTGTTCAGGTGCAAAAAAAGATTTGGCCGAAACACGGCGAGAAAATAACATGAAGAAGATGAGACGACCTTGCCTTTATCCTTGGGAGCGGATAGTTTTAAATGCGAGAGGTGATCTGGCATTTTGTCCGTCAGACTGGGTCCACGGATCATATATTAACGACTACCGTAAAACAACGATTCATGAAACCTGGCAAAGTAATTTTTATCAAAGTCTACGTCAGGCTCATCTCACAAATATTTTTTTGAAGCACCACTTTTGTGCCCAATGCCCAGACTGGGAATCAACGAGATGGCCACAGGAAGGTGAAAGTTACGCAAATATGATGGAAGAATTTAGAACTCTGAAATAACCGCAGCGGTGCAGATACACTGGTGAGAAATTGTCACTGTCCGTGTCTGTTGATGCTTTGTTTCTTAAAGATCATATTGACAGAAAACAGCTATGTGTAAATGGCTAAAACGGTTGCATACAATACCAACTATTTTACACAGCTATGAAAATATTGCTCATCAATCCCTACATTGTCTCGATGATGCCTACAAGTCTGAGTGAGCCTCTTGGCCTCATCAGCCTTGCGACATACCTTGATTCTTATTTTGGCGATGCTATAGATATCCAGATATTGGATTTAAACGCTCTCGGCCGAGGGAAAATCCTTAAGAAAGACAGTAAATACATCATGGGGATGGATGATCAGCCGGAAATCATTAAAAGGATCCGTGCCTTTGAACCGGATGTGATTGGAATTAATTGCAACTTTACCATGTATTCTGAAGGCGCATTTGAGGTTACTGCCCTGGCAAAGAAGGCCTGCCCGATCGCACTGGTTGTAATGGGTGGCGCCCATGCAAGTCTGGACGCTGAAAATATAATGAGAGAGTATCCTAATATTGATTTTATTGTTTGAGGTGAAGGTGAGATCGTTTTTGCAAAGCTGGTTTCATCCATTGCCCAGTTACAGGAAATACACCGCAATGCGGTACACGGTTTTATTATTAATAAGATTCTCTTTGTGCTCAACCCAATAAATCTTTATAGACACTTCCTGCCCAAACTGAAAACGCAGGATGGTATTCACTATGCTGCTAAACTTTTACTGACGACAATTTTACGGGTTATTATTCCCGGGTTAATGAACCGTACGTTTCGATTAACAGGTCCCATAAAATAGTTTTCCGGTGATTATATGAAGGTCAGCATTATTCAATCCAACTATATTCCATGGCGGGGTTATTTTGATTTTATTGATGACATGGATCTAACTGTTTTTTATGACGATGTACAATATACGAAAAACGATTGGCGCAATAGAAATAAACTCAAAACAGTAAATGGTGCGGAGTGGATTACTGTTCCTGTCCGCAAACTTTCATTGTCACAGTTGATTCAGGAAACACCTATAGACTATCGGGGTTGGGAGAAAAAGCATATAAAAAGTATTATACAATGGTATGCGAAAGCCCATTTTTTTAAAGACTATTCTGAGGAACTGTTTGCTATTTTAGAAGTCAAGTATGCGACCATTTCAGAACTAAACATAACATTGTGCCACTGGATTATGCAAAAGTTGGAAATTGATACCCCCGCTAGAATGTCCTCTGAATTTATTCTTCATGGCTCTAAAACCGAACGACTCATTGATTTGCTTAAACAAATCGGTGCTGTTACGTACGTTTCCGGCCCTGCAGGCAAAGGCTACCTTGACGAAAGGCTGTTTTGTGAGGCGGGCATTGGCTTGGAATATAAAAGCTATGATTACCCAGCATACCCCCAACTTTGGGGTGAATTCATCAGCGAAGTTACTGTGCTTGACCTTCTCTTTAACACCGGTCCAGAGGCGAGAAACTATTTGAAGAGTCGAAGCCCTAACCAATTGGCTGTAGCTATATGACATATTATCTATTGGGAAGATTATAATGAGAGCTAAAGTTTCTATTGTCATTCCCGTCTATCAAAATGAAGACTCCATCGCCACGACCTATAGGGCGGTCTGCTCTGTGCTCGATGCGCACTCCGATGAAGTCCGCTACGATTTTGTTTTGGTCAACGACGGTTCGACAGATAGATCTTGGGAAATCCTGCAAGAACTCCAGCGAGAACATCCCGACCACATCAAACTCATCAACTTCACCAGAAATTTTGGACAAATGGCTGCTCTCTTAGCAGGCTACACGTATGCAGAAGGAGATTGCATTGTGTCCATGTCTGCAGATTTACAAGACCCTCCTGAATTGATCTGGGAAATGTTATGTGCGTGGCGTGAGGGCCATAAATTAGTAGTGGCAAATCGAGTGGCTCGGCATGATGGATGGGTCAAAGATAAGATTTCAGAGATTTGTTGGACGATATTGCGCCGCCATGCTGTTCCGAAAATACCTAAGGGTGGGTTCGATTTCTTCCTGATGGATAAGCAACTCTCTGAATATTTCGTGTGCGATCCTGAGCAGCACATTTTTTTGCAAGGGCGCTTGCTTTTTTATGGGTTTGAGCCTTTTGTGATTCCCTATGAGCGAAGAAAACGGCTTGCTGGAAAATCACAAACCTCCTTCGGAAGGAAAGCTAAATATTTTATCGATGGTTTTGCAGCGTATTCGTTTTTGCCTTTAAGGATTATGTCTATAGCTGGTATCCTGCTATTTTTGGCAGCTATTATTACTTCAAGCATTATTGCTTGGTATGTATTGATGTATGGTTCGCGTCTGGAAGGCTGGGCCTCTCTCATGGTGGTTATCTTGTTTTTGAGTGGCATGCAGATGCTGGCGATGGGCGTAATGGGGGAATACCTTTGGCGCAACATCGAGGAAGCGCGCAAGCGCCCGCATTATGTCATTAAACAAATTTTGCAAAAAAACAGATAGTGGGGTAAGATGACTTTAGTGGACACCAAAGTTGAGTTAAAATACAAAAGACGGAGGTGTCAAAATGGAAAGGATTCCAAGAGCGATCTACACGAAAGAGCTTCGAGAGGAAGCAGTGAAGCTGGTAACGGAAGGCGGATTCAGCATACCGGAGGTGGGGCGTAGGTTATCGGTTTCCCCCTCGACCATACGGTACTGGGTTAAGGCGAAC
>Ga0315281_10002616_pt1 | contig 26669 bp, 23 predicted proteins | sample YL17G07_0_MG_FD_204540 | JGI IMG/M metagenome (GOLD analysis project Ga0315281, IMG submission 204540) | Sediment microbial communities from Yellowstone Lake, YNP, Wyoming, USA - YL17G07_0 | ecosystem: Environmental > Aquatic > Freshwater > Lake > Sediment | place: USA: Wyoming | collected... | reverse complement strand
ATGGTATGTGTATTCTTCCCCCGCCATCGGCTCTGACGGGATGGTCTACGTGGGGTCTTATGACAACAGAATCTACTGCCTCAATCCTACCGGTTCTCTCCTGTGGAGCTATCTAACCGGAGATTCTGTGTGGTATTCTTCCCCCGCCATCGGCTCTGACGGGAGGGTCTACGAGGGGTCTTGTGACAACAGAATCTACTGCCTCAATCCTACCGGTTCGCGCCGGTGGAGCTATCGAACCGGAGACGATGTGGATTCTTCCCCCGCCATCGGCTCTGACGGGATGGTCTACGTGGGGTCTTATGACAACAGAATCTACTGCCTCAATCCTACCGGTTCGCGCCGGTGGAGCTATCGAACCGGATACCCTGTGTTTTCTTCCCCCGCCATCGGCTCTGACGGGAGGGTCTACGTGGGGTCTGAGGACAACAGGCTTTATGTTTTTTATGAAACCCCGACAATAACACCCACTATGACACCCACTATGACACCCACACCTACACCTATTCCGACAGCGGTGATTGAGCTCAATGGCACATCGTTTGTGCCGGGGGAGAAGCTGATGGCGACATTCAAACTGAACGAGTCCATCACGAGGCGGTTCACAACCTTTGCAGTTCTAATTCTGCCTAAGGGACAAATGATGAACGCCCTTACCCTCGATAGGCCTGTCAGACCTGTTGCGGCGATGTCCGGGCTCACGGCCCCGTTCACACATCCGCTGATCAGTGGAATCATCCCCGGCAATGTACCTAAGGGAGAATACGAGCTTGTGGTGGCATTCTTCGACCCGACCAAGCCATATCGGAGCCGCGCTGACGCCTTCCTGGATGTGAGCGCAAAGTTCACGATACAATAGGGTAGCAACCTACAATCAGTCTAACCCATTGAGGGATGGCCTTGGCACAGACATATTCTCCAGTGTCCATCCCTCACCCTTTTGAAGGATATCCTCACTACATCAATAATTGTCAACGCTCTGGGATATCCCATCCTATGCTAAGGCTTCAGCGGGCAGGCGTTATGTCCACCCGCCGCATGTCTCGAGCGCCCTGTCTCGCCGCCACATACAGCCAGCACGAGGTCAGAACAGGTGGCCTGCCCTGACCCGTCCCCAAATAGAAGAGGCAGAGAGGCCGATATGTGTCAAGAAGGGAAGCCGTTTTTGATTACTAAATGCAATAATAGGGCTGTCAACCGGCTATCAAACAGGTTCTAACCTGGTTCAGCCACCCACCCCAGCTTTGCAGCTCAGACAGAACCTCATAATCCGTGGTTCTGTCTTTTTCTTTATGGGGCAGTATATCCTCCGTCAGGATAAAATATGCTTGCACAATCCATGAGATAGGGTATATTTACTATAAATGCACATTTAACATTTGGCGCTATATGGAGCGAATACTTAAACCAATATATGCCCAGCAGTCACTTCAGGCAAAAGGCGTCCGGTTGTTTTCTCCATCGGACTTCCAGCGCCTCTTTGGCGTATCTTTGAGGGCAGCCCAAGAGTTCATCAAAGACCACTGCGATGACCTTTTCCTTAAGATAAGAAACGGTCTTTACGCGCTGCGTGAGGACCCGCCTCAGGAGGAGGCTATCGCCAACCGGCTTTACCCGCCCAGTTATATTTCTTTCGAGTACGCATTGGCCCACTACGGCATCATTCCCGAATCCACCTATGCCATAACATCGGCTACAACGCGGATTACCCGGGAGTTTATTGTAAATAACAAATCCTTCACGTATTCCCGGATTAAGAGACAGGCCTACCGTGGCTACAGAACAGAGAAGATAGGGGGAATAACTGTCCTTATTGCCGAGCCGGAAAAGGCCCTCGCGGATTACCTTTACTTTGTCGATCTTAAGCGAAAAACTCTCAACGAGCGCCTTAACCTTCGCAAGTTAAAGAAAAAAGCCGTGGTGGGATACGCCAGGCTTTTTGGCAGAAAGAGCCTACTGAAACTGGTCAAGGAAATTATATGATTGAAAAAAGACAAGTTCAAAATCTGTCTCAAGCGTGGCAGACAACGACGGATAACGTCATCCGGGAGTATTTCCAACAGCTATTTCTTTCACGGCTTTATCAGGAAAAAGGTTCTGACGGCCTGCTTTTTAAGGGAGGCACGGCGTTACGGATCATTTGGCAAAGCCCGCGCTTCTCCGAGGACCTGGATTTTACCGGTGTGAACATCACCATTAAGGTCATTGAAGCCTTGCTTGAAGTGGCGCTTGCCAAGATAGAGATGGAGGGCATTAGTACTGAGATCGTTGAGTCAAAAAGAACATCCGGCGGATATTTGGCTATATTTCTGTTCAAGGCCAGCGAATACAAAAGCCAAACTCAGGTCGAGGTCTCCCTGCGCAGTGGTAAAAAGGGGATGGGGACAGCGATACTCATTCAATCCGACCTCGTTATACCTTATACGCTTGTTCACCTTCAGGAGAATCTTCTTGTCGCTGAAAAAATCCAGGCCTGTCTTGCGCGTGGCAAAGCGCGGGATTTTTATGATCTTTATTTTATTCTTCGCCGCCGCATGGCCTTCAAGGAGGTATTTATCCAGAATAAACAATTGAAGACGAAGATTTTGAAAGTCGTCAAATCCGGGAAACTTGATTTTAAACGCGAACTCAAAGCATTTCTCCCTGTTAGCCAGCATATGATTATTAAGGGTTTTCCTGAGACCCTAGTTGTAGAAATTGAGCGTAACTTGGCAGGGTAAAGGGATCAACAGGCTATCAAACAGGTTCTAACTTGGTCCACCCAGCGACCCCAATCCTTCCCAACAATTACGGCTGCTAAACCGCTTTCCTTTTCCTCTCATTATTTTTGTATAATGACTAGTAGTACGGTTGATCCCGTGTGCATTTCAAAATCCATAGATGGATATCGGGACTGGTGAGCGCCTGGTTATTATCTCCACGCAGAGAGATTATACTATGAGCATGAATATGGCCAGGGGGCGATATCTGGTGATACTGATCACGCTCTGTGCGGGCTCGATGCTGTCATTTGTTCTGTTTGACATGGTGCGCGGATGGGGGCAGCGGCGCTTTGAGGCGGAGTTCAGGGAACTCGCGGCTGAGCGCGCCAGCGTGTTCGAGGACGGGATCGGCGACCACGTAGATTTGCTCTATTCGCTGAAGAGCCTGTACGCCGCGAGCAAAGAGGTCGAGCGGGGCGAGTTCAATATCTTCGTCCAGGGATTACTCGCGCATCACCCCGATGTCATAGCCTTTGACTGGATGCCCCGTCTCTCCGGTAGCGAACGTACGAAGTTTGAAGAGGCGGCACGGGCGCAGGGTCTGTCAGATTTCTGCATCAAGGAGCTCGATAGTAAAGGACAGATGAGCATCGCCGCCCGCCGCCCGGAATATTTCCCCATCTACTACGTTGAGCTGTTCGCACAGAATAGATTCCTCATGGGGTTTGACGAGGCATCGGATGCTGTCCGCCGGCAGGCGATGGAGAAGGCCGGGGACATGGCGAAACCTTTTGCGACTGGGAGGATCAGGTTGCTCCGCGACCCGCAGGGCGGTTTCGCCTGCCGCATATTCATGCCGGTGTACCGCAACGACGCCCCGCAGGGGACGCGTGAAGAGCGCAGGCAGAACCTGGTTGGTTTTGTGTCTGTCCTTTTAAGGGTGGGAGAAGTATACGAATCCTCCGTCGCGAGCCTGACCCCCCGAGGCGTCGACGCTTATGTGTACGATGGGGCATCTCCGAGCTTCAGCGGTTTCCTCTACTACCATAAATCCAGGCTCCGCCATACGAAGGGGCGCAGTGCCGGGGAAGTGATCCCGCCGGAGGAGGGATTGCAATTCCGGAAGAGCTTTATGGTCGGCGGACATGTCTGGACGTTCGTGGGCGTGCCCTCCCCTGAGTTACTCAGCGCCCACAAGGTCTGGCAGGCATGGTATCTGCTTATCGGGGGATTGGTGGTGACGATGTTGCTGGGGGTGTATTTCGAGGAGATTCTGAGCCGCGAGTCGAAGGTCAGGGGCCTCGTGGATGAGCGCACGGCTGAATTAAAGAAATCCACTGAAGCGCTGCGAAGAATAGAGTGGCTGCTAACCAAGAGCGTTGCCCATGAGAACCTGCCCACTTTGCGCGAGAATCTCTACATTCCGCCTTATGGTGATCTCAGTGAAATCAATACTGACAGAACCCTCCTGGATGCCGTAGGCCGAGATTCCCTGGTCAATATCGCCACTGACTATCTTCACTTGCTCGAAACCTCAGCCGCCATTTACGAGAGAAATGGCGACTATGCGCTGGGCATTTTCTCCTCGGGATGGTGTCAGTTCCTCGATTGTGCTTCGCGGCAGCTCTGTAATACCGATGACAATCGCGCGGCTCTGGCCAGCGGAAAATGGCTGTGTCATGAATCCTGCTGGACCGAGGCTTCCAGGCAGGCTATCGCTACCGGGCAGCCTATAGATATTGAATGTAACGGAGGCATCCGGCTCTACTCCATCCCTGTAATTGCCGACGGAGAAGCGGTCGGCTCTATTAACTTCGGATATGGCGATCCTCCACACGATGTTGCGGTCTTGAGGAATTTGGCAGAAAAGTATCAGGTCTCAGTGGACGAATTAGTTCGGCGTGCTGACGCCTATGAAACCCGTCCCCCTTATATAATAGGCCTCGCCAAGACCCGCCTCCACACATCGGCCAAGTTGATAGGCGAGATTGTCGAACGCAGCCGGGCGCAGCGGATGTTCGCGGAGGCGAGGGAACGCCTCGCCGTGACGCTCAATAGCATCGGGGACGGCGTGATCGCCACCGATACCCATGGAACAATCACGCTGCTCAACCGCGTCGCCCAGACGCTCACCGGCTGGGCCGAGGCGGAGGCGCTCGGGAGAATGTGTGAAGAGGTGTTTCACATCGTCAACGAGAAGACGCGGGAGCGCTGCTCGAACCCGGTGGAGCGGGTGCTGGCAAGCGGTGCGATCGAGGGCATGGGGAACCATACCGTGCTCATCGCGCGCGATGGCGGCGAGCGGATACTCGCCGACAGCGCCGCACCCATTCGTGATAGACATGGCTCCATCATTGGTGTTGTGCTGGTGTTCAGAGATATCACGGAGGCCAAAAAAGCGGAGCGCGAACTGAGAGAGGCGCTTGAGGTAAAATCAAGTTTCGTGTCAGTGGTGTCGCACGAGCTCCGAACTCCCCTGACCGCGATTAAAGAAGGCATCGGCCTTGTCATAGACGGAGTCGCCGGGAGGCTGAACGAGAAACAGAAGGAGTTCCTCGGTATTGCGAAGAGAAATGTGGACAGGCTGACGCGATTGATCAACGAGGTGCTGGATTTTCAAAAACTGGAAGCAGGCAAGATTGAGTTCGACGTGAGGGAAAATAATCTGAATGAAACCATCAGGGAGGTGTGCGCGACCATGCTTCCGGCCGCGCGCGAGAGAGGATTGGAGCTCGCGATTCGCCTCGATGAAAAGCTCTCGAAGACAAAGTTCGACAGAGATAGCATCGTGCAGGTATTGACCAACATCATTGACAACGCGATCAAATATACCGAGAGGGGGAGCATCATCGTCAGCACCATCCGGAGGGACAACGTCGTTGATGTGCTGGTGCAGGACACCGGAACCGGCATAAACCCGGGGGACATACCCAGGCTGTTCCGCAGTTTTGAGCAGCTCACAAAAGGAAAGTACATGAAATCGGGCGGGACGGGCCTGGGGCTGGCGATTTCAAAACAGATCATCGATGCCCACCGGGGGAAAATATGGGTCGAGTCCACGCCCGGGCGAGGATCAACGTTCCACTTTGTCCTTCCTATGGAGGAAAGGCGCGGCTGATATGGCGAAGAAAATCCTTCTCGCTGATGACGATGCCTCACTGCGTGAGCTGTTGAAAGCCCGCCTGGAGGCGAACGGCTATGAGGTCCTCCTCGCCGCCGGGGGCAAAGAGGCGCTGCAAATCGTCTCCGCCAAAAAACCGGATCTTATCCTGCTCGATATCATGATGCCCGACATGAGCGGCGAAGAGGTTATGCGGAAAATCTCTACGGATGGGGAAGTGGGCTTTATTCCTGTGATATTCATAACCGCACGGGACACCAAAGTAAAGGGTTTGGAGCTGGGGGCCATGGATTATGTCCAGAAGCCTTTTGACAGCGACGAACTCCTCGCGCGCATCCGCGTGCAATTGAGGATCAAGGAACTCCGGGACGCTCTCACGCACCTTTCCATCACCGATTACCTCACCGGTTGCCACAATCGGCGCCACGCATTAGCTGTTCTGGAGGCAGAGATAAAGAAATCGAAACGCTACGGCATCGCGCTCTCCTGCGTGATGATGGACGTGAATGAATTTAAAATGCTGAACGACACGCACGGCCATGATTTCGGCGATGTGGTGTTGAAGGGGGTTGCCGAACTGTTGAGGAAGACCGTGAGGGACGTGGACATAGTATCGCGCTATGGAGGGGATGAGTTCCTTTTGGTACTGCCGAATACCGCCGCCGAGAGCGCGAGGGCGCTCTGCGAAAGGATCGCCGCAACGTTTTCCGCTCATCAGTTTCAAAATGGCAGGATCGTGAAAAAGGTCAGCCTCAGCATGGGGGTTGCGTCCGTTGCTGACAAGAGGGCGAAGGATGCGGAATCTCTCATAAAGCTGGCGGATACCGCGCTCTACGAACACAAGCGAACTGGCCGCCCCGCTGCTGAGGATGCGCGGTGACCTTGTGTGATCAGAGAAGTACGAATTTTTTGAATGTGGTGTTATAATATTACACAAGCCCCAGTGCCCGAACTCTTGATACGGAAGATAACACTGTATCCGGGGATGCGGTGAGCAAGGCGTGGAACCCTGCGCCCGCGGAGGTATTTTTCAGCTACTGAACGGCAACGGCATCGTAAAGAGGACTGCACATGAATAGGCGAAGGATTTTTTTAGACGAAAAGGATATTCCAAGACAGTGGTATAACCTGGCGGCCGACCTGCCCACACCGCCCCTGCCTCCTCTCGGCCCGGATGGTAAGGCCATCACGCCGGATATGCTCGCGCCGGTGTTCCCCATGAACCTGATAGAGCAGGAGGTGAGCCGGGAGCGCTGGATTGACATACCGGAGGAAGTGATCCAGATCCTCTATCGCTGGAGGCCGTCCCCCCTCTGCAGGGCTCGCTATCTTGAGGAGCACCTGAAGACTCCGGCGCGCATCTATTATAAGGATGAGAGCATGAGTCCGCCGGGGAGCCACAAACCGAACACCGCCGTGGCGCAGGCGTGGTACAACAAGCAGTTTGGAATCAAGAGGCTGACCACGGAGACGGGGGCGGGGCAGTGGGGCTGCGCCCTCGCGTTCGCCTGCAAACTGATCGGGCTCGAGTGCAAGGTGTTCATGGTGAGGATAAGTTTCGACCAGAAGCCGCTCAGGAAGATCATGATGCGCATCTGGGGAACCGACTGCGTGGCGAGCCCCAGCAACGAAACGAATGCGGGGCGTGCAATCCTCAAGGAGATGCCGGACACGCCGGGGAGCCTCGGGATAGCGATAAGCGAGGCGATTGAGGCCGCGGTTACCGATCCTTCGGGTGAAACCCGCTATTCACTCGGAAGCGTGTTGAACCACGTGCTGCTCCATCAGACCATAATTGGCCTCGAGGCGAAGAAGCAGCTCCAGATGGCTGGTGAAAAGAAGCCCGATGTCATCATCGCCTGCGCGGGGGGCGGGAGCAATTTCGCCGGGCTGTCGTTTCCGTTCGTGTGTGACAAGATTCACGGCGATGAAATCCGGATCCTGCCGGTTGAGCCCACCGCGTGCCCGACCATGACCCGCGGGCCGTTCGCCTACGACCACGGCGATGTCGCCTGCATGACGCCGCTCATCGCGATGTACACGCTCGGCCATCGGTTTGTGCCGGCCCCCATCCACGCAGGAGGGCTCCGCTACCACGGCATGGCCCCCCTCGTGAGCCAGGCGATCGTCGAGGGGCTGCTCGAGCCGAGGTCGTATGACCAGGTCAAATGCTACGAGGCTGCAATGCTCTGGGCGCACACGGAGGGAACGATCTGCGCTCCCGAGACGAGCCATGCCATCGCCTGTGTGATAGATGAGGCGAACAGGGCGCGCGAGGAGGGGAAGGAGAAGGTCATCCTCTTCAACTACAGCGGGCACGGCCTCATGGATCTCGCGGGATATGACAAATACCTCTCGGGGCATCTCACTGACTACGCGCTCCCCGACGAGGTGCTGCAGGAATCATTAGAGAAGATCAAGCACCTCCCTAAGGCGAAAAGGCAGAAGTCGGGCAGGTGGTGAAAGGCTGTACATCGAATCCTCACATCGTACTTCGTTAATAGCGTTAAAGTGACCCTCCGCTGCCTGACCGAGGCCAAACAGCGCCGGACCACCCGCGACGCGCGATGCCGGGCGATCGTGGACGATTTCGCGAAAGAGGAGGGGATCCACTTCGCCTATCCCACGTACCGCATCGTAAAATAAATCTATTTAAGCCGTTGAAATCGTTTAAATCGCTTGACGTGATTGCGACTTCAACGATTCCAACTATTTCAACAATTTGAACGAACTTTTGGTGCTGAGGCAGTGATGAACCGGAGAGAGTTATTTATATGGGGTGCGTTTGCCATTATCTTTCTCTGCATCCTTTTTCTCACCTTTCATCAGAGGGCGGCCGACTCCCGGCGTAAAAAAGAGGGTGAAGAATTTTACCGGCGGGCGATGGGGAAATTCGACCCTGTGGAGTATCACTCCCAGCGCGCGTATGCCTTTGACGCGGAGCATTCTTTTAAGCTCGCCGCGGAGGAGTATAAGAAGCTCCTGGAGCTCAAGCCCGAGGATAAGGACCTCCACAGCCACCTGGGGGCGACCTACTACAAGATGGGGATGAAAGATCAGGCGATGGCTGAGATCGAGGAGGTGTTGCGGCTCGATCCCTCTAACTGGGTCCAGCGGGAGTCCCTCGGCGATATTTACGTTGAAAAGGGGGATGCCGAGGAGGCGATACGCCAGTATGAGCGGGCGCTCGGGATTAACCCCGGGAACGCGTTGTGCAACAGCAAGCTCGGGAGACTGTATTATACAAGAGAGGATTATAGCTCAGCGGTGCGCGCGTTCAAAAGATCGCTCGAGATCGATCCGGGTTTGGGCGAGTCGCACCTCGGGCTGGGCCTTTCCTATTGCGCCCTGGGAGATAGAGAGGGGGCATCGGCGGAGATGAAGAAGCTCGAGGATTTGAAAAAGGGGGATATGGCCGCTCAGCTCTCAGAGGCGATCGTCCGGATGGACGCGCCCTAGTGTGGTGTCCCTAACACTTCTTTACATTTGATTCCTGGTCGCATGGCCTGATTTTCATGTGTGTCATGCCCGTCCCGCTCAGCGGGAGGAATCTAGAATAAAAGCTGGACTCCTGCTGCAGTTTATCCCGAGCGTAGCCTCGGGACAGGAGTGACATAGCCAGTACCAGTAAATGTAAAGACACCTATGGGACAGTACACTAGTGGTGCCGAGGCAGTGATGAACCGTAAAGAGATCATTATATGGGGTGCGTTTGCCATTATCTTTCTCTGCATCCTCTTTTTTGCCTTTCACCAGAAGGCAACCGACTCCGCGGTCAAAAAAGGAAGTGAAGATTTTTACCAGCAGGCGGTGAGGAAATTTGACCCTGTGGAGTATCATTCCCAGCGCGCGTATGCCTTTGACGCGGAGCATTCTTTTAAGCTCGCCGCGGAGGAGTACAAGAAGCTCCTGGAACTCAAGCCCGAGGATAAGAACCTCCACATACATCTGGCCTGTGTTTATTATAAGATGGGCAAAAAGGAACAGGCTGCAACCGAAATGAAAGAATTTTTAAAGCATGATCCATATGACCGGTCGCAGTGGGAGAATCTCGGGGACCTCTATCTTGAATTGGCAGATAATGAGATGGCGCTCCAGGCATTCGAGGAGTCTCTGAGGATTAATCCAGAGAACGCTTTTTGCAGTGGCAAGGTTGGGAAACTATATTATCAAAAAGGGGAGTATGGATCCGCCATTCGTGCCTTTGAGAAATCTCTCGCTATTGATCCCGGTGCCGGAGAATATCATCTGGAGTTGGGTTTATGCTATGTCGCAGCGGGAGATGCGGATGGCGCGGAAAAGCAGAAGCAAATACTCAAGAACTTGAAAAGGGAAGATCTTTACGTCAAGCTCTCAGAGGCAATGCAGAATGAAAATAATAAAGGTGCTCCTCCTTCCCATTAAAAGTCTATTACTTTTCCTGCCAGCACGTCACCCTATAACTTTGTAATGACCCTGAGCTGACTGTGCGCAAAGCCTCATCATAGTGATAATTACCGTGGCCGTCGATTTGAATAGACCTGCCGACAAAAGCTCCGAAGCGATCATCGCCATTTCCCTTGGGATGGATGTGTGCCGCAGGAGCATATACGGCCCCGTAGAAATTGGCATCTCCGTTTATCTTGATCTCTTCGCATTCGCTGGTTCCGTAAATCAGGCAACGCCCAGGAATGCCACCATCGTTTATTGCCGCCTTGCCGGTGAGTTCCACGTTGCCGTCCAAATAAAATTCAACCTTCTGATTAGGATCACCAGTGATATTGATATCAGATTTTTGGGTTGATGAAAGTGCATATTTTTCATCTTTTATGCTTTTTTTTTCTGTTATAAAACCCGTAAGATAGATTTTGGCAGGGGCCTGAATATTTAATACACTCTTTTGATCCAGGTTTATTACCCCAAGCTTCCAGGACCCGGAAGGGATCACATCTGTCTCATCATGTTTCAAATGGCAGTCCCCATCGGTCCACTGATCGTTAACGCCAGGGGACAGGCTGGTGAGTTCCGCAGGTACGTTAACTGCCGGTAAAGGATTCGCGCTATCAGCTGGAACCTGGTCATGAAATATTCCCCCTGCAATATCAATCGGCTTTTTGTCATCCGGGCGGTGTATGTCTACGCCACCATCTGGCCCTGTGGACAACTTACCATTGATAGTTATGGGCCTGTGCTTTATTGTTATTGCATCAGTGTCGTTCCCATAGGTTGCAATATCACCATTTTCGCGCGCCGTTGCCGCATGATAGAGGTGATCGCCCTCGCCCGAATTATAGCTGTCCGTTAGCGCATCATCGTTGTCGCCGTCCTTCGCATTTATGTGGACATATTCGCCGCCAAAGAAGACGCCCTTATTAAAGGGCTGGCATATTCCTCGGGCAAGTTGTACCTTGACTGCCCTGCTTTTCACCGCAGCCAGTTTATTCGGGACATAGCCTGTGCTCTCAATATAGATGTTGGCCTCGCCAATACCATTCACCCGCCCCTCGTATTCACCCATGGTTTTCCCATCCGCTGTCTGGAGTGGAGAAAGGGGAATCGCTGTGTCAGAAGTGATACGTAGGCTATCGCCGGGGGGGAGATTCATCCTCCATATTATGTAATCCGCGCCGGCCTCGGCAAGATTGATCGCGGCCACGCTGTCGTACGATCGGTGATTCAATTTGTACTCGCTCGTGGTCATCAGGAGGAAGCCCGCGGACATGACGAACAGGATAAAGCCGAACAGCATTATCGAGATGAACGTGCTGCCGCGCGAATTCGTTTGATAGATAGCGCTCATGCGTTCACCTATTGCTTCTCCTGCCAGTGCACGACCGTGTAGCCGGAGGGCGTTCCTCCCCCGACCGCGCCCAGCGCTTCATCGTAGTGATAGACGCCGCTTCCGGTACAGTCAGCTATTTTCCCGACGTAAGCCCCATAACGATCCCCGCCTCCCGATGGATCGATTGTCGCCTGCGGCGCGTAAACTGCCCCATAGAACGTTGATCCCCCCGACATCTTGATACTCGTGCACGTTGATGTGCCCCACACGAGGCAATCGGAGGGGCTTGGATTGGTCCCTGAATTTATAATGCCCTGCCCAGAACTCGTCACCTGCTGGTCAACATAGAACTCCACCTTCCCGTTGCAAATGATCTGTGAATTGGAACCCGTCTGAGCTATGCTGTCGCCGGTATATCCCGTCAGGTAGATCTTCGCCGGCCCGGTGATGGTGAGCGTCGCCGATGCCGTGAGCTTGATTCGTTTGAGCTTCCAGTCGCCGGGCGGGATGGAGGCGGATCCCGATCCTGTGCGGGTCAGAAGCCCGTCGGTGAATTCACCGTTGACGCCGTAGGAGAGGCTCACGAGTCCCGAGGGAACGGTCACCGGCGCCAGTGGGGGATCAGAGCCGGGGACCTGGTCGTGGGTTATATCGCCGGTGACGGCAGCTTCTCCACTCACCGTCCCGCCAGTGCCGGTGGCCGCATCTCCGTGGACGACCGCGCTCCCGGTGATATTTATCGCCGCCACTATGGTCCCGAAGGTTGCGACATCGCCGTTTGAGTGCACGTTATCACCGCCGTAGGCGCCGTCCCTGGAGTCGTAGCTGTCGGTTGAGCTGCTTCCGTGCAAATGCACATAGTCGTTCCCAAAAAATAACCCCTTGAAAGGACGATACTCCGTGGTGCCGAGCTTGACTTTCACGGTGCGATGCATATTCCCCGGCGAGGACACGCCGGGAACATACCCCGTGCTCGTGACGAACGGGTTCGTCCCGGTACTGTCGGCCACCTCCACATAGTAATCCCCCATGATTTGCCCGGATGCTGATTGGAATGATGTAACTGTTTTGGTCCTCAGGGAACTTGCACCAGCCCAGGTGGAAATATGCTGAGGATCAGTGCCCGGAAGATTTATAGCCCAGATGGCGTAATCCGCGCCGGCCTCGGCCAGGTTGATCGCGGCCGCGCTGTCGTACGATCTGTGATTCAATTTGTACTCGCTCGTGGTCAGCAGGAGGAAGCCCGCGGACATGACGAACAGGATGAAGCCGAATATGATCATAGAAATAAAGGTGCTCCCGTTTGAATGTGTTCTGTTCTTCGGTTTCATGGCACTCACCCCTTGTTTCTGAGCTTTATCGTTGTGCTGAGTGTATTGCTCAGGTTCTGAGATAAAATTGTTTCGCGCGTGGTGAGCGTGATCTCGAGATTGGTGATCGCGCCGGGATTGCCTACGCTCCCGAGCCCTGTTCCATTCGAGCTGAAAAGCAGTGAGCCGATCTTCTGGGCGACGGTTCTCGTTTCAGCCGTCCGCTTGCTCGATCCATTGGGATCCACCACTCTTTGGAGACTGGTGCCATTCTGAGTGTAGATGATGTAATCGAATGTGGTGGCCACATTGATTATGTCCCCCGTCGCCGGGTTAATCGAGGGGACTTCGAGAATGACACAGGTATTGGATTTGTTATACCCGCCGTGTGACGACAGGAGCTTGCTGGCCCACCGGATATCGCCGGCCATCCAGTCCATCGCCATTCTGGCTTCCCTGCTCAAGTCGATGTATGAATTCCCCACATAGAAGCTTCTGTGCTGAGCCATAAACACGGAGACGATCGTGCCGAGCACTATTGAGCAGAGAAGGACGGAGACCATTGTCTCAGCGAGTGTGAATCCTGCCCCGTGCCGCCGTGTGCCCGGGCCTCGCCGCATGCGCAATCGTAAAAAGCTCCGTATTGATTTCATCTCCGGTTGATCCCTTGTTCAGTCATGTGTGTGACAAGGTCTACACGCATGCTTCTGCCGCGAGAGATCCATGAGACATTGACGCTTACCTTTTTCCTGCCATCACCCGCCGCAGTAGATTCTGTATTCACTACCACCGCACCGTTCATGTATGCGGGAAGATTTGGATGTATCGTCACTCTGTCAAAGTTGTGAGTTAGAATGGTGTTATAGGCGGTATTGCGTATATTCTCCATTTCCCGCTGTGCCGCCTGGACCGCCGTTTCTGTTTCTCTTGATGCCCGTAACGCGGCGAGCCCCGTGGTAAATGCAGCGGCGACAGCTGCGAATGTGATCCCTGCGAGGAGCAGGGATACGATGATCTCAACCAGCGTCATTCCGCTTCTGCGATCGCTCTTCATCTTTGCACCCTCATTGTAATGAGTTCCACATGGCATCCGGACACCCATGCGCGTCAAAGATCAAGCCTGAGGTCGGCAGTTTCCGGCACCCCGGCCTCCCGCTGCCGTTGTCGGCTCGCTCCACGATGATCGATAAGCGATCCATCCTCGTACCGCTATCGAACGAAGTCGCTGAGCTCTTTACCTATCTCTTACCCAATATATAAATAACATATTTCCAGCCTATTGTCAAATCAATGGGTTTAAATAATGTTGACATTCCCAGAAAGTTGCAGCGAGATTTTGGAATATCCTGATCATCAGCGAGATGTGAAAAGTGAGAAGGGGGACTTACGGAGAGAAAAGCCATAACATTTTCACCACGGAGGCACGGAGCTCACGGAGATTGTTACAACAGTAATGCCTCAGTCAGGCACCGACAATGACAGCAGCGTGCGTATCAGTGCTTCACTGAGGCATTACTTACAACAGGTATCCGCTGGACATTCCCCACTTTTTGCCCCTGTTTTTCTATAACATATTGGTTGAGAGATGATTATAAAATACCGCAACTGAATCATTGTTTTTCTACCACGAAGGACACGAAGGACGAGAAGTTGAGGGAAAGGATAGGGCGGGGGCCATTTTCTTCGTGCCCTTCGTGGTGAAAGATTATTCTATGAAAAACTGGGGAAACTCCACCAAGTATCCGTCCTTCCTCGATGCCGGGCGGTGTGATAAAATCGCTCGGAAGAAAATACGCTATACCTATGAGTATCTATCAGAAGAGACTGTCTTTCCTGGCCGCCCTGTCGCTCCTCGGCCTTTTGCTGAATACCTCTCCGGACGCATCTCCCCCCCCACCCGCTGAGAACACCCCCGGGAAACCTGCCGCAACTGCCCCTGCGCCAACCCCCATGGGATCGCCGAGGGCGAGCGATTTGCTGAAAGTTCATTTCATTGATGTCAGGCATGGTGATGCCTGCCTTATCCAAACCCCCGGAGGGCATACGATCCTCATTGATGGGGGATACAGCGACGTAGCTGACGACGTGGTGGGCTATATCAAGGAGGCGGGGGTGAAAGAGCTCGACCTTGTGATTGCCACCCACCCACATTCCGACCATGTGGGGGGATTGGCCTACGTGTTGACCCGCTTCCCCGTGAAGATGGTGCTCGATTCCGGCAAGCCCCATACCAGTGTGACGTACCAGAGATTCCTGAAAGCCGTCAAGGCGAGCGGGAGGCTTAAGTATCTGCTCGGCAGGGCAGGCCAGGTTTACCACTATGATGCAGTCAAGATCTCCATCCTCCATCCCTCGGAGCCTCTTCCAAAGAATCTCAACAATTGCTCAATTGTCAGTCGCCTCGTCTATGGGGAGATAAGCTTTATGTTCACGGGGGATGCCGAAGTCGAGGCTGAGAGAACAATTATGAGAAGAAACCTGGATATAGAGAGCACCATACTGAAGGTAGGCCACCATGGGAGCGATACCTCTACATCCCCGACATTTCTGCGCGCAGTGGATCCGGAAGTGGCAATAATAAGCTGCGGGAAGAAGGATTCTGGCAACTCCCCCCCCGCGGAGAGAAGCCTCAAGAGGCACGGGGTGACGGTATATAGGACAGACATTGATGGGACAATTCTCGTGGAGAGCGATGGTAAAGACTATACGGTCAAAACGCACAGACAGAAGGCATATCCTGATTACGGGATTCCACCGGAACAGAAGGGAAAGATCATCGGTAACCAGAAGAGCATGATTTACCATCTTCCCGGCGGAGCATACTACCGGAAGGTCTCTCCCGAGTCGCGCCGCTATTTCGGGACGGAAGAGGAAGCGAAACGAGCCGGCTATCGCCGGAGCCTCTAGCAGGGATGGTCACCGTGAGGGGCCGGGGACCTATCCGTTTCCTCACCGTGGGCTGGGTGCTCCCGGTTGTGGATCAGGGCTTGCAGACCTGGCAGGGCTTCTTCCCCGAGGCGGTGGCCTCGTCGCGGCTTTTGTATTGTACGAGGTTCTCGGGTGAAATATTCTGCACCCACTCACATCCCGGCCGGTGGAAGGTCCTCCCCGCGGCGCTGGCGTAGTACTTACCCCCTGAGGAAACCGCGGCGGGAGCGGGAGGAGCGTCTTCGGTGGAACCGGAAACCATCCCGAGGGTTGAGCCCGTTTCTGCGGGAGGACGGGGAGCGGCTGCCTGGTCGGGCTTGCAGATTCTACAGGGAATGTAGCCTGCGGCCGCTGCCTCTTCGTAGCTCTTGAACAAGACGCGGTTTCGAGCCAAAATCTTCTGACCGTACTGGCACGAGCTACAGTGCACCTTCTTGTTTCCCCTGCCGCCTATGAAAGCCCCGGCTGAAGGCGGGGGCTGAGCCGATTCTTGTGCGGCAGGGAGAATGGCGCTTGTTGTATCAGCGTCCGCGGCGTCCGTCTTCACCGGTGATGTGCCCTTGAGCTCGGCGATAGCCCTCTGGCACTCCTCGGTGGTCTTTGACGCCTCATCTGCCCTCCAGTCAGGAAAGAGCGTTTTGATTTCCCTGAGTGTGGAGAGCGCCATTTCGTATTTATGGACAGCCTCGAGCGTTGTCTTCTCCGCAGCGAGTTTGAGCTTGAGCGCCTCCTGTACGGCTGCCAGGGCTTCCTTATACTTTGACGCGGCGTCGTCTCTGGGGAGCGCAAGGCCAGCCGCTCCGACGAAAATCAGCGCTGCGAGCAGTAACGCAATTCGCTTCGTCATGGCTTCTCCTTCTTATCGCTCTGACTCTTGCCAGGACACAGATGAGCGGGCATTCACCGCGCCCGATGCATGGCTGACGGCACCGCACCAGTATCCCTGTGCCGCGCACCACGCGGAATGGGACGGGTAGTATGGCGTCATTTCGACTCGTCGCGCCGTGACTCTAACTCATCACGCCGCGATTCCAGCTCATCACGCCGCGATTCCAGATTATCTTGTTTCGTTTCCAAGCTGCCGCGTTGCATCTCCGCCGTGGGTAGCGATCCCAGGCCGTCAATCTGCACACCCAGTTGATCACTCCGTGACTCCAACGCATCGCGTCTTGAGTCTATGGTGTCAATCCGCGATTCTAAATTATCAGCATCATCAGCCGCCCGTGCGAGCCCCGACGCGCCCAGCAGAACTATTGCCCCGCACAGTAACGCGAGTCCCGTGCTCATACCCCCTCGCCTCCTTTCGATGCCCCACGGTCGCGCCGTGAAGGATGAGCGCACGACAATGGCGCCGTTGAAGTTCTAACTGAACTGATTCCCCATCCCCTCAGCCCCTTCCTCCCGCATGGCCTCTTCTGCCAGTACCTCCGCCTCCTTTTCTTCCTTTTTCTTCTCGCCGAATACCGCGGTGAGGAGAAGGTAAATACCTATGGGGATGACGCAGGTAGAGAGGAAGTACCTCAGCGGAGACGCCCCGATGTAGTGGCCGGCCCTGCGTATGGGGTCGATGTAGGTGAAGCGGTTGAGGTTGAATATGGCGACCATCAAACAGAGGTAGTTGAATATGAAGTTGCTGTCAGGGTTATTTGCCTTGAACCACCTCAGTCCCGGGGTTCTTTTCTTCCAGAAGGGCCAGAAAAAGGAAGCGCCGATGTATCCGGTCAGGTCACAGATCAGGTGAGACCAGTACGCCGCGAGCGCCACCACTCCGTAGTACCAGCCGATGTTCCAGCCCGCGGCACGAGAGGCGATGAGCCACGCGAAAGATGCGGCCACTGCCCCGATAAAGAAGCTGTGCGTCCAGGTTCGGTGATAGGGAATAAACTCGACCAGCACGCGCCCCTTTATCCTTCGAAAGCCGATTTGCGGACCGTTCATGATGTCGACGACCGTGGGGTGCCCATGGGTTTCCGTGAGCGGGACGCGCAGCGCGTATCTCCCCACCCGTTTTTCTTTGGGCTCGGTTCCGAGGTAGGGGATCTGAGAGGTGGTGACAATGGGGTTGATCACCACGACCACTTCGCCCTTCTCGGCATCGAACTTGATCACGTACTGGCGCCAGAGGTCAGCCCCGAGCCTTATGGTGTGGCACTTGATTTTTACCAGGCGGTATTCGTCGTAGGCCTGTTCAATCGCTTTCCCGATCTGCTCGGCGATCCCCTGGGGGTCGGGATTGAGGGGGTCGGGGTCAATCACGTAATCCTCCCTGGAGAAGAAGCTGTAGAATTTGAAATCCAGGGTATCCGCCATTATCCCGTACATCCCCCCCAGGATCATGATCCATGACTTCTGATATTCGGCCATCTCCACCGCCCCCCCGAAGAATGAGGAGACGGCGACGCCGGTCATGAAGTGGGTTATGCCTTTCATAAATTACTCACTGCCGCTACACCACGGAGGTACGGAGCACACAGAGAAAGCATGAAGTTTGAGGTGAGCACCTGATTGACCTGATTTACACCCTCGCCCTAAAGGGTGCGCTACAGAAAATCAGATTAATCAGAGAAATCAGGTGCTAAAAAAGTTATTTTAGCTAACTTGCTCCGTGCTCTCCGTGTCTCCGTGGTGAAAAACGATTTTTCTATACAAGGCCCATCAACCGCGCTACCGCCGGCCCCAGTCCGCCCATCTTGAGCGTGATGGGGAGCAGGAGCACGCCCATGCAGTTCATCCTCCGCGAATGGTAGTACACCGGGATGAGGCCGATGCCGGTGGCTACGGTCATCAGGGCGAGCCCCATCCAGCTGAACATACCCCACACCACCGCTACCATGAGAAAAAATGTCACCGCGGAGAGTGCCCGGTAGTTAATTCTACCGATAATCCTGATGATCAGCCTCGAGAAGAGGAGGAGCAGCAGGAACGACAACCCCCCGGAGAGCATGATGACCCCCATGATCCTCCAGTAGTCCTCAAAGGTGTGCGGCATGTAAAACGGCCTCAGCATCCACGCCATCCCCCCGCGCGTCCGATACAGCCCCGGGATGAAGGACATGAGGAAACCGCCGATGTAGTACACCGATTTGGATGCGCCTTGGGAGATGACGAAGATGCGATCGTCCCGCTGAGCGGTGACGTGCCCGGCGATAAAGCCGCCGATGCCCCCCGTCACCACGGGGAAGAACGCGGCGATCATCCCGCCCAGGAAGCCCGCAAGCCCGCCTCGCGTCCAGAAGCTGTAGTCCAGATCGGCCGACGTGCAGATGAACTGAGGGGGAATCTCCGTTTTGGAGAAGATATTGCCGATCACCCATGGTATCGCGTAGAGGCCCACGAATACGGGCATGATGTTCTGAAAAGCGTACGTGATCGAAACCATGGGCTTCTCGAGGATGATGATCCCGAGAATGCCCGAGAGGAAGAACGTCACGAGACCCGCGGCCAGATTCTTCCAGCCGTCGATGAATCTTCCCAGACCGGTCTTCTGTCGCCCGCTCCCCTTGGGCCATTCGCTCATGAGCATGTAGGTGATGATGAGCCCCATCAGCCAGAAATTGTGGGGGCGGGCGATCGCCCTCAATTTGGGCAGCGCGCGGAAGAAGAGCGGAGAGGCGAGGAACATGGCGACAATGCCGGCGAGCGCGCCGATGCCGGTCAATGCCGCAGCCTCATAGCCCCTGCCCTGCATCATATATTTCTGTCCGGGCAGGACCACAAAGATAGCGCTCTCGTCGGGGGCGCCCAGGAAGAGCGCCGGGACAGTGTTGAGCATCGTCCATCCCACTACCATCGCCATCATGAAGATAGGGACATAATCGAGCGGTATGAGCGTGCTCGTGCCCGCCCCCATGGTCAGGATGATCATGATGCCCGCCACATTGTAGATGTGGAGGGCGGGCATGAGCGAGATAATGGAGGAGACGACGGTGCCAAGGACTGCGTAAAATATGACAAGACCGGTGTCCATGAGATCACTCGGTAAGTGCGGTTTCTTCGACGCGCCCGGAGGCCCTCGGGACCAGCTGGAGCTTGCCTTGGTACTCGCCCACGTGCCCCCTGACCTTGAGGAACTTCCCCTCCGCGAGCGGGGCGCCCGGGGCCGTGACGCGGTCGCGGACCGAGTCCCAGACCACCACGTCGATGGAGCTGGTCGGGTCGGTGAGCTCGAGTTTCGTGCCCTTCCCGATATTCGCGACCGCCGTGACCTTTCCGACGATCACGACCTCTTTGCCCTTCATCTCCGGGGTGACGCCGCCGATTTCGGTCGTCCCGGACTCGAGCGGTTTGAGCTGCGCGCGCTCGACCTTCACCTTCTCGGGAACGTTGATGAGGAGCGCGATACGGTCCTCGGTGAACTGGATCTGCCCCTCCACGGAGACGCGGTCGCCGGTTTCGGGCACGCGCCCCATCTTAATGAGGTCTTTCCCCGTGTCGGGGTATGCCCGGACCCTCAGTGTCCCGGTCCCGTCATCCACCACGAAGCTTACCCCCCCATCGTCGTAGGTGTTTGTCCTTGTGTTCTCTCCCTCGACCCTGACGTAGGCGAAGGAGTGCATAGGCTGAATGTCGGAAATCTTTATGAGGGGGGCTTTGATTCCGCGCGCGGCGAGCCAGATGAGAAACACCCCGCCAAAGGCGACGATGAGAGCAAAAAATCTGAAAAACCGGATGCTGATCCTCCGCCTGTGCTCTGATCCGCAGTAGGGACATCGGGTGTACGCGCCGACGAACTTCCCGCAGCTCGGGCAAATGGTCTCTTCCGGAAAATCACGGATGGTAGGCGTAGGCGCAGTCGGTTCTTTCATTTTTCGGGAAATGATGTCTCGCACATGCGCAGGAGATCGCTCGCACATCACCAGCGCGGCTACATTCTCGTCCATTGTGGGCAAAAAAGCAATAGAATTCTCATGTGAGCATAAGGCTTTGCCTCCCTCCGGAAAGAAAAGGTGATACCATAGTGGCTGAAAAGGGCTCTCAAAAACAAGGAGGACGACCATGAAGGGGACATCGGTTCTGCTGCTGGGCATGCTGCTTCTTCAACCCTGCTTCGCCCAGGAGAGGCGCAAGCCCGCGGGGGATGAACAGCGGGTGATGGTGACGCTCCCGAAGGGCCTCGAGATGGAGATCGCACTCGAGGGCGCGCTCGACTCACGGACGACAAGGGTGGGAGATCCCGTACGGGCCCGGCTCACGCAGCCGCTCGTCGCGGGAGAAAGGGTGGTGGTTCCTGAAGGCGCCATGCTCTCCGGGAGGGTCACCGAGGCCGCAGGCCCCCGGATGGGGATGATGAAGGCGAAGATCAAGTTCATCTTCACCAGTATCCAGACCCGCTCCGGCACGGTTCCGATCGAGGCCTCGGCGCACCTCGACATGTCCGCACTGGCCAAGAAGGGAGGAAGGATGGCGGGGACCATGGCGGCGAAAGAGGTAGCAAAAAGCGCAATCCCCGTCCTCGGGACCGTCTTCCTCATCCAGAATGTCGCCAACGCTGCCAGGTTCGTCACTGAAGAAAAGGAGATTACGCTCCCGCCGGGGACGAGGATGAAGGTCATGCTCGACAGGGATGTTCAGTTTCCGGTCGGGCACGCAGCACGGTAAGTCAAAGGGCAAAAGTAAAAAGGCAAAACCACAACTACAGTAATGGGTTACTTACAGGGTGAATCCAGCAATGAATTGCCGCAGATAAAAAGGATTGTTTGAGTGGTCAAGGCTTCTTGCCGCGGATACACGCAGATTTTATATAGGTGTATCAGCGTTCATCTGCGTAAATCTGCGGCTACCTCCTATAACTGTCCCATTACTCCTTTTGACTTTTTCGTTTTTACTTTTGCCTTTTTTACCGTTCGCCCTTCAGCACCACGAGCTCGGGCGCGATCTTGAGCAGCAGCTTCTTACAGCACGCCTTGATATCCTCCACATTGATGTATCTGAGTACCTCTTCCGCGAGTGCTCTCGCCTCGGCGAGGTGTACCGAGCGTATCACTTTTTTTATCTCCGGAATGGATACCATGCTCACGCTGAACTCGTCCAATCCCATGCCCATGAGGATAAGGGCGAGGGACGGTTCTCCCGCCATCTCGCCGCACATCCCCACCCAGATGTTCTCATTGTGACCGGCGTCGATAATCTGTTTGATGAGCCTGAGGATTGCGGGGTGTCGGGGTTCGTAGAGGTACGCGATCTTTTCGTTCACGCGGTCCACCGCGAGCGAGTACTGGATGAGATCATTCGTGCCGATGCTGAAGTAATCCACGTGCTTGGCGAGGATATCAGCAGTGATCGCCGCTGAAGGGGTCTCGATCATCGCCCCCACCTCTATCTCCCTGTCGAATTCCTTCCCGCGCTTCCTCAACTCGTCCTTGGCCTCCTCGAGAATCTCTCTGGCGCGGAGCACCTCCTCCAGGCCAGAGATCATGGGGAACATTACCTTGACGTTCCCCACGCTCGAGGCCCGTAAGATCGCCCTGAGCTGCGTCTTGAAGATGTCGGTTCTCTCGAGGCAGAAACGGATCCCACGCCAGCCGAGGGACGGATTCATCTCCCGCGGGACCTGCAGGTCGGAGAGGAACTTGTCGCCGCCGATATCAAGGGTGCGGATGATCGTGGGGTAGGGGCGCACATGCTCGGCGACTGTCTTGTACGCCCTGTACTGTTCCTCCTCGGTGGGCAGATCCTTGCGGTTCATGAAGAAAAATTCTGTCCGGTAGAGGCCGATCCCCTCCGCGCCGTTCTCGAGGGCGGGGGAGACGTCTTCGGGCAGCTCGATATTGGCGGCGAGCGCGACGCGGTACCCATCGAGTGTTTCCGCGGGGAGGTTCTTGAGGCTGGTCAGCCGCTCCTCGATGACACGAATCCTGTTCTTTAGCTGAGTGTACTTCTGGAGTGTCTGCTTCGTGGGCGAGGTGATGACCATGCCGCCAGTGCCGTCGACGATGAGCGTCTCTCCGGATTTGACCTTCTGGCTGAGATCGCGAAGCCCGACGACCGCGGGCACTTTGAGCGAGCGGGCCATGATGGCGGTGTGCGAGGTCATCGCACCGATGTCGGTGACGAAGCTGATTACCTTGTCCTTGTGCATGAGCGCCGTGTCAGAGGGGGAGAGGTCGTAGGCGACGATGATCACCTCTTCCTTGAGCCTGCTCACGTCCTCGCGCTTTTTGCCCAACAGGTTGTGGAGCACCCTGCGGGTGACGTCCCTGATATCGCTCGCGCGTTCCTTGATGTAGTCGTCCTCGATCTTGGAAAAGATATCGGCATATTTCTTGCCGACCTGCTGGAATGTATATTCGATGTTGTAGCGCTCGCGCTCTATCTTCTTGATCACGTCCTCGATCAGTGACCGGTCCTCGAGGACGAGGAGGTGCGCGTTGAAGATTTCAGCGTGCTCGGTCCCGAGCTGCTCGGATATCTTGCTCTGGACATCGAGGATCTCTTTCCTGGTGCGGATCAGTGCGTCTTCGAAGCGGGCGATCTCTGAGGGAACCTGCTCTGCATCGATGTGCCGCTTGATGACCACAACCTCCTCGCTGTCCAGGATAAAGGCTTTTCCGATTGCAACGCCCGGCGTAACGCCGATGCCGTGGTGGGTTTTTTGCGTGAGTCTGGGGCGCCGTATGTTTTCTGCATGCATCTTAACCTTCTCCAAATTTTCCTTTCACCAGCTCATCGAGCGCCCTCACCGCCTCCTCTGCGTCTTCTCCCATGGCGGTGACGGTGATCTTCAATCCCTTGCCGGCGGCGAGCATCATAATCCCCATGATGCTCTTTCCATTAACCTTCTCGTTCGCCCTCTCGACGGTAATATCAGATGCAAATCTATTGGCCATTTGCACGAACATGGCCGCAGGCCTGGCGTGAAGGCCGAGCCTGTTCGTGATGGTGAGCTTTTTCTTCACTATTGTATCGGCCATGGCACCCTGCTACCTCCCGGGGGCGATTTGGATCAGCCTGATGATGATTTCCGCGAGCCTCTCAGGATCGTGTCTGACGTAATCCCGTGCGCTGATGACATCTTCGACAATAACCCGGTACGGTTTATTGCGCATTTCTTTGAGATCGACCGCGACGGGCTCAGCGTGCTCGCCCAGATACTTTTTGAGCAGCGCGGACGGCACTCTGCCGTTGTTGCATATCACGTAATCGACGATGCCGGGGCCCGCATGCGCGAGCAGCGCCTCTACGTGCTGCGATGCGGTGTAGCCCTTTGTTTCTCCCTCTTGCGTCATCACATTGCAGACGTATATTTTCACTGCGGGAGAGGCGGCGAGCGCGGCGGAGAGCCCCTCCACGAGCAGGTTGGGGATAATGCTCGTATAGAGACTCCCGGGGCCCAGGACAATCGCGTCGCTCTCTCTGATCGCCTGGAGCGCCGTTTCCGTCGGACAGCTCCCGCTCGGCTCAAGGGCGACCTCCGCCACCGCGCGCGCTCTCTTCGCAATCATTTCTTCCCCATGGGTGACGGTGCCATCCGTGTGCCTGGCGACCAGTGACACATCGCGCAAGGTGCACGGCACCACCCGTCCGCTGATGGCGAGGACCTTGCTCGAAGCCTCCACCGCCTTTTCAAAGTCGCCGGTGACCTTCGTCATGGCCATGATGAAGAGGTTGCCGAAGCTGTGGCCGCTGAGCTCGGTGCAGTCATCAAACCGGTACTGGAAGAGCTGGCTCATGAGCGGTTCCGCATCCGCGAGTGATACAAGGCAGTTGCGGATATCCCCCGGCGGCGGAAGGTTGAAGTCCCGCCTCAGCCGACCGGAGCTGCCGCCATCATCCGCCACGGTGACAATCGCGGTCAGGTTGCTCGAGTGCCTCTTGAGTCCCTGGAGGAGGACGGAGAGACCGGTTCCACCCCCGATGGCCGTGATTCTCGGCCCCTTGCGCAACTGTGTTTTTTTGAACAGTATATCTACGAACTTGGTCTCTCCCCCCGGCAAGAATACATTCAGCAGGGAGCGGGAGAGTTTCGCGAGTGCGTAGAACTCAAATCCCACACCGGCGAGGAGCAGCACCGCTCCGAGCGAGCGGAGCGCGAGCGATTCTCCTGACACCAGCAGCACATGGAGCCCAAGGCCGAAAATGAGCAGCCCGCCAACACACGCGAACCACCAGCGCTTGACACCCATCCCCGGATAAAACCATTTAAGTAATCGCATTGATGATAAGGTTGAGGGGTGAGGGTTCAGCGTCGGGGATCGAAAATTGTAAGTATATAATTTTCAATTAGTAGCGCACCTCTTAAATCTCAACCCCCACCTTCTATTCCTTCTTCATTACTTCGATGAGATCCCGGTCGAGGGCCTTGGCGGCGTGCTTTCCCATCTTCTTGAGACGCTGGTTGAGCGCGGCGGCCTCGAGCAGCAGGACGATGTCCCTCCCCGGCCTCACGGGAATAATGAGGTGGGGGAGGCTTTGGCCGAGGATCTCGATATTTCTGTCCTCCAGCCCCAGCCGCTCGTATTCCTTGTTGCTGTCCCATTCCTCGAGGGTGACCACCAGTTCCACCTCCTGCGAATCCTTTATGCACGTGGCGCCGTAGAGATCCTGAACGTTGATAATGCCAAGGCCGCGAATCTCCACGTGGTGCTTGACGATAACCGCGCCGGTTCCTATGAGGTAGTTTCCCCCGCGTAATTGTATCTTGACCACATCGTCGGCGATGAGACGATGCCCGCGCGTGATGAGCCCCAGGGCGCATTCACTCTTCCCGACGCCGCTCTCCCCGCAGATGAGGATGCCCACGCCGAACACCTCGAGCAGATCGGCGACCATCGAGGTTGACGGCGAAAACTCATCCTCCAGAAAAATGGTCGCCTTGTTAATGAGCGACATGGTGACCATGGGGCTCCGGAAAAGGGGGACTCCTTCCCTTTCCGCCTCCTGGGACAGCTCCGTGGGGGGGCGATAGTTCCTCGCGACGATCACACAGGGGACCCGGCGCTTGAGCAACTCGCGTATCCTCTTGCGGCGCAGCTTCACATCCATGCTGTGGAGACAGTTGATCTCAACCATTCCCAGCACCTGTGGCCTCCGGGATGCGAAGTAGTCGAAGTAGCCGGCGAGGGCGAGGCCTGGGCGATTGAGCTCGGGCACCATGATGTGGCGCTTGAGCCCTTTCTCTCCCGCGACGAGCCTGAGTTTAAGCTTGTCCTTCGTGAGCTGATAAAATTCCTCAACCCTTATGCCTCGCATGGGTCCTCCTTATCCGCGGGCAGGGAGCTGCCCGGGGCGCCGTGGAGCGGCCCGGTCATGCACAGCGCCCTCGCTCACCATTGCGCCAGGGCAATTGCCTGTGTCGCAATCGAGTCTCTCCGCTCGATCTACTTCCCCGGCTCTATGAGCGCGTAGGTGCCGTTGACCTGTCGGTAGACGACACTCGCATTTTCAGCCGCGGTGCTCATGAAAAAGCTATACTTCTGTCCCGCCGCCACCATTGACTCGAGCGCCTCTTCAGGCGTGGCCCAGGCGACGTCGTGGTGCTCCTTCCTGAGGGAGCGCGGTTTTTTATCGGGCGTGATCGAGTCCTCGCTAAAAACCCGCAATTGGAATTTGGCCTGCTGATCCGGCCCCTTGATCTTCTTGGGTATGAGGTGGCCGATCTCGTGTTCGCCTATTCTGTAGAGCAGGTTTATCTCCTCGGTCTCCGCGTTGAGGAAGATGAGGAAGAGGTGCCGCCCCACCTTCATCTGCAAGAAGGCCTCACTCGGGTACATCGGCTTTATGGGGAAACGCTGCGCGATGTAGGGCTCCTCCCGTTCAACAGTTTCCTCTCGTGGGGGCGCTCCATGCGTCCTCACCGTGGGAGGTTGGTGCTTCCGGAGGTGGCGTTCCTTGTAGCGATTGAGTTGACG
>Ga0315281_10002615_pt1 | contig 26670 bp, 14 predicted proteins | sample YL17G07_0_MG_FD_204540 | JGI IMG/M metagenome (GOLD analysis project Ga0315281, IMG submission 204540) | Sediment microbial communities from Yellowstone Lake, YNP, Wyoming, USA - YL17G07_0 | ecosystem: Environmental > Aquatic > Freshwater > Lake > Sediment | place: USA: Wyoming | collected... | reverse complement strand
GCACTTCGATGGCAGCAGCTGGACACCCATTGCGAGCAACGTGACAGAGGCGCTGCTCGCCGTCTGGGGCACATCGCCGATCAGCGTTTTCGCTGTGGGTGACGGCGGCAGAATCCTTAGGTACGACGGATCCGCCTGGACGGCGATGACCAGCAACACCACGGAAACGCTGAGCGGCCTGTGGGGATCGTCGCCAACCGACGTTTTCGCGAGCGGCACCAATGGAACGATTCTTCACTACAACGGGACCGCCTGGAGCGCGCAGACCTCCAACGCCGGCACGAACTACGTGCGCAGCCTGTGGGGTCAGTCCGGAACGAGCGTCGTCGCAATCGGCTCCGGGGGCTACGCGCGCCGCTACGACGGCGCCACGTGGCTTTCGACAACTGGAACCAGCACCCAGAACTTCAACTCGGTTTGGGGATCTTCGACCGTTGATGTCTACGGAGTCGCGAGCGGCGGCGTGATCTATCGGTTCAACACTTCGGTCTGGTCGAGTAGTCCGTCCGGCACGGGCAAGGACTTCTACCGGGTCTGGGGTACGCGAACTGGCGACGTCTACGCCGTTGCAGACAGTGGCTATGGCTACATCTATCGCGGCGTGCGCGGTGCGACCTTCTCGCTATCGCCGGCAGCCCCGACAATCACCGCGATCGGGAGCACGGTTCAGCTGGCGGCGACGGCCAGGGACGCGGCAAGCACCGTCGTCCAAGGTGTGAAGTTCAACTGGACGAGCTCCGTTCCGGGCACGGCGACCGTGAACTCATCGGGTCTGGTGACGGCGGTGGCGAGCGGAGCTGCAACGAACATCTGCGTCACCGCCGTTGGCGGCCCCGTCACGCAGACTTGCACGGCGGTGACCGTGGCGCAGACCGCGGGAAGCATGACCGTGTCCGCCGGCGACGGGCAGCCTGGGTCGGCGGACGCCGCAGTTGCGACGCCACCGAGCATCCTGGTGAAGGACGCCAACGGCAATCCTGCCGTGGGAGTGCAAGTCACATTCGCGGTCACCGCTGGCGGGGGAAGCGCGACCGGGCTGACACAAACCACGAATGCGCAGGGCATTGCGACGGTGGGCAGCTGGACCCTTGGTCCGACTCCGACGTCCAACAGGTTGCAGGCATCGGCCGGGAGCGCCACGCCAATCGAGGTGAATGTGGCAGGCACCTGGCAACGTCGGCTCAAGGTCGGCGTATCGACCGCGTGCGCGCTCAAGAGCACGAGTGCCGTCTATTGCTGGGGCGAAAATGGGGCCGGTTTCCGAGAGTACGGCGTGGTGCCTACTACACAGCCGGCAAGCGAGACACCGGTGCCAGCAGTCAGCGGCACGCCCTTGGTGGAGATCGGTCAGGGGACGGGCTCGCACAGCTGCGGCATCCAGAGCGACGCCAGCGCTGTATGTTGGGGTCGCACCGGGAGTGGTCAGCTTGGCGGCGGAAGTTCGAGCAGCGGTCCGACCCTTTTGGTGGTCGGTGGAATTAGCTGGGCCCAGCTATCCACGGGCCGTCTCCATTCGTGTGGTGTTTCCACGAGCGGCGTTGCATACTGCTGGGGATCGAACCAATCGGGTGAGATCGGCTCGGTGTCCGTGGGCATCAATGCGACAGGGACTGGGGTGCCGGTGGTGGTGGACGGGGGCATGACGTTCGTCAGCGTCACTGCCGGATGGCAGCACGCCTGCGGCATCATCGCCAACGGCGACGCATACTGCTGGGGCGACAACAAGACGGGCCAGCTCGGCATCGGCACCGGTGATCAACAGATGCGCTCGCCGACGCTTGTCGCCGGAGGCCTGAAGTTCAGGCAGCTCGCGGCCGGATCGGTCTATACCTGCGGCATCACGACGTCCAACCAAGCCTACTGCTGGGGATGGAATGGAACAGGAGAGCTTGGCGACGGCAGCACGACGATGCGCATCTCACCAACACCTGTCAGCGCGTCGGGCCTCACGTTCACCTCGATCGCCGCGTCTACTGGTGTCACCAGCAGCGTCACGTCTCAGCTTGGCGACGCTCACACCTGTGCGCTCACGGAACAGGGGAGTCCGTATTGCTGGGGCTACAACCTGTACGGCACGCTTGGCGACGGCTCGAGCAACAACAGCCTTGTTCCGGTCGCGGTGTCCGGCGGTCTGGTTCTCAATGGCCTGAGCCTCGGCGATAACTTTACCTGCGGCATGCGTGGCGACGCCGTCTGGTGCTGGGGCTGGAACGACTTCGGGCAGTTGGGCAACGGGGTCAAGTTCAATAATTTCCTGCCCGTCGGGATAAATGGTGGGTTGACGCTCCAAGGTGTGTCGTCCCCAGGTAGTTGGGCATGCGGGATTGCTCCGTCGGCATCGGCCGCGTCGAAGACCTATTGCTGGGGGACGGATGCGATTGGGGGACTTGGGTCCGGTAATTCTGGTATCGCCGCTGTGCCCGCGGCGGTCTTGGGTTCCGTTCCGTTCCAGGCGGTCGAAACGAGCGCGGGGTTATCCTGCGCGCTTTCGACCGTGGGGGCCGCATACTGCTGGGGCCGTAATAACTTCGGTCAACTTGGCAACGGGTCCACCGTGGACGCGACGACGCCCCAAGCGGTCTCGGGCGGCCTGACTTTCACAGCGCTCACCGTAGGAGGCTTCCATACCTGCGGTCTTGCATCGGGGGGCGCGGCCTATTGTTGGGGCCTCAACACGTCGGGTCAGCTTGGCGACGGAACGACGACGGGGTCGAGCACCTCTCCCACGCCCGTGACCGGCGGTCTCATATTCCAGTCGATCAGCGCTGGGCAAAGTTTCACGTGCGGCGTAACGACTTCGAACGCAGCCTACTGCTGGGGTTTAGCAGGCGGAAGCAACGGTCAGCTAGGCAACGGAACCTCGAACAGCGGAGTCCCGCTCGCGGTCACAGGCGGACTGGCGTTCAGCTTTATCAGCGCCGGAGCCAATTTCACTTGCGGTATTACGACTCTTGGCGCGGCGTATTGCTGGGGTTCTAACCAAAATGGCCAGTTTGGGAATGGAACCTTAACTTTGGGCGGCCCGACGCCGGTAGCGGTCTCCGGCTCATACAGTTTTACGTCGATCAGCGCCGGGCTCAGCTACACGTGCGGCGTCGTCAGCGGCGGGGCCGGGTACTGCTGGGGAGGCAATTCCACAGGCCAGATTGGCGTCGACCGATCGACATCGGCCTCGTTCCTCCCTCTGGCACTCAGTGGTGGCCTTTCCTTCCAGGTGGTGCGTGCAGGAAATGGGACCACTTGCGGCGTGACGACGAGCGGCGTCGGTTACTGCTGGGGCGCGGGCGGTGCTGGTCAGCTCGGCAACGGCCTGGCGCAGAAAACGTTGCCCGGTAGGGTTTCGGGATTCTGACGTGAGCCATCGTCTATGAACTGCTACAAGTGCGCGACGCCGCTCCCTGACCACAGCAAGTTCTGCATGGCGTGCGGTGCCGATGTCTCGAGCGAAGGGCATCAGCACGACAACACCGTCAACATGGAGGCCGACCCGGAGCTCCTCGCCGCGTTGCAGGCCGACCTCGGCGCTGAGTTCGTCGTCGAGCGCGAACTCGGGCGAGGCGGCATGGCGATCGTTTACCTCGGCCAGGATACACACCTCGGCCGCAAGGTCGCCATCAAGCTGCTTCCGCCCGCGCTCACCTTCGGCTCGGGACCGGGCTTCATCGAGCGATTCAAGCGTGAGGCAAGGACCGCAGCAACGCTCGACCATCCGAACATCATTCCGGTGTATCGCGTCTCCACCGGCGGCAAGCTCTTCTGGTACGTGATGAAGTACCTCGCGGGCGAAAGCCTCGACGTCATCCTCAAGCGCGACGGGCGGATGTCGGTCGAGCGGACCGTGGCGATCATCGCGCAAGTGGCGGACGCGCTCGATTACTCGCACCAGAATCACGTCGTCCACCGCGACGTGAAGCCCGCGAACATCATGGTCGACAGCCGCGATCGCGTGACCGTGACCGACTTCGGAATCGCCAAAGCGCTCGAGGCGTCGGGCCTCACCAATTCGGGCGCAACCATCGGCACTCCGCACTACATGTCACCCGAGCAGTGCATGGGTGTCGGAGTGACCGGCGCGGCAGACCAGTATTCGCTCGCGATTTCTGTCTACCACATGCTCAGCGGCCATCTGCCATTTTTCGCGGATTCGGTGCTCGAGCTGATGCGGATGCACACGATGGATCCGCCACCGCCGCTCGACGTGCTGCGCCCTGACCTCCCCGCGGGAGTCGTCGCCGCCGTCGAACGCGGACTGGCAAAGGCAGCGGCCGACCGATTCCCGAACTGTGGAGATTTCGCGAGCGCCCTCGCCAAGGCCGCGACCGAAAAAGAGACTATGGCCCGGCGGCCGACATCGGTCGTGGTGCGGACCGTTGAGGAAAACCGACTCAAGATCGATCAGCGGCGCAGTCTGGCGCCAACGACACCGATGTCGGTACCGGCACACGCGCCTCCACCGAAACCGGAACCGAAACCGCGCCTGACGCGTCGTGTCGCGATCGCGACCGGTGCGCTCGCCGCCATCCTTGTCGTCGGCATTTTCATGTTCCAGCGTTTCAGAGGTGGCACGTCAACTGGCAACGTGAATGCTGGAGATGGAGTGACACAGCCAGTGGTGCGTATGTCCGATCCAACGCCCAAGCCGCCCACGCCCGAGGCAGAGAAAACGGCTGCGCAAACCGACAGTCCGGCCAAGACCACCCCCGTTCCCCAGCCGGCGTCGCTGGAGTTGCGTGGCGTTCGGCGAGGCGCCACAGTGACGCGAGACGGTCAGCGCGTGACTGGCACGAGTTTCGATCTGCGGCCCGGCGACACGACGCGATTCGTCGTGAGCGCGCAGGGGTTTGAATCGTGGAAGCAGACGTTCACGCCAGAAGCGGGACAACATCTGACGGCAAACGTCGCCCTCATCCCGATTCGCGTAATTGCCGACCTGCCTGAGACCGCGAAGCGGTCAACAGCCGGGCCGGCCACGAACCAGTCGGCTCCAACGCAACAGCCAGTCACGCCACGGCAATCGGCACCAGCATCCGTACCGGCACCGGTTGTGGCCGCCCCAGACCTGGCGTATCTCACGATCGGGAGCAAACCAAGCTCCTCCATCACGATCAACGGTCGTCCTGCTCCGTCCAACCCGGTCAGCAAATTCGAAGTTCCTGCTGGGCGCGTCGTTGTTCGCTTTCAGGTGACTGATAGCACGGGAGTGTGGGCCGTGGACACCGTGCTGATCTTGCAGCCCGGAGAGCGAAGAAATGTCGGCTTCGTTCCAATTCGTCGCCCATGAATCGCCGTCTCGGCCTGATCCTCGGAGCAGTCGTCGCTTTTGGTGCGCCATGTACTGCGCAAGCTCCCGCGCGTCTCATCGCGGAGGCTCGGGTGCAGATCGGATTGCTCGAGGGAGACTCCGCATTTGCATTGCTCGTTGTCGCATTGGGTCAACCCACCACGTCGGCTGAAAAGCTCCGCGGTTTCACACTGATGGGAATCACCCAGCTGATGCGCAACAATCAAGCGGCGGCGCGGCAAACGTTTGAACAGGCACTCCGCATCGACCCGGCGCTTATCATCGACTCGATTGCCGATTTGCATTCCGATGCCAAGCTCGTCTTCGAGCAGGCGCGCACGGTTGTCGGACCCGCGCCGCCGCCGCGTGCGATTGAAGCTCCCCGTGTAGCGCTTCAGCTCACAGTGCCTCCGTCCGCTGACACCGTCCTGTCGTATGACGACGCTCGGCTATTGATCGCTGTCCAGACGAACGCGCCTTCGAAGATTGTCTCCACCGTCGTGGCGACCGACCAGCCGAATCGAATCATCTGGGCCGACACACAGGCCACCGCAGGGCGACTGAGTGTCGCGATTCCACTGCGCGGAGCGGGCAGCGACGTATGGGCGGTCGGTAGCTACGCCCTTCGAATGCAAGCAGTCGATTCGACCGGCCGGTCGACGCCCTTCGTGGAGCGTACCGTGCGCCTGCTCAGGGTCGCGGTCGACACGCAAACCCATCCGCCACTGCTGACCGCGGCATCCTTTGCCCCGGAGACGCCTGTGATAGGGAAACGCTCGGCGCGCGTTCTCTTATCCGGTGGTTCACTAGCCGCGATTGTCGCCGCCATGCCAATCGTTTTCGGTAACCGGAGTCTGAATGCCGGCCTGTCGAGCGACCCGACCTCGTATGCCGTCGCCGGCGGCGTCGCCCTCGCGAGCGTTATCGGCTTCATCAAAGGACGCGCGCCGAATCAAGTACCGGCGGATGTAATTCTGAAGAACCGCCAGCTGCGGGACAACGATCAACGCCAGCGCGCCGAGATCGCGCGTGCGAACGCCGCGGCGAGGCTCCGCGCCCCGATCCGTGTCACGATGGACAAGTCATGAGCCGGTCGCTCACGATCACCCTCGCTTCGCTCGCGGTACTGGCACCGCGTGCGGCGTCGTCGCAATCCATCGAAGCGTCGGCGACGACATTCACCGTTCAGGATCACGTCTGGTTCGCCAAGACTCGGGCTGAGCAGACGGGCCAATGGGTTGCCGGCGAGGGTGCCATCAGTTTTCGGATGTTGCGGGTGGGGATGAATGCGGCGTTCGGTTCGCTCAGTGGCGGCGACGCGTTGCATCCCGATCGAAAGGGCCGCGCCACGGCCCTCACGTTGCACATGGTCGTCAAACCGTGGGTCGCTGTCGGCGGCGTCGCCGAGGCGAAACGATTCGACTCAGATCTTGGCCCGACGGTGTGGCGTCTGCTCGGGGCGAACGTGCGGCTCACACCGTCGCTCGATTCAAAATCCCTGGAGGGACTCGTCGATGTGAGCTATTGGCCGATGGCGACCGTCATTGGCGGGCAGAAGATGTCGCTCGCGTTTCGTGCCGTCGTCGGCGCGACCTACCGGGTCGCCGACGGTCCGGTGCGCGTTCGGCTCGCCTATCGCTTTGAGCGTTTCGATTTTGACACGCAGGGCGGTGGCGACCGTCTCGAGCAGTTCCGCGGCGCGACGATTGGGGCATTGCTGGCGATCGGTCACTGATTCGCGACGGACGCATGTCACGCGAGGCCCATCGATGACGACGACCATCGGGACGTGTTCGAGTTGCGGTCAGACGCTTCCGACGGAGTCGCGGTTCTGCATGAACTGCGGCAGGCGCGTCGTGGAACGCGGCGACGTGTCGGGGACCTCGCCCGAAAAGCTGCAGCGCGCGTTGGGCGTCCAGTACGAGGTGCGCGGTGAGATCGGGCGTGGTGGGTTTGGAATCGTCTACTCGGTGCAGGATCTGCGACTCGAGCGCAAGCTCGCGGTCAAGGTCATCCGGCCGGAGTTCGTCGCCTCGGATGTCATCATCGCGCGGTTCCACCGTGAAGCGAAGATCGTTGCGCAACTGAACCACCAAAACGTCCTCAGTATCAATTTTGCGGGCGAGGGTGAAGGGTTGGTGTACTGCGCGATGCCGCAGATCGTCGGTGACACGCTTCGCGAGCGCCTGCGGGATCATGGCAAGCTGTCGATCGCCAAGGCGCTACGGGTCTTCGGTGAGATCGCACGGGGCCTCGATCACGCGCACGGAAAGGGCATCATCCATCGTGATGTCACGCCGGCCAACATCATGCTCGACGGCCTAGCCGACGATCGCGCCGTGCTCCTCGATTTCGGAATTGCGAAAGCCCTTCAACCGACCGGCGGCAAGTTGTCGATCAGCGGCCAGGTCATTGGTTCGCCCGAGTACATGAGTCCGGAGCGCCGCGTCGCGGCGAAGGGCATCGACGCCCGCAGCGACGTCTATAGCATGGGCGTCGTGGCATTCGAGATGCTGACCAGTCGGCTCCCGTATCGCATCGATGGGCCAAAGCGGGCGAGCAGAGTGGGGAAGCGGGACCAATCTCCCGATCCGCGAGCGATGCGGCCCGACGTTCCGGAGAACTTCGCCACCGCGATAGCGCGGTGCATCATGCCGGCGCCCGAGGATCGATGGTCGAGCGCGCTGGAGGCGGCCAGGGCCGCGGGCTCGATAACGGAGTCGTAGCGGCCGAACTGCCGGCAGCATCGAAGCCAGGGCGCTCCTCGTCGCAGTTGTCGTCGTTGGTCCGACGCTCCATCTTAGTCCCAGTGCCAGCCCTCACCGACCGCCTCAACACCGCCCTCGCCGGCCGCTATCGAATCGAGCGCCATCTCGGCGAGGGTGGCATGGCCGCGGTGTACCTCGCCGAGGATCTGAAGCACAAGCGCAAGGTCGCGCTCAAGCTCCTCAAGCCCGAGCTCGCCGCCGTCCTCGGCGCCGATCGCTTTGTCCAGGAGATCGCCACCACTGCGTCGTTGCAACACCCGCATATTCTCCCGCTGTTCGACTCGGGCACGGCCGACGGCTTTCTGTACTACGTCATGCCCGTCATCGACGGTGAGACGCTCCGCGCCAAGCTCGATCGCGAAACGCAGATTGGCGTCGACGATGCCGTCCGCATCGCGCGCGAAGTGGCTGACGCGTTGCAGCATGCGCACGAACACGGCATCGTGCATCGCGACATCAAGCCCGAGAACATCCTGCTCCACGGCGGCCACGCGATGGTCGGGGACTTCGGGATCGCGCTCGCGGTGAGCGCCGCCGCTGGCGGCAGAATGACCGAGACCGGTCTCAGCCTTGGCACACCCTTCTATATGAGTCCCGAACAGGCGACCGCCGAAAAGGAGATCACCGCGCGGTCTGACATCTATTCGCTCGGCTCCGTGCTCTTTGAGATGCTCGCCGGTCAGCCGCCGCACCTCGGCGGCTCGGCGCAGCAAATCATCATGAAGATCATCACCGAGTCCGCCGCCCCGGTGACGCAGTTGAGAAAGTCAGTCCCGCCGCACGTGGCCGCCGCTGTCGCGAAGTCGCTCGAAAAGCTCCCCGCCGACCGCTTCGAGAGCGCAAAGGCGTTCGCGGATGCGCTCGGGAATCCGGCCTACACCAACGCCAGCGTCGCCGGCGCGTTCGCCGCCGGGCGCGCCGGCAGCACGCGGTCGTTCCGGCGCCCGTTTATCGGCGTGTCGGTTCTGGCGGCGGTGGCAATCTCGGCGACCGTCTGGGAATGGCGCGCCGCGCAGCGCGACGAGAGCGGCACCGCCGTGCAATTCCAGCTCACGATTCCGCCCGATACCCGGATGGCCGTTGGCCCGGTGGCGATTTCACCGGACGGCCGGTACGTCGTGTTCCGAGCCGGTAGCGGTGGTGTGTCGATGCTGTACTTGCGCGCGATTGGCGACACGGCAGCGCACGCGATTTCCGGAACCGATGGGGGAGGTTCCAGTGGGCAGGGTTCTGGCGTGGCATCGCCTTTCTTTTCACCTGACGGAAAGTGGCTGGGTTTCATCGCCAACGGGCAGGCGAAGAAGGTGCGGCTCGACGGCGGCACGGTGGTGCCACTTTCCGTTGAGCCCCTCCTGCGCGGAGCGAGCTGGATAAAGGGCGATATCATCGTGCTCGGCGCGCAGCTTGGTCCGTTGAGAACGATCCCGGCGACCGGCGGGATTGCGAAACCAGTAGCTGCGCTCGACAGCGCACAGGGCGAGACGTCACAGCGGTGGCCGCTGGCGCTGGATGACGGCGAGACCGTGCTCTACACGAGCTACGGCGGAGGCATTGCCACTTCCACGATCAAGTCGCTGTCGCTCAAGACTGGCCGTGTGCGGAGCCTCGACCTGATCGGTACCGCTGCGATTGCGGTGGTCGAGGGCTGGTTGGTTTACGCAACCTCCACCAGCGCACTCATGGCGGTGGGGTTCAACGCACGGCGCGGTCTCGTCACCGGATCGCCGGTGCCCGTCGGCGACGGCGTCGCCGTGAACTTCTCGACCGGCCTTACGAGCGCAGCGATTTCCCGGAATGGCTCGCTGGTGTATCAATCCGGAGGTTCTGCCTCGCAACTTGTCCTGGCCGACCTTGCCGGAGTGGCGCGCGTACTGGTACCCGAAGCGAAGGCGTACAGTTTTCCCCGGTTTTCGCCGGACGGCAAACAGATCGCTGTCGGCGTTACCACAGCGACGGGCACCGATGTCTGGATCTACGACATTGCGTCGGGCACGCCGAGACGGCTCACCTCGGAGGGGAACAACGACCGCCCGGAATGGTCGCCGGACGGGAAGCGGGTACTCTACGTGGCCGCTGGCCGCGCCAGGAACGGGGCCGAAGTCTGGTGGCAGGCGGCTGACGGCAGCGGCAGCGCGGAGGCATTGCAGAGGCGAACGGGGCCTGAATCCGTGAACGAGGGCGTTCTGAGCGCTGACGGACACGCGCTTGCCTACCGGCTCGGCAGCGACCTCTGGTACCGGAGGTTCGCCGGCGACACCGCTTCAAAGCCCATCGCGGCGGCGAAAACATTCAGCGAATTCGCGCCGCGGTTTTCGCAGGACAGTCGGTGGGTGGCCTACGTGTCCGACCAGTCGGGATCGCCGCAGGTATACGTGCAGGCGTTTCCCGCGCTCGGCGCGCCCATTCCCGTGACCGCGGCCGGCGGTCAGGCGCCGGTCTGGGCGCCCGACGGACGACACATCTATTACGTAGCGAACGGCCAGGTCAATGTCGCAACCGTTTCGACCACACCAGCCTTCACGGTGACATCGCGGCAGCAGCTGTTCGAGGGCACGTACAACCTCGACGCGGCAGTGCACGCGAACTTCGATGCCTCGCCAGACGGCAAGCACCTCCTGCTCGTCAAGTCCACGGGCACCGAGACGCGGATGGTTGTCGTGCACGACTGGAAGTACGTGCTGCGCGAGCGAACGGCGGCGGAGGGGAAGAAGTAGTCCGACGTGCGCGGGGGGTCTTATGCGAGCGCTTCGGCGAAGAACGCCTGTCACTCAAGTCTCACCCTGCCGTATCGACCGCCTATCGCACTCGTGTATTCGGCAGTGGCGTTCGTCGCGGTCCAACCGATCGCGTCATGTACTCCGACCGATACCGACGGCGCGCGCTATCGGCCAGATAGCGCTCTCCGGCACCGTACGGATACTGGCTCATGCCGTGAAACGGTAGCGGAGCGATCGTTCCGCCGAACGCGGTGTTGAGGTCAGCATCCTTGATCCAGCCGTCGCTGTAGATGAGAAAGTCGCGAGTCCAGCCCGCCCGCAGCGGGGGCGCCAGGTTGGCGTCGAAATCCACCGACATCGCATCGCCAGGTGCCATGACCACGTACTGATCATCGGAACCGCGGAGCAAGGGCTCGACGTCGCCGAACCGGGTCAGGTCGCCGATGATCGGTCGCCATGGAGCGTCGGTCGCGACGCTGTCGTAGTCGAACCAGTGCGGGCCGTACCGGCCGCCCTTGCGATAGGTGCGCGAGAAGCCGCGGGACCGAAGCGTAGCATCGGTCGGTGAGAGCGTCGTGACCCGTGACGGGCTCGCCGGCGATTCGGCCCCCACCAACGCCTGATCCCAATAGATCTGCATGTTGGTGCGAATGCGCACGTGACGATCGGCGGTCGGAAATACCCTGGTCAGATCGGCGAGAACTGTCTTCTGCTTTCCCGCCGGAAATCCCAGATCGGCGATCGCTGTCTGCCAACGACCGTCCGCGCCCCGCACGTCCAACGACGGTGCAGCGACTGTCTGCCTTGCCGATTGTGAGACGGCAAGGTTGATGCTGGCGTCGGTGGGGTACACCCAGCCGTCGAGCAGCAGAATTGTCTTCCCCGATAGCGGCGCTCCCCCTAGATCGAGAATGAGATCGTGTGGCTCCGTCACGCCCTGGAACGCGGTCGTGGTCAGGTTTGACACGTACCGGTCATCGCGCGCACGGAGTGCCGGCAGCACGTCCGTGCCATCGCCGTCCGACGCCGACGTCGGCGCGCGCAACCTCGTGAGCAGAAACGGACGCAGCGTCGCCTCGTCACCGTTCGGCGGCACGAACCGTTCGTTCAGCTGCATGGTCACCGAGTCCGGATGGTCGAATACGACCAGCCGGAGTTGATCGACGTAGGCCGTCTCCCATAACTCTTCGGTGAGCTGGATCCGGTACCGGCCGTCGACCGGCTTGAGCACCCCGGTCGGCAGTTTGATGTATTCCCGTGATGCCGCGGCCGGCGCGTACGCGGAACCACCGCCGCCCATGATGCCCAATGGCATCCCCAGCGCACTGCGCCACATCAAGTCGGTGACGAACGTGAAGCGCGTGCCATCCCACGCGTAGACGAACGCGCACGAACCCTTGAGTAACTCGCGTTCAAGCACGTCTTGCTCGGTGCCAGGGAAGTAGATCGTCTGCGGCACCCCGTTCGGCCACTCTATGCGCAACACCTCTGCCTTGAAGTGGCGGCCGATGCCGATGAGCGTGACGCCGCTCGTCACCACCCGCGACTGGTAGAGATCGCCGGCGCGCACTTCGAGACGAGCCCCGATGCCGAAGTCGTTGTTCTTGCCGCTGCCGGTTCGCAGCCCCGTGAGCCGGACCGTGATGAAGTGGTTGACGTTGCCGCCCTCGTTGCGGAGCAGGTGCACCGTGCCATCGGACGCCGTGACGAGCAGATCGGTGTCACCATCCGGCCCGACGTCGGTCGTGGCGATCGCCGCAACGGACCGTGGCCCCGCCGCAAGCAGGCTGGACCGATTTTCGAAGCGGCCCTGGCCGGCGTTGCGAAAGAGCAGCAGCCCGCGTCCGCTGCTCATGTGCGGTGCTCCCGCGACGACGACGTCGAGCAGACCGTCGTTGTCGTAGTCGACGAACGCGGTGCCGCACGCGTCGAGCGACCGGATCTCGTCGAGCGCCGCCAGTGACCGACGGTCGCGCGAGAACGTACCGTCACCGGAGTTGCGAAACAGCGCCGGTACGCCGTCGCGGCCGATGACCAGCAGGTCGGGAAAGCCGTCGTTGTCGTAGTCGCCGGCTGCGGCTGCGGCGGTGCCGCCGCGGGTTTCGATTCCCGCCTTGGCGGCGATATCCTCAAACCGATGGTCACTCGAATTGCGGAACAGCTGGCTGCTTCCGTTCCCGTTCACCATGAACAGGTCCACACGTCCGTCGTCGTCAAAGTCGGCAAACACTAAGTCGGTGCTCGCTCGGCCACCGCCAGCCAGCCCGTAGCTCGCCGACATCTCGGTGAAGGTGCCATCGCCGTTGTTGCGGTTCACACGATTGCCGCCGTCGGTCGCGAGCAACAGATCCAAGTCGCCGTCGTGATCGATGTCGACGAACACCGCCTTCCGCGCGAGTTTCGCATCACTCAGTCCGGCGGCACCGCCTACCTCGCTGAACGTCCGCCCGTCTGTGTTGCGGTAGAGATGACCGTGGCCCGCTGCGTCGGCCACGTACAGGTCGAGCCGCCCGTCGTTGTCGTAGTCGGCGAACGCAGCGGCCACCGCTTCGGCCGGAAGCGACACGCCAGCCGCCGCCTTTGCGTCGATGAACGCCCCACTCGCTGCGCGCAGCAGGCACGAAACGCGGCGCCGCCCTCCGTCAATGCGCACGCTGATGAACGCATCATCGCTCCCGTCACCGTCGTAGTCGCCGGTGGCGAGGACCATCGGAGCGGCACTGGCCGTTGACGTTGCGACCGCCCGGCCCGTACACGCGAGCCCTGCTGCCGGCGCGTCCACAAACCGGATCGCATCACGAATCGCCGCTTCGCTTGCCGCCGGCGATCCCGCACTGGCAAACGCGGGGCTGAACGTCAGCCGCGGAACGCCGATCAGCGGTCCCGGCGGCCCTGCGACCGACAGAAGTGCCACCTGATACGCCGGCGTTCCTTCGAGGAGCCGACGGAAACGGCGGAGCGGCGCTCGCGCGTCAGCGACTTTGGAGAGGCGCAGCAAACGCACGGTCGGCCCGTAGACGGCGATTGCCTGCGCTGGTGGTTCCGGTGGCAACCGGCGCAACTCCTCGAGCTGCTGCACCGCTTCGTCCGCGGCGCCGGCTTCGACGAGCGCGTCGATCAGCTCCATGCGAACGACGACGTTGGCGGGCAGTGCTTGCGCGAGCTGTTTCAAGTGCGCGAGCCGTCGCCGCGGGGCGGCCGTATCGGCCGCCTCCGCCGCAAGCGTTGCGAGCGCGTACAGTGCCTTGGGGTTGACCGCGCTGGCGGTGAGGCGTTCGAGTTCAGCGCGCGCCTCGGCCGGCCGGCCGGTCACCTCGTGCAGCTTCGCCATCATCAATCGGACCGCGACGTCCGTGGGGTCGAGTGCGAGGGCGCGGCCAAACGCCTGTTCTGCCTCGTCGTATTTGCCGGCGCGTAGCTTGGTGAGCCCAAGGTTGGCATAGCCGACTGGCTCGCCAGGCGCTGACGCAATCACTCGGCGAAACTGACTGTCCGCCTCAGCGAGTTGGTCCCGATCGAGAAATGTCAGACCAAGCGCGAGTGCCCGGATCGCCACCCCGGTGGCGTCCCCGTTATCGCGCCGACAACTCGGCGCAACACCAACCGCGATAGCGCACAGCACGGCGACCACTGAGTGCGGGACGATCGGCAGGACACGTGATCGGCGAGGCGACATCGGGGCTGAATCTAGCGCGCCACTTCGATGCCACACCGCGCGAGCATCGCGGTGACCTCGTCACGATTGCTGTGCAGCTTTGCCGCTCCGTTGAGCGTGTCAGTGGGGTCGGCTGGGTACCAGTTCCGTCGATCCGCACGCCCGAAGCCCGCAATATCAACGGGCTCGATCGCGCGCCCGATGTCGTGCATCAGCGCTGCCCGATCCTTTTCGCTTGGTGCACGAAGCGCTCGCGTGAAGCAATCACGCGCCCGCGCTCCGAACACCGGGTGGTCGTCGAGCAGGTAGGTGCCGGAAAGCTCCCGGCGTCCGAGTCGGCGCGCCGCTTCGACATAACTCGCGGCCGCGAAGTACACCAACGAAAGGGCGGTGAACAATTCCGGGTCGTGCATCGTCGCAAAAAGCGCCGCGACGAGCCGTTCGGTCGTCGCCAGCTCGCTCATCGTATGCGCGCCATACGACTCCAGTGCGCCGCCCAGTCCCGGACGATCGAGCTGCTCGATGACCGTCGCCAGCCTCGCCACGCCAAGGAGCGTCAGAGGAAACCCGCTCGAGAGGAGCGGGTCGACGAATCCCGCGGCGTGAGGAAGGAGCGCCCAACCCGGCCCTGTCACCGTCGCGCTCCGAAAAGCGAGGCGTGGACTGTAGGCGAAATCGCGCGTCGGCGCTGCATCGGCAAACTGTTCTCCAATCGACGGAAAGCGGCGCAATAGTCGATCCCACGCCGGCTGGCCTTCGTCGAGGCGAAGCTCAGACGCCAGCCGGTCGGTCGCCGAGATGCCGGCGCTCGTAATGCCATTGTTGAACTGCAACACCCAGATCCAACCACCGGGAAAGACGTGATGCACCGCGGCCTGGTCGGGCGGATACGGAGGCTCGTCTCCTGGCGGCGGCGCAACCAGTCGCCCGATTCCTCGCACGTTCGTGAAATGCGAGTAGAGCGCCTGCGTCGGCGGCAGGAGTTGGAACGGCGCTTCGCCCAATCCGAGCGCGCGATGCAGAAACCCGCGCGGTCCAGTTGCGTCGAGGAGCAGGCGGCCACTCACGCTTAGGGCCTGGCCGTTTCGATGGCCCTCGAGGCTGACATCGTCCTCACCGATTGCGACCCGATCAAGCGCGACGTCGTCGAGGTACTCCGCGCCGAGCCGTTGCGCTTCGCGGACGAGGAGGTGATCGAAGTCAGGACGGTACCAGTGTGTGTCAGCGACGTCTTCCCGCGGACTCGCCCCGACCAGAAGCTGGTCGACCCGGCTGGCGTCAGCGCGGAATGGCTCGTCGATCTGATGATGAAGAAACGTGAAGCCGCGTTTGAGCCCGCACGCGACCTGCGGATATTCCTCTTGCCACGACCCCCACTTTGTCAGCGGCAAAACCTGTGGCAGGTCGAAGCGGCGGGCGAGTTCCTCGAGCAACAGATTGGCGAGGGGTGTCGATGATTCGCCGATCGCGAACCGCGGATGGCGACCGCGTTCCAGCAGCAAAACGCTGCGGCCCAGCCGCCTGGCGATCATCGCCAACAGCGAGCCGCCGAATCCCGAGCCGACAATGACGACGTCGGCGCGCCGGAGCGTCACGTTTCACCTCCGGAAGCACCGCACGAATCGCAGCGGATCGCCGCGGGGACCGACTGCCTGAGGTTCATGTCGTTCAGCCGCGCCGAGCGTGCCGGATAGCACGACGGGCACGTCGAGAATCGGTCGAGATCCCACAGGTCCGTGAACACGCGTCCCCGCCGCAAGCCGATGCCGTACGCCGCCGCCGCCTCTACTGTGGCGAGTGATGGTGGAGAAAACTCGCCACGCTCGGCCAGTGCGTCGAGCGCGCCATTGCCCGACCGCGTCGGAATGAGCGCCGCCACGCTCGCGGCGTGGGCGAACGCAAAGTCGAGAGACCGCGCCGCGACATCCACGGCCTCCTGTTCACCACAGAATGGCGGCTTCACGAGGATGAACGTGCGGATCGCGATTCCGCTGGTCTGCAGTCGCTTTGCGGCGGTTGAGTACTGGGCTAGCGTCAGGCGCTTGTTGAGCCGCGCGAGGAGTTTCTCGTCGGCTGTTTCAAGGCCCATCGCGACTTCGAGTTCGGTATCGAGCGCGTCGCGGAACCGCGCGCACGAATCGCCAACGAGGGCCGGATGGCATTCGACGATCACGCGGTCAAACCCACGGAGACGCGCGGCGATGTCGGCGTATTCGGCGGGCGGCACCGCGCGCGGATCGAAAAAACTACCGCTGTTGTACAGTTTTACGTGCCGCGCGGGCGGCAGCCGCGACAGGGCGTAGTCGATCTGCTCGCCGATCGACCCGGCCGGCGCGGGAGCGGTGAGCGTGTTGCGCCACAGATCGCACATCAAGCACCGCCACGCGCACTCGACGCTCGTGAGAAAGATCGTCGCGACGGTGACGACTTCGCCCGACGCGCTTCGCTCCTTTTCGAGCAAGGAGTCGTGCGGCCGGTGCGGATCGACGTCGTTCCGCGCTGGCCGCCGCTCGAGAATCCAGCGGTCACGCTCCCGGTCGCGCTCGGGGTACTCCGGGACGACCGTGCTGATCACGCGTAGCGGGCGAGAAAGCGTTGGCGGTACTCTCGTTCCTGCCACGGGAGCTCACGCGCCATGGCGGCCTCGCCCAGGGCGCCGTGCTGAAAGCGTCGCTTGGGAAATATCGGCATGTCGATCCCCGTGACCGCGCGAACACCGTGCGCGACGATCTGCCCTTTCAAGGCGTAGAGGCGTGGAATATCGAAGTCGGTCAGCGCGATGAACGGGATGCCCGCGGCGAGCTCGACAACCGCCGGGCGGGTAAACGGGCTGAACCCCGCGAACCCGTGGTGCCGTGCCGGCGCGTAGGTGCGGACGCACGAGCGACTGAGGCCCCCGCTGTAGGTGAGCGAATGCTTCATCGTGCCGACGCCCCAACCCTCCTGGTACAGCAGCGGGTTGTTGACGACGCTGCGGATCGTCAGTTCGGGGTTCTCTTCGATCGGGTAGTCCTTGAGGTTCTCGTCGCCGCCGTCGCCATCAACGAGGTAGCGCCATTCCGGGTAGCGGTTCCGAATGCCACGGCACAGCGCGAGGCTGACGGCCCCACACTGGATGTCGAGCTCCTTGTAGTCCTCGAGGACGCCGATGGTCTCGTCCACATCGAGTGAGGTGAGGTCGGCGTCGATGAGCTCGAGGAAAAGCCCGAGGTCGAGTGAATCGAGAAAACGCCGCGCCTGCCGCGCGTCCGGTGCGTCGGCGTTGCCGAGCGTGAATGCCTTGAGGCGTCCGAGATTGGCGCCGCGCGAGCGGAGCAGGTGGTGCGTCACGAGGAATACCGCCCCGCTGTCGATGCCGCCGGAAAAGCAGACGCCGATCGGTTCACTGTCCGGCACGTGATCCAGCCAACGCGCGATCTCGTTGGCGAGCGTGCCGACGTACGCGGCGCCAACCGCTTCGACATCCGGGGGGAGGCTGTTGGGGTGCGGCGTGAGAAAACGCTCATATGACGGACTTGGGTCAGGGCAACCAATCACCTGGAGCGTCGTCAGGTAGTGTGCTGGCACCATCCGTGTGTAGCTCGGATGGAACTGGTCGCCGAGCCCCTCGGTCTCGAGCCACTGATGGATCGCGTCAATGCGGTCGGAGACGATCAACGACGGACCCTCTTCGCGCTTGGCGAGAAAATACCGCAACGGTCGGTCGAGCGAGCGCGCCATCCGCACGATCTGGCCATCCCGTGCCGTCAGCGCGAAGGAACCAGCGATGCCGCGGACCTCCGCCACATTGCCGCGGCGCACGCATTCGCGAGCCGTGTCGAGTGACATGTTCTCGATGGCGTTCGACGCCGAATCCGTGAGGTCATGAACCTGCGCAACATAGTCAGCCATGGCGAGCCTCTCTGTAGTGTCGGGAGCGCCGATCAGCGTGGGCGCTTTCGTGCATTGATCAACAAACCGTCAAGCGTGCTGTACCGGGCGGTCATCTCCGTACTGCCGCCGGTGCCGCGCAGGCCATCGGTCAGGGCTTCGAGTTGGCCGCAACGCAGCCGTTGTGCGCGCATCGGCGCCGAGCCCGACTTGGTATCGCCTTCGCCAGGCACCGCGGTAACAGACAGCGGGGCCGTCGCCGCCGCCAGGCGAAACTCGCTTTGCGAGCCCGCTTTGTCGCCGTTCTTCCAGGCGATGTATCCAGCGTAGAAGTGCGCCTCCGGGCTCCTGGCGTGCGACCCGAGCACCTCGTTGAAATGCCGGCTGGCTGCCGCGAGATCGCCACGGATCAGCGCCGCTTCGCCGAGGTGGAGCAGGGGCCCTGTTTCCTCCCCGTTGATCTCGTGCGCTCGACGCAAATGTGCCTCGGCCGAATCGAGATGAAATGGCGCGTTGGTGTCGAGGCAAAGGTAGAGACTGCCGAGTTGCGAATGGGTTCGCGCGCTCGACGAGTTGAGAGCGATGAGGCGGCGCCACGCGCCCTCGGCGGCCGCGAAATCGCCGAGCGCGAATCGCATGCTTCCGAAATAGTAGAGGACGTCCTCGTGGTCGGGGTTGAGAGCGTGCGCGCGCGCATAGGCGTCCGCGGCCGCTTGCGTCCGCCCTGCGGTGCGCTGCGCAGTGGCCTCTCGATAGATTGCCCAGAAATCCCGGACCCGCGCCCGTCCTTCGCCGATCGCCTCACCTTCGACGACCACGACGCGCTGATTCGCCGGCAGGTTCGTCTCGACCTGGCGCAGACCGCTCGGCCAAACCACCACCAGCGAATCAATGCGGGTCGATGCGAGCAGGCCGAACGTCTCGATGAGACTGTTATGCGAGAGATACGACGCCTGCGCACCGATCTGGCGCGACTGACTGACGCCGCCGGCGACGAGGCGCAGTGCAGCACCGATCCCCTGTCGATTGCTCTTCGTGCCGCGCACCTCCACCGACAGCCACTGGTTGCGATTGCCACCGTCATTCCGGAGCAGAATACCGGGGCCACCGTTATTCACGACGAACGCGTCGATGTCGCCGTCGTTGTCGTAGTCGGCGAACGCCGCCCCGCGCCCGACGAACGCGCGTTGAAAGAAAGAGCCGCTCACCGCAGAGACGTCGAAGAACCCGTCGGTGGTGCCCCGGTTCCAGAACATCTGGCTGCGCATCGGCACGAGTCGTGTCGAATCCTCGGCATGCTGCAGCGTGCTGCCGTTCACGACGAACAGATCGGGCCGGCCGTCGTTGTCATAGTCGATGAACGACGTACCCCATCCGACGAAGTCGAGGGAAATCTGGCCGAGACCGAACCGGTCTGATTCGTCGATGAACGTGAGCGCGAGGGATCGACTCTTTCCTGCCTGCGGCGTGAGTTGCGCCAGCTGGTTGTCGTAGAGCGCGTTCTCCTGCGCCAGCCAGTGGGTCAGGAAGAGGTCCTGGTCGCCGTCGCCGTCCCAGTCGCCAACCGCGATCCCCATTGCACTTCGGTAGTCAGCGACGTGCGCTTGTTGACTGATGTCCACGAATTTGCCGCCGCCCAGGTTGCGGTACATCACGTTGTCCGAGACGTCGTTGGCGACGTAGAGATCCGGCCAACCGTCTTCGTCGATGTCCACCCATGCCGCGGCCAGTCCGCGGCCGGTCGGATTCGCGACACCAAGCGACGAGGCAACCTCCGTGAACGTTCCGTGGCCGTTGTTGTGAAAGAGCAGGTTCCGCTCAGGTGGAAATGTCAGTGGGTTGATGCTTGCCGGATTCTCCACGTCGTAGCGCGCGGCCGACGCTCGCGGCGCGAGACGAGTGTACTTCGTGTATCCAGTCACGTAGAGGTCGAGGAGTCCGTCGCGGTCGTAATCTCCCCAGGCGGCGCCCGTCCAGAATCCCGTTGGCCCCCCGATTCCCGACGCACCGCTCCGATCGGTGAACGTTCCGTCGCCATTGTTGCGATACAGGGCGCAGTGGCCGTACGCGGTGATGACGAGGTCGATCCTGCCGTCGTTGTCAAAATCGCCCCATGCCACAGCCATGCCCCATCCCCGGAAGTCGATCCCGGAGCGCGACGTCACGTCGCTGAACGTACCGTCGTGATTGTTGTGGTAGAGCGTGGTGCGGGCCGGCGACTCCGCTCGCGCGGCATCGGAGAGCGTGATCGGTCCGACTTCGTTGGCGACGACGAGATCGACCCATCCGTCGTTGTCGAAGTCGCCCCACGCCGCTCCCGAGCCCATGTCCTCGGGCAGCTGCGAAGACCGCGTGCCGCTGAAGTGCTGGAACGCGATTCCCGACGCCAGTGTCACGTCGGTGAATGTCACTCGCGGGTAGTCCTTGGGGAGCGGCCGGGCGAGTTCTGCCGTCAGGCCTTCGACCTTTTCGCCAGCCCGGTACTGCGAATCCGATCCGGGTCGATACACGCGCCACACGGCGAGCGCGGCGACGACGATGAACAGCATGCCGAGTCCGACGGTCAGTCCAAGAAAACGTTGCCGTCGTGTGAGGCGCATGAGGGTCTTGCCGGCTTACTGATTGGCGCGGACCACGCGGATCGTCTTCTGATCCTCGGACATCACCGTCACTGGAGCCGTCAGCCCCGATTCTTTCCCGAACAGAAAATTGATCAGGAACTGATCGGCCTTGCGGTACATCAACCGGGCCCGCACGTGCAGTTCGGTGACCTGGCCTCGGGGAACATTCACGCCGACCGTGCGGCTGAGCGGAGAGATCGAATCGGGTAGCACACGCGTGGATGGGGGTGCCTTGCTCTGCACCACTGAACCCGGGCAGATGAAATTGAAGTCAGCCTGATCCGAGAAACCGGGAAAGATCGACCGACGGTAACGGACGCCCACCATTTCCCACAGGTTGTGTCGGTCGATCAAGTGGCCGTACTGGTCCACCGGTTCTGCCTTGAGCATGAACGCGCCCGGCGCGATGAAATTGCCAGCGTCCCGCTGGCCGGTCTGGAAGACAACATTGCCCGCCTGGTCGGTAACCTCGACTTCCACCCACGCCTGAATGATGTCGAGCGGTCCAGTGGGAAAGTCGTGCCCGACTTTGTTGTTCGTGAGCACCACGTCGATCTTGATCGGGTCGCCGGGCCTGGCATGGTCCGCCGTCATCACCTCGATCGGGACGGCAGGACCTTTTCGCCACTTTGTCGCGATCTCCGGAATGTCGATGTCACCACGCAGCCACTGCTCGGTCAGGCGCGTTTGCTCGTCTGCGCCTGGCAGTTTGAGCGCTCGCGGCATGAATTGGTTGGCGGCAAGGAAGCGGTGGCTTCGGTGCTTGCCGTCGGAGCGTTTCCGGTTGTAGTCGAGATCGTCGCCGCTTGCGGGGTCGTTGGTGGCTTTGAGCGGCATGTGGCACTCGCGACACTCGACCGTCTTGGTGCGATCGTCGGGATGGTTCCACCGGCTCTTGCGCCAGTTGTCGAATTGATTCTGCAGTTGCACCCACCCGACGCGGTTGATTTCCTTGTCGATGAACTGTTTGTGGCAGGCGGCGCAGAACTCGGGGCTCTTGAAGAGCTTGTGCTGCAGGCTCTCGACGTGGTAGCGAGGGTACGACCGGATGAGGAAATCGCTGAGCATCCGCTGGCTGTTCCCGTCCTCCAACTCGAACAGGTACCGCTTGGGCTGCGACATGACGTACGCGGCGTTACCCTTGACGTCCGTTTCCTTGATCGCGTGGCACGCGATACACGAGATCCCTTCCTTGTAGCCAACCTGGTTCGTGAGATTCTCGGTGAAGATGTTTTTGGTGCCCGAGAACAGAGAAATCGGGTCGTGGCATCCGCCGCAGTACCGCGTGGACTCAGGACCGTTCTGGTCGGCCATCACGCCCTGCACTTTCTGGAACGCGGCGTCCATGGCCGAGTAGCGATGGGCGCTGACCGCCCATTCGTCGTAGATCTCCTTGTGGCAGCTGGCTGTTCCGCACGATGCCGAACCGGCGAGCGACCGGGCGTCGTACGCACCTCCGCTGCGCGTCCGAGCCAAGCTGGGTGCGAATGGCCGGTTCGCACCGTAAACAAAGCTGTAGTCCTTCGGCAACTCGTTCACCAGGTTGGTCGGGCTGTAAAGCGCAGCCACGCCGGCGACGATGACGAACAGGCCTGCACTGAGGTAGACGGTCCTCGCGCCGCACCAGCGCGCGGCTGCCAGGATTTGTGCGCCCGGTGTCGTTTCGCGGTTCCGGTACGCGCGGACCACCAGCGTTACAACATGCGGCAACACCGCGCCGATGAAAGCAAGCGTCGCGACGATGTGCGCGATGTCCCATCCACGACTGATCCGCGTGGACGCGACTGCTTCGATCGTGAGCACCACGCCCGACACCGTCGCAGCGATCGTTGCGACCATCGCGAAGTAGCCCGTCAACTGCACGTGCGAGAGCCGAAGCGCGCGATAGGCGCGCCAGTGGCGCAGCTGGTACCACGCGTACGGGGCGATGAACACGAGCCCGGCGATGGTGTGAAGCAGCACCATCATCTGGTTCGGAACGCTGAACGGGAGTAGGTAGATCGACAACCCAGTCAGCGTCTCGAACACGAGCAGGCCGGCGACAGTGTGCAGGAGGCGCAGCCGCCACTCGGCAGCTTTCTGGGCACTGTGGTCCGTCAGGTTCACGACCGAAGTTACCATGACGCCGACACATCGCACCGGTCGGTCAGGGTCTCCCTTACAGGGGTCACCTGCGCAGGCTAGCCCGCCGCCTCCGACTTGGCTGCCTCCGCCGAGCTGCGGACGGCCGCGATCGTTCCCGCGAGCTGCGTTTCCGTCATCAACCGCGTCATGAATCGCTGATTTTCCGAGACGCGCTCGATTTCGATCGCAATCGCGTCCACCGCATGTTCGATGCGGTCGAGGCGCTCGCTGCCAGCGCCGACCGCGTTCGTTCCGCCAATGCCGGCCTCATGAAGCCACCTTCGCTTTGCGCGGCGGACCGCCGCGGGCACAAAGAAAAACAACATCGCGAAAAACACCCCGGCACCCATGACCAGCACCGGAGCCGCGTTATTCGGGCCGCGGTCGCGGGGCGGCGGCACCGATTCCCTGCCTGTCTGCGGTCGTTTCGGGACCATCGCCAGGCCGACTGAGGACAGCTCGGATTCGATCTGCACCATGGACTTGTCCATCACGGCAAGCCGGGCGCCAATGCCGTCCTTGCTCGCGCCAGTTGCCTTCTCATAGTTGCCGGCGACGTTCGCGCGCCGGTCGGCGAGCAACTGTCGTTGATCCTGAAGCTCGGCCTGCCGCGCCTTGAGTTGACCGTAGCTCAAGACGTCGAGACGGCCCACCGAAAAGGTCGGCGGCGCATTCGGCGCTGGCGGCGCCTGCGGAATTTGGACTTCGCCAGCCGGTCGCTCTCGGGGGTCAGTGCGCACTGGGCAATCCTTCGGCGGCTGCTTTCGCCGCGTCCGCCGAGCCGCGCACGGCAGCGATCGTCCCCGCCAGCTGCGTCTCCGTCATCAGCCGGGTCATGAACCGCTGATTCTCCGAGACGCGCTCGATCTCGACCGCAATGGTGTCGATCGCGTGCTCCATCCGCTCGATTCGCTCGCCGCCGATCGCGGACTGGGGGGCCGACGGCGAGACGTGCCGGCGGCGCCGGAACGACCGGATGAGAAATGGAATGAAGACGGAGAACATCAGGGCCGCGCCAATCAAGCCTGCCACCGTCAGGTCGCCATCGTCAAAGCCGTTGTAGACGATGCGTGGCGGTGGCTCGGCGATCGACACCGGCGCGGTCGCCGCCAGCTCGCGCCCCACCACGGCAAGGTCGGACTCGATCTGCGAAAGGCGTTGGTCGAGTCCACCGATGCGGCTTTGCAACGCGGTACGATCGTCACCGGTCTTCTGGAGCAAGTCACGCGCCATCTCATCGCGTCGATCCTGCACACTACTGAGCTGATTGTTGAGTTCCTTCTCGCGCGCCTTGAGCAACCCGTACTCGGCCGCCGAAGCCTTCATCCCCTGCTTGGACTTGGGCAGCACGATTACACGGGCGTCAGGTGCTGAGGCTTGATTGATCAAGATCGGCATGCAACGCTGTACGCGGCATGGCTGCCGGAGGTTCCATCGAGCCCATCCAGCGGCTGATCGGTCATCGGCTAGCTCGTCACCGCCGGCGCGAGGTCAGCCGGGATTGCCCGCTCCTTCCGCGCCGCGATCAGCATGCTGATCGCGGTGTAGACCACGACCGCCATCACCAGCCACTTCAGGTAGGTGAGCGGAATGGACTTCACGATGTAGTACGCGATCAGCACGCCCGGAATTCCGCCAATGAGCAGGCCGAGTGACGCCTTGACGTTCCAGCTCTTTTCCCTGATGAAGGTGACGCTCGCCACCGGCATCAGAAATGCACACGATCCCATCATCACGGGGAACGCCGCCGCCGGGTTCATCCCGAGCATGCTCACCAGGATCATGCACGGCGCGTACAACCCGATCCCGATCGTCATCAGCATTCCGAGGACAAAGTTGCCCACGATCCCGATGATGAGCAGCGTGCCTTCGAGTTTGAGAAGGGCGCCGCCCTGCGGATCGCCGTAGACCGTACGGAAGAACATCACGCCCACCGCGCCGAGCAGGGCGAGGCCCATGCCGATCTGGATCTTGCGGCGCGGCCAGCGACCGAACATCCGCGCACCCAGCCACGCTCCCGCGGTCGCGGCGACGATCATCTCGACGAGCGTGGTTGGATCGATCGCCGTCCTGAAGAGCGCCACGTACGCGATCGCCTCGACGACCGTCGGCAGCGTGTGGCCAACGTTGAGCGTCCCTGGAATCTTTTCGTCGCGTACCTGCCCGGTCGACCGAAATATGGTCGTCGTCGTCGCATACGATCCGATGCCCAGTGTGTCGAAGAAGTTGGTGATCGCACCGGTACCGATGCCGAGGAGGCTCGGCGTCGCGTCCTCACCACTGGCGCGGGCTGCCTTGAGGCCGCGAGCGAACACCACGAGATAGAGCGCGGTGAACAAGCCCAACGCGACATACAGAGCGGTGATCAACGACATTCGGTCGGTCTCCGGAGGGAAGGGGAGGGACAGTCTCGGACAGCGGTGACGCAATCGAGCGTCGCGGAATATGTTATCCGGAAGCGATCCTAACCACCCGTCAGTTCAGATCCCCTTCTATATATGACTTCCCGGCCCGTTTCCGGACAGCCACCCCGCCTTGAATCATTCATCGACGGGGTTTGGCGCCCCAGCGGCGGCGACCAGTGGATGGACAGCGTCAATCCGTCCGATAAGAGCGACATCGTTGCCCGCGTCCCCGTCGGGAGCGCCGCCGACGTGCACGCGGCAGTCGCGGCCGCTCGCACTGCCCTCGACGTCTGGCGCCGACTGTCGGGCCCGGGTCGTGCCGACCACCTGTATCGTTGGGCCGGCGCGATTGACGAGCGAAAGGAATCGATCGCACAGGCGGTCTGTCGCGAGGTCGGCAAGCCGATCGGCGAAGCGCGCGGCGAAGTCGGCCGGTGCGTGATGATCTTGCGGTATTTCGCGGGCGAGGCGGTTCGCGAAGTTGGCGACGTGATCCCGGCGCAGGTCGCGGGCTCGCTCCAGTTCACGCTCCGTGAACCGCTTGGCGTCGTTGCGCTGATCACGCCGTGGAACTTTCCGGTGGCTATTCCGATGTGGAAGGCGGCGCCAGCGCTCGCGTTTGGCAATGTCATCGTTCTCAAGCCGGCAGAAGCGGCGGCGCACAGCGCCACGCTGCTGGCTGAAGCCGCTCGTGCGGCCGGCCTTCCGGCCGGAGTCTTCAACGTGGTGCTTGGGTCCGGTTCGACGATCGGCAAACCACTCATCGAGGCACCAGAGGTCAAGGCCGTCAGCTTTACCGGATCGGCGAAAGTTGGCGCGCAGGTGGCGATGGCGGCGGCGGCGCGCAATATCCGTTATCAAACTGAAATGGGCGGCAAGAATGTCGCAATCGTATTGTCCGATGCCGACATCACGCAGGCCGCGGCGCTCACAGCAGGGGGTGCGATGCGCTACGCCGGCCAGAAGTGCACCGCCACGAGTCGCGTGATCGTTGCCCGCGACGTGCAAGACCAGTTCTTCCGGGAGCTCGCGAGGCAAATTGAAAAGCTGCCGCTCGGTCCGGTGACCGACGCGGCGTCGGCGGTTGGCCCACTGATCAATGAATCGTCGCGGACGTCGATCCAGAAGGTGCTGAGCAAGGTCGGTGCCGAGCCCGCCATCCGAATCGACGTACCCGCGACCGATGCTTATGCGTCCGGCTTCTTCATGTCGCCAGTCGTGTACCGTGA
>Ga0315281_10002614_pt1 | contig 26675 bp, 25 predicted proteins | sample YL17G07_0_MG_FD_204540 | JGI IMG/M metagenome (GOLD analysis project Ga0315281, IMG submission 204540) | Sediment microbial communities from Yellowstone Lake, YNP, Wyoming, USA - YL17G07_0 | ecosystem: Environmental > Aquatic > Freshwater > Lake > Sediment | place: USA: Wyoming | collected... | reverse complement strand
GCGTCTGTGATACGTCATATCCTTGAGCATCTTGGACTATGGCAGGCGCATGTTGAAAAAGCGGACGTTCATAAGCTCGTTAAGCCTATTTCCCGTGCTTTTTTTTGCGTGTGCTGAAAAAGCGATTTCTTATCATTCTCCCAAAGCCCTCAATTCTCTTCTCCAAGAAGCCGACCTCAAACCCCTCACCCTCTGCGCTGCCTTTCTCAGAAAAGCCGTCTCGTAAAATATCCACTTATTCCCTTTGGATTTTCCATGCAGATATTTTGACTTTATTCGGGCATATACTTTATCTTTAAAGCAAGACGTTAGCACAGGGGTGTATATATGCCGAAAGTAACTTTTGAAGTGCCTGTCGAACTGCGCAAAAATATGAGCAAACACAAAGATGTGAAATGGGACAGCATTGTGTCCGACGCACTGTGGAATTATTCAAAAAAAATAGAACTCTTGGATAATCTTGCAATACATGGCAAGATGACCGATGAAGATGCTGCGGCCCTGAACAGGTCTGTGAAGAAAGCCCTGGCTTCCCGATATAAGTCTTGAAATTAATTCTTGATACCGGCATTATTATCTCAGCCCTGATCAAGGAGTTCTCTGCAAACCGCAACCTGCTTATAATGCCGGTTTTCGATTTCTATCTGCCGGAGTATGCGCTCGACGAGATAAACAAACACAAGGAAAAAATAAGCCGCCTTAGCGGATTGTCGCAGGATGTCCTGTCTGTTATGGTCTCTGTTTTGGTGGAAAGAATTACAATTGTTCCGGAAACATTGATAAAGCCGCGCATTAAAGAAGCCTCAAAGCTCATCGGCTTCAGAGACAAAAATGATGTTCCTTTTGTAGCGCTTGCCTTGGCAATTGAAAATGACGGAATCTGGTCAAACGACAAAGACTTTGCTGTTTTGTCCGACATCAAAATATGGACTACCAAAGATCTTTTGCACTACATATCTGCCTGAGCTTTGCTTGCTGCTGTTGTGCCCTGTTCCTAGCGGAGTCTTAATTAAATATAACGGACTTAAGGTGTCAATCGAACCGACCGCGCTGTCAAGAAAGCCGGCAATTAGCTTCTCGAATATTCCGACCTCAAAACCCTTACCTTCTGCGCCAACAGTAGGGGCTCTAAGCCGCGGTGAAATGAAGATCATCAGTTTCATCACTGACGCGTCTGTGATACGTCATATCCTTGAGCATCTTGGACTATGGCAGGCGCATGTTGAAAAAGCGGACGTTCATAAGCTCGTTAAGCCTATTTCCCGTGCTTTTTTTGCGTGTGCTGAAAAAGCGATTTCTTATCATCTCCACATGGTCCCATCTATTTTCTCGAAGTCTTCTACATTCTTCATAAATTCACTGTAATCCTTTTTGTCCCAGGTGCCCGCCAGATGGTCGAGGTCATGATAGACAGCGGTATGCCGCTTTTTCTCAAGGCCGAGTTCTTTCTTCAGGATTTTCAGCATGGCGGCGTTGACGCTCGAACCGTCTTGTTTTGCTTTAGCTTTCAGGGCCTTTACGGTCATATCGTCAAGCCCTCTGATGGTCATTGCTCCCATGGTAGTACCCTCCAACCCGCTTCAATTCCCCACGCCCTCAGGCTTTAATTTAAAAGCGGCCGCAGCTTCATTCAGTCTCTTGTCGAGCGTCCACAAGGTAATGCCGGTCAACATTGCAGACGCAAGTAAATGCATATCAATATACCCCAATCCTTTTCCTATAAGACAGTGCTTTTCCATGAACAGCATCACTTCATAGTGCTCCGCATTAAGGGCGGTAGGGAGTTCTCCGAGCAGGGACAGTATTTCCGCTCTGTTCTTCAGATTTCCGCAAGCCAGTTCACCTATTATGAATGGATGGCATACGACATGACCGTCCTGCAGCAGTGTTTCAAGTCCGATATTCCTGTCCCGCAAATGCGCCACCCACACCGAGGTATCAACGAGAACCATCCTATGTATTCGCCCCTTTCCTGCGGGGTATCGGTTTCAACCCTTTTTCGGTCCCGCCAAGCCTAGCCAATCTCTTGCCACTTTCCCCGGCGATCAAGGATTCAAGTCCCAGCCTGACAAGTGAAGTTTTTTCCTTTATGCCGGTCAGCTTTGCCGCCTTGTCAAGCAGCTCGTCTTCAATATTCAGTGTCGTTCTCAAAGCAGCACCTCTCGCAGTATATGCATTAACTTATGTATAAATATGTATAAGTATGTATTAATGGTATGCATTTGTCAATGAATACAACACCCAAGAATTTGCGGTATTGCGCGCTATTGACGGTACACCGCTTCCAGGAATTTCCTCCCGTAGGACTTGGTCTCTATCCTCTCATCGCAGATAACAACGCGCCCCCTGTCGGTTTTAGAACGTATAAGCCTGCCGAAGCCCTGCTTGAATTTCAGCACGGCGCAGGGGAGGGAGTATTCGCCAAAGGCATTGCCGCCGTTTCTCTCTATCTCCTCGGTGCGGGCCTGCACCACCGGCTCGGTGGGCACTTCGAAGGGCAGTTTCACGATGATGAGACTCTTCAGCGCATCGCCCTTTACATCCACGCCTTCCCAGAAGGAATCGAGACCGAAGAGCACGCTGTTGAGGCTGTCCCGCATTACTTCGAGCATGACCCGGTTGGGCAGCTCACCCTGCATCATGGGATTGAGTCCGAGGGCGCTCAAATCCTCAACGGCCAATTTCCAGGTCCTGTTCATGACATCCCGCGAGGTGAAGAGCACGAGCACGCCGCCCTCAAGCCGAGCCGCCTCTTCGACGATGACCCTTGAAAGTTTTTCCGCGTTGTCCGGGGACTTCGGGTCAATGCCGCGCCGTATGTCCACAGTTACCTGCGTCCTGAGATCAAAGGGCGACGGCACGGTTATGGTATTGGCGCCTTGCAGCCCGAGTACTTTGGTGATAAAGCCGAAATCCCCGGACACCGAGAGCGTGGCCGAGGTGAAGACCACGGCGCCGTGCTGCGGCAGGAGGCTCTCCTGCACGAAATTCCGGGGGTAAACCGGCGACATGCGGAGGGCCACTCTCCTGTCCTCTGTCTCAGCCCAACGTACAAAATCGACGGGCTCGGACATTAGGGCCTCCATGCCCTCGGCAAAGGCCCTGAGTTTGAGCACAGCGGCCTTGAGTTCCAACTCGTCATCCTCCTGAAAGAGGCCGGCGGTATTGACCTTTATCTTGTCAATGAGCAACAGTGTGGACTCCAGAAGTCCGGACATGTGGGGCTTGAAGGGAAAGGCCCCGCGAATAGCGGCGCGGTGGCGCATCCCGTTCTTTACACTCATCCAAAGATAGTTCATGTCGGCGCGGAGAGCTTCGACAAGAGGGAACAGCATGGGAGTTTGCGCCAGTAGGCCCCGGTATATGCCCCGTTCATCGGTCTTGAGCAGCCTGTTTACAATACGTTCGAACCCCCGGTTGGAGAGCGTGACACCCGCTACATCGGAGAGTATGCCATCGAGGGCATGGGCCTCGTCGATTACCAGCACCTCGGCCTCCGGCAGTATCTTGCCGTCCTCGGGAAGCAGGGCATTGATGCCCACCAGCGCATGGTTTGCGACCACTATCTGCGCTCTCGCCCATTTCTGGCGCGCGGCGAAGTAGAAGCACTGACGGAAATATTCGCACTTCATTCCCCTGCATGCATCGGCGTCGCAGCATACCCTGTCCCATATAAAAATGTTCCGCCGGCCCAAATCCTCTATGTCGCCCGAGGTCTTGCCGGAAGCCCAGCGCGCAAGCGAAGCGTATTCCTCTCCATCTTTGTCGTCCAGTGGGCGGAAGGCATTGAGCCTTCTCAAACAGAGGTAATTGCTCCGGCCTTTTGCAATGGCGTAATCGAATTCCGTCAGTCCGGAGAGGAACCGGAGGTCCTTGGAGACGAGCTGCTCCTGAAGGTTGATGGTCCTCGTGGAGATAATAGCGCGCCTACCTGACAGGATAATAGGGATGAGATACGCAAAGGTTTTGCCTGTGCCTGTGCCTGCTTCGGCCAGGAGCATGCCGCCATCCTCTAAGCTTTTGCAGCAGGCGCGCATCATGGCGAGTTGGGACTCCCGAGGCTCGTAATTGTCCATGGCCCCTGCCACCGCCTCTTTCATGAAGTTGTCGGAGAGAGTGGAAAGTCCGGAGGGTTTATTGCCGCCGTTGCCGGGCGCCGATGTATGTCCGTTATTGTGCATGTGTATTATTTATGGTGCGGCGGGGCCGCTTCTCTTTATTTAATACTATCACGCCGCACTAATGCCAATGCGCGCCTTTACTAAAGTTTCGGGAATCTGTTATAAATTATAAGTACCGGTTGTTTTATTTAGGAGAACGGGCGATTAGCTCAGTGGGAGAGCGCTTCCTTCACACGGAAGAGGTCGAGGGTTCGATACCCCCATCGCCTACCATTCTTTTCAAGCACTTACCGCGTTTCACAATTACCTTCCAGCCCCAAATTGTGCTAATGAGATTTTCGCCGTTGGCAGTTTTTATGCAGTATGTATTCAAAAGGGGAAGGGAAAGGTCAGGGGGATTTGGCTGATTTCCGGGCTGAGAGGTTCTTCAAAAAATCGAGGACGGCTTTTCTTACTATCCTGTCTTTTATACTCCTGAAGGAATGGAGCAGGAACTGTTCTTCATCCGTCAGTTTCCCGTACGGTGCAAGGGGCTCGCAGGCTGTTTCCTTTTCAGGGGGGAAGAAAACAGTGATGGGGACATTGAGAGCCTGTGCGATCTGCCCCAGTCTTTTGATGCTCAGGTTGTCCACACCTTTTTCATATTTTTGTATCTGCTGGTAGGAAACACCGACACGTTCCGCCAGGTCCATCTGGGATATGCCCCTGGCCTTGCGTATATGCCGGACGATGCCTTCGATTTTCTTTTGTTCTCTCTCCATCTACGACACTTTAATGTGAGAGCAGGGGGAAAATCTATAAATCAGAGGTTGTGTTATCTTGACAAATACAACTGTAAGTAGTATAAATAATCACGTTATTCGGAGGTGGGGGAATGAACGATAAGAGGACTATCCTCGTTCTGGAGGATGATGAGTGTGTCAGGGAGATGCTCTGCGAGGTGCTGAGTGATCACGGTTACGAAGTACATGGTGCGGAGAACGGGGAAAGCGCTCTTGATCTTCTGAAGCAACGGGTTTTCGATATCATTATCTCTGATTTCTCCATGCCCGGCATGAACGGGCAGGAGTTTGTGCATGAGGCCCGCCTCTGCTTTCCTGGAGCGCTTATTGTCGGCATCAGCGGTCTTCCCTGCCAGGATTCTTTTCTGGAGGCGGGGGCCGACATGTTCCTGAAAAAGCCCTTTCATCCGCTCAGGCTGATTTCCCTGCTCCCGTTTCCCGAGCAAGAAAGCAATGCATGATGCCGATGAGAGCCGCCCCGGACAGTCGTCCTCAGCTTTTTCAGCTATTGACAAATCAGATTATATTATAAGATTATAAACTGATCTGATAGCCAGTCGTCAATATAACAGATAAAGCCAAACCCTCCGCGAGGAGGCGGCGGAAAGCAACGGGTCTGCATGGAGCAAGACAGCCGGGCTGCCTAATTTTAATGAGAGGCGGCCCGGCTTTTTTATTGGCAGAGGGAGCAGGCCGCCATGAAGGCGGTTTTCGCGGGAGAAATTTAGAGGGAAAGGGGATAGAAGACATGTCAATCAAGAAAAAAGTGGCAGCGCCCATCATCGGGATGGTGATTATAGGCCTAATAATCACCACTTTTGTGACAATAAGCAAATCCAGGCAGCTTGTGATCGATGAGGCTACCACCGGCACAATGCGCGGTTACAGGGACACTGTTTTGAACGCCTTGACGACCATGATGATAAGCGGAACCATTAAAGAGTACAAAACCTCCTTCCTTGATCAGATGAGGAGTATAGCGGATGTAAGGGTGATAAGAGCCGACCCCCTTGATAAAGACTTCGGCAAAGGCGGTCCTGATGACTATGCGAGGGATGAAATTGAAAAAGAAGTCATAAACAAAGGCGAGGAGAAAATTGAGCTTGAAGGCGAATCCCTTCGAGGAGTATTTCCCTACATAGCAAAAGCCGATTTCATGGGGAAAAACTGTCTCAACTGTCATAACGTGAAGGAAGGCACGGTCTTGGGCGCCGTAAGCATACGGATATCCTTGGCAGAGTCCTTCGCGCACATCAGATCATTGCGGAACCTCTATCTCGGGCTCGGATTAATCAGCATATTGACTGTAACAGGACTGATAATAGTGATCGTCAGCGTTATCCTGAAACCCTTGGTCCATTTGACGGAAAAAGTCAGGCAGTTGTCCGACGGCGATTTAAGAACAGAGATCGCCTATAGCGACAAAGACGAAATAGGGGTGCTTGCGCAGAGCATGAATAAAATGATTGAGTCTTTCAACCGTATGATCGGCAACATCGTGACCTCGACCGGCCACGTGGCCTCCTCCGTCGATATTATGCGGGCACGGGCCGAGGAAACGACCGGGGGCGCCAGAAAACAGTCCGGACAGGCCCACCAGATAGCTGCGGCAGCAGAGGAGATGAGCCAGACTATCACGGACATAGCCAGGAATGCGACCGAAGCGTCCAAATCGGCTGAAGAGGCCATGCAGACCGCTGCGACCGGCAAGGAAGTGGCGGACGGCGCCGTTACTACCGTAGGCAAAGTATTCACCTCTACGGTAGAGCTTGCAGTCATGGTCGAGAAGCTCAGCAACAGGGCGTCCGAGATAGGCGGCATCGTTACGGTGATCAAGGATATAGCGGACCAGACCAACCTGCTCGCCCTGAACGCGGCCATCGAGGCGGCGAGGGCCGGAGAGCAGGGCAGGGGCTTTTCGGTTGTGGCTGATGAGGTGAGAAAACTTGCCGAAAGGACAATAAAAGCTACTGTTGAGATTACGGAAAAGATCAATGCCGTGCAGACCGAATCAGGGCAGACGACAAGATCAATGAAAGAAGCCTCCCGGGAAGTGACCAGCGCAACGGAATATATAAGGCAGGTGGGAGACTCCTTAAACGGTATCGTCGACTCCGTCCAAAAGGTGCGCGACCAGATAACCCAGATAGCCGCCGCAGTGGAGGAACAGTCGGCGGCCTCAGAGGAAGTGGCGAATAATATAGAGAAAACCTCGAACATCTCGAAAGACATGGAGAGGATGTCCGACGAAGTGATGGGTGAAATCAACGGACTGGTAAAAACATCAGAGGAACTGCGGAATTCCACGTCGGGTTTCAGGACAAAGGGGAGCGAACTGATGATACTCGATCTGGCAAAAAGCGGTCATAAGATATTTATGACAAAGCTGTCAGGTTTTATAAAAGGGAACTCAACCCTCGACCTTTCCCAGATGAAAGACCATTATTCATGCAGTTTCGGCAAATGGTATTATGGCGAAGGGAAAGGTCTGTGCGGCAACCGGACGAGTTTTAAGGCAATAGAAATGCCTCATGAGAAAATACATTCGCTGGCAAAAGATGCAGTCACAGCCTGCAACTCCGGCGACAGGGAAAAAGCCGAAAAAATATATAGAGAGATGGACGGACTATTGGACAACATGGGGACCCTGCTCGACGGCATCAGGAGGGAGTGCGGATAGAAACCTTAAGAAACTGCCCCGATGCAAGGCTGGCAATCATAAGAGGTACTGGATGATATACTTTGCGGAGAGCAGGACAATAACGGCGGCGAGTATTATTTTGATGGTCCTCTGGGGGACGAACTTCTGGCAGCGCGCCCCAAGGTAGACGCCCGCGAACCCCCCCAGGCCGAAAAGAATGCCCAGCGGCCAGTCGGGCATGGCGGAGATTCCATTGGTTGCGGGAATAAGACTGAAGAAGAGGGCGCCGGCCACCGAGGTTATGAAGGTGCCCATCAGGGCGGCCCCGGCGATGGTATAGACCGGCAGGTGGAAGACCGCCACGCAGAAGGGCGCTATTATGGCGCCGCCGCCTATGCCGTATGCGCCGCCGATGACGCCCACAACAAGGGCGAGTGAGAACATGCCCGTTGTGCTGAAATGAAAGCGTTCCCCCCAGAATTCGTACTCGACTTTTTTCAGAGAGACTGAGATGGTCTTTACCACGGCTTCGGCAGGGAGCCCAGAGGCGAGGCGTGAACTCTGCTGTTTCTTTATTTCTTCCGCCTGCGTCTTGAATTTCTCATCCAGTGCATGGGCAGCTTCCGAACGCGGGGTTGCCCGTCCCGCAATGTCCTTCACCATACGGATGCCTATGTAGAGAAGTACGCAGCCCACGAAGAATTTAAAGGCAGCCGGATTTGGGAGGTACACGACCCTAAGGTAATAGCCCAGGAACACGCCGGGAAGAGTGCCGGCTACCACCACCCAGGTCAGGGGCCAGGCCATGCGGCCTTCCCTGATGTAGCGGTAGACACCGCTGGGGATTGCCACGATATTGAAGACATGGTTGGTGCCGCTCACCGACGGGCTGGTGTAGTTCAGGACGCTCATCTGAAAGGGGAGGAGGAGGAAAGCTCCCGAGATACCGGCCATGGAGGTGAAAAAGGAGATGACCATGGCAACGAGAGGGGGAAGGAGAATATTCGTTGTGACCCCCGATACCGGGAAAAAAACTGTAAATATGTCAAAGAAGGATGACATGAGAAAAAGTATAACATAAAGTAGGGGCAAGGCATGCCTTGCCCCTACTTTTTTAAGGCTGTTTTGTTACAATAAATTCATGCGTGCAAAAATCGATGTACCTGTCACCGGCATGACCTGTGCCGCCTGTTCTTCTGCTATTGAAAGGGCCTTGCCGAAAATTGAGGGCATTAAGAGCACCGTGGTCAACCTGCCTGCTGAAAGGGCCACCGTCGAATTTGCCGACCCTGAAAAACCCCTTCCTCTGCAAATCGTCATTGACGCAATCAAGGGCGAAGGTTACGGTGTTGGCGTGGCGCGTATGGATTTCGCTGTCAGGGGCATGACCTGCGCAGCGTGTGTAGGTTTTGTGGAGAAGGCGCTGAAGGAACTGTACGGCGTCCTGTCGGTCACGGTGAACCTGGCCGCGGAAAAGGCCACCGTCGAGTATGTCCCAACCATCGTGAGTTTTGAGGACTTCAAAAAGGTTGTTGGCGATGCTGGCTATAGCGCCGAGCAGCTGACTGAAGAATTCGTCGACAGGGAACTGCAACGCAGGGAAGAGGAATACGGAGCACTGCGTAAGCAGCTCGTATTCAGCGCGGTTTTCACCGTCCCGGTGATCCTCGGCAGCATGTTCCACATACCGCTCCTCTCCAACTGGTATCTGCTTTTTTTACTCACAACGCCGGTCCAGTTCTGGGCGGGGATGAGGTTTCATGCAGCGGCCTTTTCCGCTATCAGGCACGGTACTACCAATATGAACACCCTTATAAGTGTGGGCACCAGTTCGGCTTACCTGTACAGCATTGCCGCGACCTTTGTCCCGCAGTTGTTCCTGGACGGCGGGGTGACTCCCCAGGTCTATTTCGATACGTCGGCAACCATCATTACCCTTATCCTCTTAGGCAGGCTCCTTGAGGCGCGGGCCAAGGGCAAGACCTCGGAAGCCATCCGTAAGCTCATGGGCCTCCAGGCGAAAACAGCCACCGTGATACGGGACGGTGTGGAACGGGAAATATTTATTGATGAGGTGGTGGCCGGCGACAGCGTGGTTGTCCGGCCTGGTGACAGGATCCCGGTGGACGGGCAGGTCATGGAAGGCGCATCAACGGTGGACGAGTCCATGCTCACCGGCGAGAGCCTGCCGGTCGAAAAGGCAGCGGGCGACGCCGTCTACAGCGGTACGGTGAACACGGCCGGCGGCTTTGTGCTGAAGGCGCTGAAAATTGGCAGGGAGACCGCTCTTGCCCGGATCATTCATCTGGTGGAGGAAGCGCAGGGGAGCAAGGCCCCCATCCAGAGACTTGCCGACAAGATCGCTTCCATTTTCGTGCCGGTGGTCATGGGCATCGCGGTGGTCACTTTTGTGGTCTGGTTTGTTTTCGGGCCGAAACCCTCTTTTGCCCTCGCGCTGATGAATTTCATCGCGGTCCTCATCATCGCTTGTCCCTGCTCCCTGGGGCTTGCAACACCCACCGCCATTATGGTCGGAACAGGGAAGGGCGCGGAGAGCGGGATACTTATAAGGGACGCTGCAGCACTGGAACTGGCCCACAGGATCGAAGTTGTGGTCCTCGACAAAACAGGCACCATTACAAAGGGAGAACCCGAGGTGGTGGACATCATACTTGTGGCCGGCGGGCCTGATGAAAACGGGGCTTTACCTGCCGGTGATACTCTCCGGCTCCTCGGGATTGCCGCCTCCGCGGAGAAATTTTCCGAGCATCCTCTTGGCAGGGCCATCGTCAGAAAAGCCCGGCAGAGGAATATCACGATAACCGACCCCCTTTCTTTCATTGCTGTGCCCGGTGGTGGGGTCCGGGCGAAGGTGGCCCTGAGCGGGCCTGCTGCCGGCCAATGCGAGGTTTTTATCGGCAATGAAGGCTTGATGCTCAAAGAGGGGATCGACACCACTGCGGTACGGTCCCTGTCGGAGCGCGTATCTTCCGAGGCGAAGACCCCTGTATTTGTTGCTATTAACGGACATATTAAAGCTTTGTTCCCTATAGCTGATACAATTAAAGACGGCTCTGTCGAAGCGATTAAAGAGTTACATTCCATGGGCATAGATGTTATAATGCTTACCGGTGATCACAAGAACACGGCGGAGGCGATTGCACGGGAGGTGGGAGTAACAACTTTTTTTGCCGAAGTGCTGCCGGACCGCAAGATCGAAGTGGTGAGAGAGATAAAAGCCAAGGGAAAGATTACAGCTATGGTCGGTGACGGGATCAACGATGCGCCCGCCCTTGCCGAGGCTGATGTGGGGATTGCAATGGGTACGGGTACCGATATAGCCATCGAGGCATCAGACATTACACTGATAAAGGGCTCTCTGAAGAGCGTTGTGGATGCCATTAAATTGAGCAAGCTGACTATAAGGACCATCAAACAGAACCTGTTCTGGGCTTTCTTTTACAATATGACAGGCATTCCGGTTGCCGCAGGCGTTCTCTATGTTTTCGGCGGCCCGCTTCTCAATCCCATGATCGCTTCGGCGGCAATGGCCTTCAGTTCCGTGTCCGTGGTGAGCAATTCCCTGCGTTTGAGAAATAAGAGACTGTAGAGAGGCCCCTAAAGAGGAGAAATGAATAGAACGGTTTATGTTGCTGATGATGTATCCATCAATATAGAACTTGTCGAATCGGTCTTCAGGAGCGATCCTGAACTGACTATCAGGAAAGCGGAGCACGGGAAGGAACTCCTGGAGTCCATCGAACTAAACGGTCTGCCCGACCTGCTGATCCTCGATCTCATGATGCCGATCATGGACGGCTTCGATGTCCTTGAAAAGCTGAAACCCATAAGAGAAAAAAATTACTTCCCTATTATTGTCCTTTCCGCCCTTACCGACAAGCAGAGCATAGTAAAAGCCCTTTCCATGGGCGCCGACGATTATGTGACCAAGCCCTTTTTTGTTGAGGAACTGAAGGCGCGGGTCGGCAACATGCTAAAGCTCAAGGAGAGGGATGAATTTCTGAATTCCTCCCTGGATGTCATGGCATCGAACCTGCATGAAAAACTCCGGATGCTGGAGCATACCCAGGTGGAGGTCATCATAAGGCTCGGTAAGGCGTCGGAATTCAGGGATGACGAGACCGGGAGGCACATCGAGAGGATCGCCGATTACGTGAACCTGTTAATGGATGAACTGGGCGTGAACAGGGACTTCCGCATGATGATGCGGTACGCCTGTCCCATGCATGATGTGGGTAAAATAGGCATCCCCGACGGGGTCCTGCTCAAGCCCGGCAAACTGACCGACGAAGAATTCAAGATCATCAAGCTCCATACCATTATAGGCGGCAAGATCCTGGGCGGCACGAGTCTCCCGCTGCTGGAACTCGCCCGCGAGATAGCGCTCAGCCACCACGAGCGGTGGGACGGGGACGGTTACCCGCTGGGACTTGCGGGGAAGGAGATCCCGCAGTCCGGACGGATCGTGGCGATAACCGATGTGTTCGATGCCCTAACCTCCGACAGGGTCTACAAGGCCGCCTGGCCAATCGACAAGGCGCTGGACTATATACGGGAGCAAAGGGGCCGGCAGTTCGACCCCGAGGTTGTGGACGCTTTTTTCAAAATAAATGACAAGGTGATCAAGATAAAGCAGGCGAAGACGGACACATCCACCACAAAGCCCTTCATCATGCAGATCATTGACGGCGATATCAGTGTGGAACAATCCATTGAACGGTGGAGATAGACGGTATCAAAGACCAGGAAGCAGCACTGCCTGATACGCAAGTAGAAAGCCCGGATGCCGCATCCAGGGGGCCCGGTCCTGAAAATTCCCTCCTTGTAATCCCTCTGGGCGGTCTCGAAGAGATCGGTCTTAACATGACCGTTTTCCAGTATGCCGGCGACCTCATTATTGTGGATGCCGGGCTCATGTTCCCCGAAGATGACATGCTGGGCGTGGATTTCGTTATTCCCGATTTCTCCTATGTGCTCGAAAACAGGGAGAAGGTGCGCGGCATTGTCCTGACCCACGGCCACGAGGACCATACCGGGGCGCTGCCCTTTCTCCTGAGGGAACTCAAAGTGCCGGTGTACGGTACGCTCCTCACCCTTGCGCTGGTCAGGGAAAAGCTGGTGGAACACGAACTGACCGACATCTCCCTTGTGCCGGTCAAACCCAGGGAGATCATCAGTCTGGGCCGGTTCGATGTTGAATTTATCCGGGTCACCCACAGTATCGTGGACGGCGTAGGGCTCGGGATACGGACACCCCTGGGGAACATCATCCATACCGGCGATTTCAAGCTTGATCCCACGCCCGTGGACGGGCAGCTGATGGACTTTCATAAATTCTCCGAATACGGGGAAAACGGCACGCTGCTTATGCTTTCCGACAGCACCAACGCGGAGAAGGGCGGTTTTACCTTCTCCGAAAAGGAAGTGCGGAGGGCCTTTGACGATATCTTCGCAAAGGCGAAGGGCAGGATCATTATCGCCACCTTTGCCTCCAATATACACCGCATTCAGCAGGCCATCGACGTTGCGGTGCAGTGCGGAAGGCGCGTAATCATGTGCGGCAGGAGCATGGTCTGCAATTCCCAGATAGCCCTGGAACTCGGTTACCTGAAGATGCCCGAGCACACCTGGGTGAGGCTCGAAGACCTCAAGAGCCTGCATGACGAAGAGGTCGTCATTATTACCACCGGAAGCCAGGGGGAGCCCATGAGCGTGCTCTCCCGCATCGCCACGGACGAGCATAAGCAGATAAAGGTGAAGGCGGGCGACACCGTCATTCTCTCCGCGAAGGTCATCCCCGGCAATGAGCGTTCCATCGGGCGCATTATCAACCATCTCATGCGCAGGGGGGCCGATGTCATCTACGAGAAGGTTTCCGATATACATGTCTCCGGCCATGCTTCGAAGGAAGAACTCAAGCTGATGATAAACCTGGTGAGGCCGCGCTACTTCATGCCCATTCACGGCGAGTACAGGCACCTGAGCTATCACGCCCGCCTGGCCGAGAAGTCCGGCATCCCGAAAGAGAACATCTTCATTATGGAGGACGGGGTCGTTCTGGAGGTCGACAGCGAAGGGGTAAGAAAGAACGGGAAGGTAAACTCAGGAAGGGTCTTTATCGACGGCAAGGACGCCGGCGGCGTGGAGGACATCGTGCTCAGGGACAGGCGCCGGCTCGCTCATGACGGTATCGTCATAGTCCTTGTCGGCATAGAGAAGCTCACCAGAAAGATAATCTCGGGCCCCGAGATTATTTCGCGCGGCTTTATTTTTGAAGACGCCTCCCAGGACATTATCAGCGAGGTCAGGGGGCTTATGGCCGCCTCCCTGTCTGAATTCAGCGACGACGTCCTCGCGGACACCGCGGTTGTCCAGACGAAGCTCCGCTCCATCCTCAAGAAATATCTCAGGAACACGATGGACAGGCGGCCCATGATCATGCCTATTATCATGGAAGTCTGACCGGACGTGTCCGCTTTCCCCAACTCCCATTTTAACTGAAATTTGTTATACTGTTTCATGTATAGCGAAACCTGTGATAAACACATATGCGTAATCGGCAGGCTGCTGCTGAACGAGAGCGCCCCCTTCCGGGAGAGGCTTCAGGCGGCGGCCGAATACCTCGCGAAAAATTTTAAAATCGCGAAATGTTCAGTTATGCTTGTCACCACCGACGACCTGGCTTTGGAAGTGGTGGCGGCCACTAACCACGGCATCATCGGGCTCCAGAGGAAGCTCTCGGATGTATCCATCGCCACCATGGCCCTCATGGAGGGCAGCCCCTTTTACTCAGACGGGAAGAGACGCTCCTATTTCTCCCCCCTGGAGCGCTCGGACTATTCCTCGGAATTCTCCCTCAGCATACCTGTCAGCCATCTTGACAAGAAACTGGGTGTCATCAATTTTACCGACTCCGAAGACGGGACCCCTTTTACCGCCGACAACGAGAAAGCGCTCACCGAGATTGTACAGCATATCGCCCCGTTCCTCTATGCCGCGTTTACCAATGAACTGTGCAGGATAAATTTCAGGAAGATCGAGGAAAAGAACGACCAGTTGCAGCAGCTCGACGAACTGAAGACGAACCTCACCGGGTTTATCGTCCACGACCTGAAGGGGCCTATCAGCACTATAATCGGCAATCTCGATATGCTGAGCTACGAGCCCCTCACGGAACAGCAGATGGAGTACCTGGGTATTGCCATCGAAGACACCTTCAAGATGCAGAGGATGGTGCTCAACATCCTGGACGTGCTGAAGCTGGAAGATTCTAAGATCAAGATATTACGCGAGGAAACCGATATTTACCGGCTGGCGGAAAGGGAAGTGGCGTCCTTCCGCAGCGTGCTGGCGCGGAACAATATGAGTGTGGCGCTTGAAGGGCAGGAGCATGTCTGCTATGTCGACGAGAACCTTGTGGCCCGTATCATCTCGAACCTCCTGCTCAACGCCATCGAGCATGCCCCCGAAGGTACGCAGATAAACATTGCGGTGCGCTACGATGCCGCGCGGCAGGAGACGGCCCTTATCGTTTCCGATCAGGGCAGCGGCATCCCGGACGGACTCAAGGAGAAGATCTTCGACAAATTCTTCCAGGCGGCGGAGGGGCGCACCCAGAGAAAAACCACCACCGGTCTGGGACTGACCTTCTGCAAGCTGGTGGCTGAGGCGCACGGCGGGACCATTCGTGCAGAGGACTCCGAAACAGGCGGGGCGCGTTTCATAGTGACCTTTCCCGAGAAGCTGAGCACATAGAGGAGAGACGACCGGCCATGCCCATCCCCATGTTATATCTTTCCATACAGTGTCTTGTGGTGGACGATGAGGCCACCATGCGCGTTACCATCAACAATATGCTCACGAGAATGGGCTTCAAAAATATCCGTATGGCCGATAACGGCAAGAAGGCCCTGGATTTCATCAAGGCGAACAACGTGGACCTCGTCGTCTGTGATGTGAATATGCCCGAGATGACGGGCGTCGAACTCTTCTCCACGGTGAAAGAGGACAAGCGGTACCGCAACATTTGCTTTGTTTTCGTGACTGCCGAGGCCACGCGGCAGATGGTTGCCCGCGCGGCCGAGGACGGCGGCGAGGCATACGTGATCAAGCCTTTTGTTATGGCCACTCTTGAAGACAAGATTAAAAGAGTGCTGGACACCAAATTCAAGCCGAACCCGGTGGAAGAGCACCTGAAGAATTACCGGCAGTTCATGGAGAAGAAAGATTTTACCAGGGCGGAGGAGGAGCTTCTGCAGGCCTCGATGCTTGCGCCCGATGCCGCGAAGATAACCTATAACCTGGGGCAGCTTGCCTTTGCGCGCGGGGATGCGAACGGGGCCATAGAGTATTATAAGAAAGTGATCAACGCGAATCCCATGTTTGTGAAGGCGTATAACTCCCTGGGGGAAATCTACGAGAGCATGGGAGACATACCGTCCGCCATTAAATATTACGAATCGGCCCATGCCATCAGCCCCGCCAATACGGACCGGCTTCTTGCCCTGAGCAAGCTCTTTTACAAGACCGGGGAAACTGAAAAAGCGGACACCATGATGAAGGACGCGGTATCCGACGTGCGCGAGGATGGTTCCACTTCGGGGCACCTCATAGGCGAGATGTACCTCTCGAAAAACGAAAATGAAAAGGCGGTGGAAGTGCTTGCCAAGGCGAACCGGAAGAACCCTGACGACACCTCCATCATGCAGAGCCTCTGTGAGGCTTACCGGAAGGTGGGCAAGCCCGCGGAGGCCCTGGAACTCTACCGCACAATTCTGCGTATAACGACGGACAACGCAGAGGTTTATTATAAGATGGGGAAGACCTTCATGGAGATGGGCGACAAGTCAAAGGCCATAGAATCCATGAAGAAGGCGTGGGAGCTGAACCCGTTTTCGCAGGAAATAACGGCGGACCTCAAGGCCCTTGCGCAGCAGGACAAAATCGGGATTTAGACCGGACCGTACCGGCCGGGTTAATAAATAGCGGCTTTAGATGCGCCTGAGCGCGTCTTTTTTTTACATTCAAGGAGGCTATTGTGGACCCTGATTTATGGAAGGCGGTCATACTGGGCATTGTTCAGGGTATCGCGGAATTCCTCCCCATCAGCAGCACGGCGCACCTTATCCTTTTCCCGTGGTTTTTCGGCTGGGGCGGGGAGTTGGACACCCTGGCCTTTGATGTGGCCCTGCATGCAGGGACCCTTATGGCGCTGCTGGTTTGCTTTTACAAGGAGTGGCTGCACCTTTTTACACGGGACCGCAAGACCCTGGCCTATATACTTATAGCTATAATCCCGGCAGGGGTTGCCGGCGTTCTGCTGAACAAGATCGTGGAGAGCACTCTGAGGAGCCCCCTGGTAATCGTCTTCTCTCTTATAGTTGTGGGCTTTGTCATGCTTGCCGCGGAGCGGCGCAGCAGACGGGACCTGGAGCGCCCGTCACTGGCGGACTCTCTTTTCATAGGCTTTGCCCAGGCAATTGCGCTGATTCCGGGGGTTTCCCGTTCCGGCATCACCATTACCGCCGGCCTCTTCCGGAATCTCACCCGTGAGTCGGCGGCCCGCTTCTCGTTCCTGCTGTCAACGCCGGTAATCGGAGGGGCCATACTGCTGGAGGGGAGAAAGCTCCTGAAAAGTCCGGAAGTTTACCACCATGATGTAGTCCTTGCCGGCGTGGCTGCCTCCTTTATCTCCGGGGTCCTTGCCATCAAGTTGTTTCTTCGTTTCATTAAGAAGCATCCGCTGGACCTCTTCGTCTACTACAGATTCGTCCTGGCCGGTATAATTGGCGTATGGTGGATAATACGATAATGCATAGTAAGGCCTTTTAAGAAATTCCTGATCGCATTTGCTGTTATAATATAGCGTATGGCGGCTGATACAGTTGAAAAAGAGAAACGGCGCGCTCCCGCCCCTATCCAAAAAAGCGGGGAGCAGCAGCCTTGCGGCAACGGCAAGCGGGTGCAGGAGATATCAGGCGTCATTGCTGTTATCAGCGGGCTGTATCTTGCGGTGGCCCTGTTTTCCTACAATAAATGGGACCCCTCGTTGCTGACTTTCTCGCTTACCGGAGTGAAGAACTACGGCGGCATTGTTGGCTCTTACAGTGCGGACATAATCCTTTCCCTGGTAGGCATTTCAGGGTATCTTATACCGTTGTTTTTAGTTTTTTACGGCATAGGCAAGATAATGGGCAAAGAAAGAAACCTGGTGCATGTTGCCGGCGCGCTCCTTTTTCTCCCCTCCCTCTCCACGTTCCTTCACCCCATAGCAAAGACCATTTCACTGAAAATCGACCCGCCCGGAGGCATTGCCGGGCTCCTTATGTCCAACCTGTTCGTAAGCATCCTCTCCGTGGCGGGGGCCTATATACTAAGCATTGCCCTTATTGCCGTATCTCTTATCCTCATCAGCCCCGTTTCCCTCTTCGATTATTTTGTGGCCATGAAGCGGCGGAAAATGCCTGTGGAAAAAGCAGCGCTGCAGGGGAGCGCTTTGGAAGAAGCTGAAATTATAATCCATGCGCCCCCGCCAATTCCGGTATCCCTTGAGTCTGCTCCGCTTCCACGCAAGCAGGTGAAGGAAAAGCCCGGGAAGGAGGCGTCCGCCGGGGAAGTCCGGGACAAGGGACAAGCCGTTGCGGAGCCCGGAGGCGAAGGCGGGTATCTCCTGCCTTCACTGGAATTCCTCAAAGAGGGTGAAGACACGACAGGTCCTGCCAAGGAGGAACTGAGCGGCGCGGCCCAGGGGCTCGAAAAAAAGCTTGCCGACTTCGGAGTGAGCGGGAAAATAAAACAGGCTTACCCCGGTCCGGTGGTCACCATGTACGAGTTCGAGCCTGCCGCGGGTGTGAAGATAAACAGGATCGTCTCCCTGTCCGACGATCTCGCCCTTTCCCTGCGCGCCCCGAGCATCAGGGTCTATCCTATTGCGGGCAAGGCGGCCCTTGGAATAGAGGTGCCCAACAGGCAGCGCGCCACCGTCTATTTAAAAGGGGTCTTCTCTTCGGAACAGTTCCGCAGGAGTTCATCCCTCCTGACGCTCGCTTTAGGCAAGGATATTTTCGGGACGCCTGTGGTTGCAGATCTTGCAAAGATGCCTCATCTGCTGGTGGCCGGCGCAACGGGCTCCGGCAAAAGCGTATCGGTCAATGCCATGATCATGAGCATTCTGTACAAAGCGACGCCCGACGAGGTAAAGATGCTCATGGTTGACCCCAAGCTGCTCGAACTCTCCTCTTACGCGGACATTCCGCACCTTATCTCCCCGGTCATCACCAACCCGAAGGAGGCGTCGGAGGCGCTGAGAAAAGTGGTGTTCGAGATGGAGCGCCGGTACATGCTCCTTGCGGAAAAAGGCGCGCGGAGCATCGATACGTACAACCGCCAGGTCTCCCCTGAACAAAAGCTGCCGTATATTGTCGTTTTCATCGACGAACTGGCCGACCTGATGCTGACCGCGCCGAGCGATGTGGAGACCGCCATCGCGCGGCTCGCGCAGATGGCGCGGGCCTCGGGTATCCATCTTATTTTAGCGACCCAGCGGCCTTCCGTGGATGTCATCACCGGTCTTATCAAGGCCAACTTCCCGGCGAGGATTTCCTTCCAGGTGACCTCCAAGATCGATTCGAGGACCATTTTGGACGGCCAGGGAGCGGAGCAGCTCCTGGGAATGGGGGACATGCTCTTCATGGTGCCGGGGGTCAAGATCATGAGGATCCACGGCGCGTATGTGAGCGATACCGAGGTCAGGACCGTAACTGATTTTGTGAAGTCCCAGCGGCGTCCCGATTTTACGCCCTTCCAGAGCATCGTGGTGGTGGATGAGAAAAAGAAGGGCGATGAGGGTGTAGATGATCGGGACGATATGTACCACCAGGTCCTCGAATTTGCGGAAGGCGCCGGAGAGGTCTCCATTTCTTCCATTCAGCGGCGGTTCAAGATAGGGTATAACAGGGCGGCGAACATTATGGAACTGCTTGCGGAAGACGGGGTTGTGGGACCGCCCAAGGGCGCCGGGAAGCCGAGGGACTTTCTGGGGAGGAGATAGGTCAATGGGGTTAACATTAATGAGAACATCCAAGTATCCCGGCTTGTTGTTCATACTTATACTCTGCTTTTCGTTAGCAGCATGCGGCGGCGGAGGCGGCTCGATCAGTGTCGCCAGTTCAAGCAATAATAGTGGTGGCAGCAGCAGCGGCAGTCACTCCGCAACGGTGACGGGACAACTGAAGGCAAGTTATATAAACGGAGTAAAAGTTTGTGTTGTAGATGAGTTCATTGGAACTTCAAGCGAGAACTGTGCCGTTACAGATAATCTGGGGGATTTCTCGCTGGAAAGTGCTCTCGGCAAAACTATAGAAGTTCGGCTTGGCAGTAACATCGTCGTTGGAAAGGCCTCTGCTGATACCACGTCGATAACCTTAACACCGACAACCCTTGCCGGTGGGGATACTAAAATAGCAACAAGAATCGCGAATTTATTTCATCAGGCTGGCTCCACCACGGATAACCAGACATATGATTTGAGCGCTTTGCAGTCAACCAGTGCCAATACAGCAGCCTTTGGAAGTTATTTAAAAGGAGAAACAAACTCCTTTAAAATAGGGGATATAGTAGTATGCTCCGTTCCAGCCGTAACCCTGGATTGCACAACAACTAAGCAGGCTGTTGACTGCTCCGTCACCTGGGCCCCACCGGAAGGTTTTGTCGGAATATCTTACGATCCAATAATTTTTACAATAACAGGGGCATTGCCGGTAACCGGACCCGGCACAAAGATGTCAACAAGCGGCGATTATTGGAGAACTGATAATGTGCAACCTGTAAGTGTAACTACTGCCCTACCTGTAACTGACGGTCAACTTACAACTGTTACCCAACCTGTAAAACATGCCGCTCATTTCACCTACACTGCCACCGGCAGCACCACTATTAAAGCAACGATTTTTGAAACTATTGGAGCGGATTGCACGTTCAAGGGTGGTGGAAGCGCCACATATGATACAACCATAGCAAATTAGCACGTTAGGGAGTCTTTTGGAGTTTTCGCTGAATAAGGGCATAATACGAATACCCAAAACCTAAAAAATCATGAGTGGAGGAATAATGAGGGTGGCAGCCCGTCTTCTTGTTTTTATTTTATTATTTTTTAGCAGACCTGCTTTTGTTTTCGCCTCCGAAGCTGATGAGATGGTGGCCAAAATCCAGAAGGCGTACGAAGGCATTAAAGACTCCAGGGGCAGCTTCACGCAGAAGAGTTATGTAAAGGACCTGAAACGGACCGATACGTACAAGGGACAGTTCTATATCAAATCGCCGAAGATGAAGTGGGAATACAAAGGCGATAAGGCCCAGACGGTCTATATTACGGGAGAGGACATCATCATTTACCAGCCGAAAGAGAACCAGGCTTTCTGGTCGAAATTCGACAGGGCGACCTTTGGGCAGGCGCCCATTGCGCTCCTGGGCGGGTTCGGCGATATTAATAAAGAATTCGACGTCTCCATGAAGGGCGACAAGCTGCATCTGAAGCCCAAAAAGCCAATGGGGAACATTGTCTATGTGGAACTTGCCGCCTCCGAAGGGGAGTTCCCGATAGAGTCGCTTGCCATCATCGATACCCTTGGCAACAGGGTCGATGTACGGCTCATGGACGTGAAGGTCAATACGGGCATGAAGGACAAAGTGTTTGAGTTTGTGCCGCCCAAAGGGATAAATATCATAAAACAGTAGATGCCTGCACGAAGGAGACTATGAAAGCACTGGGACAATTGCTTGAGAAGATACTGGACTACTACGAAAAAAAAGAATACGTCAAGGCCGAGGAATGTGCTGATGAACTGCTTGCGGGCAATCCCAATTTTCACCGGGCCCTGTTTTTAAAAGGGGTCATACTCGAGGAGACCGGCAGGGGGAGCGAAGCTGAAAAGTATTTCTCAAAAGCCGGCAGCCTCTACACCCTTTATTTCCGCCTGGCCCTGCAGCTGGACAAAGGCGACCCCGAAAGGGCCCTCGTCTATTATGACCGTGTGCTGGGGATGAACCCCTGGGACAATGCGGCAATGTTCCACAAAGGTCTCCTGTGCGAGCGGCTGGGCAGGAAGGACGCGGCGCGGGAATGCTTCGGCAAAATCAGGGCGGGCAAAGAACTCTTTTCCCGGATCGCCGTGCCGTTGGGGTTCATGATCTTTTTGCTTGTGGGCGGGATAATGATGACCACTAAAGAGGAGAAGATCCTCGGAATGCTTACCATAGGGATGTCTGTTTTTTGTCTGATCTGGCTGAAGCGCGACGCCGGTATGGCCCTTAAGATGTTCTCCAAAAAAAGAGAATACAGATAGAGCTTGTGGACAGCTTAAAGACAAGGGGCAAAAGAATCGGCATAACTATAGGTGATCCCGCGGGTATCGGCCCTGAAATCGCGCTGAAGGCCGTCATTACCGAAGAGGTTGCCGGGACCTGCACGCCTGTTCTGATAGGCGACCGCGTTGTTTTGGCAGAGGCTGCCAACAGCCTGAAAATCCCGTTCCCTGCCGCTATTGAGCTTATCGATCTCTCCGGAATCACCACCCGAAATTTTATAAAGAACACTCCCTCTGCCGAAGGAGGCAGGGCTTGCGCAACGTATATCACTAAGGCGGTGGAGCTTGCCTTGAGCGGACAAATCGATGCCATCGTGACCGCTCCTGTTTCGAAGGAGGCCCTGAAAAAAGCGGGGTTCCCGTGGCCCGGCCATACCGAGATGCTTGCCGAACTGACCCGGACCGCTGACTTTGCCATGATGCTCTGCGGGGAGCCCCTGCGGGTCATTTTAGTGACTATCCATACCGCCCTCATGAATGTGCCCGCGCTGATTACCAGGGAGAGTGTTTTAAAAACAATACTTCTTGCAAAGAAAGCCTGCGCCATGATGGGCATATCTAATCCCCGGATAGCCGTTGCCGGGCTGAATCCCCACGCCGGGGAGGCAGGCATCTTCGGCAGCGAGGAAAGTGAGGCCATTGCACCGGCTGTTGAGGAAGCTGTTGCGCAGGGCATTCCTGTTTCCGGACCGTATCCCGCGGACACTCTTTTTTACAAAGCCTATAAAGGCGGGTTTGATATAATAGTCTGTATGTACCACGATCAGGGGCTGGTCCCCCTCAAAATGATCGCCTTTGAAAGGGGCGTCAATGTAACGGTCGGCCTGCCCATAATACGCACGTCTCCTGACCACGGCACCGCCTATGATATCGCCTGGAAGGGGATCGCAGACCCCTGCAGTATGATCGCCGCAATAAAAATGGCGGCAGCCCTTAAAAAAGTCTGATGCTTATGGAGACAGCGCATGCTTTTTGAACCTTTTGCCTTTTCGAAATTAACCTTAAAGAACCGCATGGTGCGTTCGGCCACTTACGAAAAAAGGGCGGACATCGACGGGTTCGTCAACGATGACGTCCTCGGGATGTATGAAGAGTTGGCGCGGGGCGGCGTGGGCCTCATCATCACCGGCAACGTGCTGGTCCATGTGGCGGGAAGGACTGTTCCGCAGATGCTCTGCATACACACTAACCATTACGTGGACGGCCTCAAACGTCTTACCGACGCAGTGCATGAGCTGGATGGCCTGATAGCGATTCAACTCGTCCACGGTGGGAGACAGTGTTTTCCCTCTCTGCTGGGAGGCGACACACCCTTGGCCCCTTCCGAAGTGCATGACCCCTCAATCAAGGTAACCCCGCGGGCAATGACCAGCGAGGAAATATGGGAAACCATCGAGGCCTTCGGGGACGCTGCACGGCGCGCGCAGGACGCGGGGTTCGACGCCATCCAGATACACGGCGCCCACGGCTACCTGGTAAGCCAGTTCCTCTCACCGCATACCAACAGGCGGGACGATTATTGGGGAGGGGACGAGGAGAGGCGCTTTCACTTTGCCGAAGAGGTCATCAAGGCCATGAGAGAGGAAGTGGGGGACACAATTCCCCTAATGGTCAAGATGAATGCCGATGATTGCCTCGAAGGAGGACTGAAACCTGAGGAGGGTGCGCGTATAGCCCGGAGATACGAATACCTGGGGATCAGCGCCATCGAAGTGAGCGGCGGCATGTATGAGGCGGGGTCCAAGACTACCCGCACGAACATACCCGGCCCCGAACAGGAAGCTTATTTCCGGGAGGCCTCGGCCCTGGTTAAAAATAGCGTGAGCGTTCCCATCATACTGGTGGGCGGTATGCGCTCGAAGGCCGTGGCCGAAGATGTCCTTTTAAAGGGAGATGCGGATATGGTCTCCTTTGCACGGCCTCTCATCAGGGAGCCGGACCTGCCTCTTAAATTCAGGCAGGGCAAGGATAAGGCGGACTGTATTTCGTGCAACGGCTGCATGAAGTTCCTGAAACTGGACAAGGTGAAATGCGTACAATTAAATAAGTAGGTTTACGCCGGCATAGACGGTCCCAGTTCCAGCATCATGATGACGGCATTCTCCTCGGGCCTGATGTAGTAGTTCCTGCGTATTCCAATTGTCCTGAAGTTGAATTTCTCATAAAGTTTTATTGCGCTGCTGTTGGATTCCCTTACCTCAAGAAACATGAACCTGCATCCGCCCTCTTTTACGTCCTTCAGTACATCCGTATAGAGTGTTGTGGCAATGCCCCTTTGCCGGTAGTCGGGATGCACGGTCATGTTGAGCAGGTGGCACTCATCAGCCACCTGCTTGACGCAGATATAGCCCACGAGCCTGCCGTCATCTTCAGCCACCCGTGTAATGGAGCACCTGTTATACACCTCGCTGTAGAAGGAGGTCTCGGACCACGGCATGCTGTAGGAAATCTTCTCGAGTTCCGCTATCATGGGAACATCTTTGTCCAGCATTTCGCGTATATACATGGGCCTTTATTGTTATCCCAGCTTTACCTCTGCTTCGGACTTGCGGAGGTAAAGAGGTATCAGCCCCACCGGGTCCTCGAACAATCCCTGTTCAGCTTTTTTCATGCAGAGGTGGGCCACATTCGCCGGAGAGGGGACCATCTGCTGCGGGTAGCCGAACAGGGCGAGTTTGCCAAGGGTCTTTTGTATGAGTTCCCTGTGGAGCAACGCGCCTTCTCCTATGAAAATAACCGGCTCCCGTATTGGGGCCAGGAGGTCCTCCAGCTTTATGGCCTGCTCTTCAATGACTCTTACAAAAATATTATCGCTCCATCTGAAAATACCTGCATACACTTCTTTCCTGCGCGCATCGAGCAGGGGACATATCGGGTGGCAGGCAAAGGGAATGTTCCAGGCAAAGGCTTCGAGCGTCGGTACGGAAACCAGTTTCTTTCCTGTGGCGTACACCAGCCCTTTTACGGTGCTGAGCCCCACCCTGAGGCCGGTGAAGGACCCCGGACCTGCGGCAATACCGAAGACATCAATATCTCCGATGGTGAGGCCGGAGCGTTGCAGCAGGTGGTCTATTTCGGTCATGATACGCTCTGAATGGGTCACCTTTACATTTATCCTCGATTCGGCAATGAGGGTGTTCCCATCCATTACCGCTATCCCTCCCAGCATGGTGGATGTTTCGATGGCAAGCAGTTTCACTCTTTCTCTCCCGTGGCGCCGGTCTCTGAGGCGGCCTTTCTGAAGGCCTTATAAAATACCATACTGGAGGCTATGCAGACCAAGGAAAAAATCTTCAGGGACACTATGGTCCCCAGGAACTCGGCGGCGACCCCGATAAGGGCATTGCCTGCCGGAGCGAAGCCCAGAAAGACGAGGATGTAGAGGCTCATTACCCTTCCGCGCAGGGCATCGGGCACCATGTTTTGTATAAGGCTGTTGCTCGTTGCCAAAAAGCTAACCACACCCCAGCCCGCAAAGAAAATGAGAATCAGGGAAACAGAAAAGTTCCCTGAGAAGGAGAGCCCAAGAATCGTGACGGAGAAGACTAACCCCGCCAGGGGGATGAAGATGTCTTTTCTGTGGACTTCTCCCCTGAAGGCGATGGTTAGGGCGGCAATAAGCGAACCCGCGCCTGCCGAGGCCACCAGGAAGCTCAGTCCCTTTGCTCCAACCTTCAGTATATCCCCTGCAAGTACCGGCAGGAGGGTGATGTAAGGTATGCCGAAGAGACTGAAGACCGAGATCAGGGCCATAATGTAAAGTACGGGCTTTTCCTTCACCACGAACCGCCAGCCCTCAGCGACCCCATGGAGAAAACTGCCGGAGTGTGCGCTGAGAGTTCCCTTTGCCTTGATCCGAGTAAGGGCCACTATGACCGCAATGAAACTCGCGGCATTGAAGTAAAAGCAGGCGGGCAGACCGAGATGCGCAATGAGAAAACCGGCGGCAACGGGTCCGAGTATCCGCGCGCCGTTAAAAGCGGCTGAATTAAGGGCTATGGCATTGGTAATGTCGGCCTTGGCCACCACTTCGGCCAGGAAGGCCTGACGGGCCGGCACGTCAAAGGCATTCACCGTTCCCAGGAATGCGGCAATTAATCCCACCTGCCATATGGTAACCATATTCTTGTCGGTAAGCAGGCCGAGTGCGAGGGCCGGGAGGACCGAAAGCGCCTGCGTGATAATGAGGATATTCCTTTTGGGGTACCTGTCGGCAACCATACCGCCCACAAGGGTAAAAATGAGGATAGGCAGAGACGATACGGAAGCTATGATCCCGAGATAGAGGGGAGATTTGGTCAGGGAATAGACGAGCCAGCTCTGGGCAAGGGATTGCATCCATGTACCCGAAAGGGATATTACCTGGCCGAACCAGAAAAGCCTGAAGTCTCTTACATAAAGCGCGGAAAAACGCTGCGGGGTTTCCATTAGGGTATATATATCATACCATAAACGCTAATATGACTGTTAAATCAGCATGTTACGAAATGGCTTATTTGCGCCATATGTTATCATAACCACATGAAAACAAAAGACAAATAGTTACTGTCTCTGGCGCGTGTGAAAACGGAAAACACTGTCACCAGACTGTCACCACCGCAACAAGAACCGCAACAAGAACAGGAGTTCCCCCAATAACTGAGCCATAATACCTTGGAAGCGTTGAATCAGTAGGAGCTACGAAGATTTTGATATGGTTGTTGTTTGTTTTGAAAAATGGGGGAACTTTTTACAGGCACATGGGGAT
>Ga0315281_10002613_pt1 | contig 26681 bp, 28 predicted proteins | sample YL17G07_0_MG_FD_204540 | JGI IMG/M metagenome (GOLD analysis project Ga0315281, IMG submission 204540) | Sediment microbial communities from Yellowstone Lake, YNP, Wyoming, USA - YL17G07_0 | ecosystem: Environmental > Aquatic > Freshwater > Lake > Sediment | place: USA: Wyoming | collected... | reverse complement strand
GAATGATGGCGTCAGGATGTTCTTTCGGGTCGCGGACGACATTGGCCATCCGCGTGGTTTTCCATCGGTCGTAGACGGCCGTATGACAGGTGCGGCACTGGGCCGACCCGACGTACGTCGCCGGCGCCGGCGCCTGCGCGTACGCGAGCGCCGCGTTGAGAAGAACCGCTGCGCCCGCAACCACCAGACGTCTCATGTGCCCTACTTGTGTTCGATGAAGAGATCCGGAAACTGCTGTTTGAGCGCGGCGACCTTGGGCTTGTCGTTGATGACGATGTACGGCTGAAGCGGATGCTGGAAGAAGTAATCCTGATGGTACGCCTCGGCGTCGTAGAACTTCTTGAGCGGCGAGACTTCGGTGACGATCTTCCGGCGGAACACCTTCGCCGTGTCCAGTTGCTCGATGTAGGCCTTCGCGATCTTCTGCTGCGTCGCGTCCGCATAGAAGATGGCCGAGCGGTACTGCGGGCCGACATCCGGCCCCTGCTGATTGAGCTCGGTTGGATCGTGCGCGACGGAGAAGAAGATCTTCAGGAGCTGTCCGTAGGAAATGCGGGACGGGTCGTACACCACCTTCACCGACTCCGCGTGCCCCGTGCGGCCCGTGCTCACCATCTCGTAGTCGGCGGGCGCCGATCCGCCCGCGTAGCCGGAGGTCGCCGACATCACGCCCTTCACCTGCTCGAAGATCGCCTGCACGCCCCAGAAGCATCCGCCTGCCACGACCATCGTCTCTTTGGAGGCCGCCGGCGCACGAGGCTCGTCGACACCCGGACCCGGCACCGGAGTCTTCAGCGCGGGCGCGGCCCCGGAACGGCCGGACGCGATCGCCAGCGCGCATGTCAGGCCGGCAAGAACGGCGATAAACGCAAGACTTCGGGACAAGTTCGTGAAGCTTACCATGCGCCCGGGATGATAGAATTTTCGATCTGCTTTCATGATTTCCGAAGGAGACACCATGGGTTCCGCACTTCGTCGAGTTGCTACTGCCGCCGCGGCCGCCGGAGTCGGCGTGCTCGGGCTGATGATCAGCGTGAACGGCCAGTCGAAGGTCACGTGCGATCCGGACAACGGCGGCCTCACGCTGCCTGGAGGGTTCTGCGCGCTGGTCGTCGCGAACGACGTCGGCATCGCGCGCCACATCGCCGTAGCGGCCAACGGCGATCTCTACGTCGCCACGCAGAGCCGCGGCGGACGCGGCACGCCGGAGACCGGCGGCGGCGTCGTCGGGCTCCGTGACGCGGACGGCGACGGCAAGTTCGAGATGCGCGAGCAGATCAGCACCGGCAGCACGACCGGCGTCGGCCTGCGCAACGGCTATCTCTACCTCGCGCATCCGAAAACGATTGAGCGCCTCAAGATGACAGCCGGCCAGCTGAAGCCGACGGGCGCGGCGGAAATCATCGTCGCCGGTCTGCCGCCCGACACGGCGCAGCACCAGGACAAGGGCCTGACGTTTGACGGCCGCGGCTCGCTCTATATCAATGTCGGCGCGCCGAGCAACGCGTGCCAGAGCCCCGATCGCCGCCCCGGCGCGAAGGGCGCGGATCCCTGCCCCATTCTCGAGAAGCACGGCGGCGTGTGGAAGTTCGACGAGAACAAGCTGGGGCAAGCGCAGGATCAGGGCACGAAGTTCGCCACGGGCATGCGGCAGTTCCCCGCGATCACCTGGCACGACGGCGCCGTGTATATCGTGATGAACAGCCGCGATCAGCTCGACGTGTTCTGGCCCGACACGTTCACCGCGAAGGAAAACGCCGAGCGTCCCGCCGAGCCGATGTTTCGCGCCACCGGCGGCGAGAACTTCGGCTGGCCCTACTGCTTCTTCGACTACGGCCTGAAGAAGAACCTCCTCAACCCCGAGTACGGCGGCGACGGCAAGGACGTCGGCCGCTGCGGGACGTTCACGCCGCCCGTCGCTGTGTTCCCCGCACACTCGGCGCCGGTGGACGTGATGTTCTACACGGGCAGTCAGTTCCCGGCCAAATACAAGAACGGCGCGTTCATCGCGTTCCACGGATCCTGGAATCGCGCGCCGCTGCCGCAGGAACCGTCCAACGTCACGTTCCAGCCATTCGCAGGCGGCAAGCCGTCGGGCGGCTTCGAAGTCTTCGCGAAGGGCTTCGCCGGCAAAGAACCGCTGACGAACCCCAACGACGCGATCGCGCGCGCCGACGGCGTTGCGCAGGGGCCCGACGGTTCGCTCTTCATCTCCGACAGCCAGAAGGGCAAGATCTGGCGCGTCATGTACAAGGGGGGCCGGTAGTGTTCGCCTTCAGGCGGACCGTGCTCGCGATCGCGATGGTGGCGATGGCCTGCGGCCTTCAGGCCGCCGACCGCGCGGAAATCACCTTCGCCGACGCCAGGATCTTTCCCGAAAGCCTGACGTCGACGAAAAACGGCGACCTCTACTTCGGCAGCCTCGGGCTCGACAGCGTGTATCGCGCGAGGTCGAAAGAGACACAGGCGACGACGTGGATCAAACCGAAGTCGAATGGGCTGACGACGGTCCTCGGCGTGCTGGCTGATGAGAAGGCCGGCGTGCTGTGGGTGTGCGCGTCGGCGTCGGGCGGCCGCAACGGCGCGCCGTACGTCGGCGAAACCGCGCTCAAGGCATTCAACCTCAAGGACGCGTCGCTCAAAGCGAGCTACGCGTTTCCGGGCAACGGCCTCTGCAACGACATCGCCGTCGCGAAAGACGGCACGGTCTACGCGGCCGACACGATTCAGGCGCGCGTGCTGCGCCTGAAGAAGGGCGCGACGGCGCTCGACGTGTTTGCGTCGGACCCGATGCTGCTCGCGACGGCGGACGGCCTCGCGCTGTTGGACGACGGGAATCTGTACGTCAACTCGGTGGGCCAGGGCACGCTCAACCGGATCGACATCAACAAGGACGGATCGGCCGGCAAGATCACGAAGCTCGAGCCGTCGCGTCCGCTGCAGGGCCCCGACGGCATGCGGTCGGTCGGCAAGAAAACGATGCTGCTCGTCGAAGGCGGCCGGCTCGACGAAGTCACGATCAACGGCGACAAGGCGGAGATCACGGTACTGAAGGAAGGCATGCCGGGCATTACCGCCGTCACGCTTACCGGCGGCATGGCCTACGTCGCCGAAGCGAAGCTCAATCTGCGGAACGATGCGACGAAAGATCCGGGGCCGTTCAAAGCGTTCGGGATCCCGTACAAAGCTCTCAAGTAGTGCAGGCCTTCAGGCCTGCTGTCTTCGTAGGGCGGCCCTTTCAGGGCCAGGGACGCACACCGGGCCTTCGGTCAACAACATGGCCGGCCTGCCCTCGCGGTACACTGCCGTGTGACCAGGACGATCTCGATCGACCGGCCCGACCAGCTTGCCGCGGCCGTGGCCCGCTGGCAGGCGGCGCCGAGCGTCGCGCTCGACACCGAGTTCGTGCGCGAGCGGACTTTCCGCGCCAGGCTCGGCCTCGTGCAGGTGGCGGTCGCGGGCGAGGTGGCGCTCGTGGATGCCGTGCGGATCAACGACCTGTCGCCCCTCGGCACCATTCTCGGCGGCGCCGGCAGCCGCAAGATCCTGCACTCCTGCTCGGAGGACCTGCCGGTGCTGCGCCGGGCGACCGGCGTGTCGCTCGGACCACTGTTCGACACGCAGATCGCCGCCGCCTTCGCCGGGCTCGGCCCGTCCCTTTCGTACGCGGCGCTGGTGCTCGCGCTCTTCGGCGTGCACCTCGACAAGGATGAAACGCGCACGGACTGGCTGCGCCGGCCGCTGTCTCCCGAGCAACTGCGCTACGCGGCCGATGACGTCGAGTACCTGCCAGAGGCCGCCGCCGAGCTCGAGCGTCGACTTGTCACGCTGGGCCGGCTCGAATGGGCCCTTGAAGACTCGGCCACGCTCGCCGCGTCGGATGCGGACGGCCCCGTCCCCTCTGACGCGTGGCGCCGGGTGAAAGGCCTGGATCGATGCCCGCCCCTCGTTCAGGCAGTCGCGCGCGGGCTCGCGGCCTGGCGCGAACGAGAGGCCGCCCGGCTCGACGTCGCCCGGCCGTTCTTGCTGCGCGACGAGACGCTCATCGCCCTGGCGCGTCGGGACAGCGTATCTCTGCGAGAGATTGTCCGGCTCCCCGGCTACGACCCGCGACGGCACGCCGCTCACGCCTCACGGTGGCTCGAGGCGTTGGCCGCGGCACGCCTTGAGGTTGAAACTGGAGCGGCATCAGTCGAGCCGCCCGAGCCCTCGGCAGTGGATCTCGACCGGCGGCTGGCGATCGAGGACGCGTGTGGCGCGCTTGTGGCCCGCCGCGCCGGCGAGCTCTCGCTTGCGCCAGAACTGTTGTTGTCGCGCCGGCAGCGAGACCGTGCGCTCGACGCGTGGGGCGGTCGGGGCTCCCTCGCCGCCGCCCTCGGCGGTTTCCGCGGCGCGCTGCTGGGCGACGAACTCGACGCGCGCGCGCCGGTCAGTGCTGGCCGACTTATCAGTCTCGATGAATCCGGCGTGGCGATTCACCGAGACTGAGGTGGATGTAGGCATCAGCGAGCACACGCCGCCGTGTGCGATGCCACACTCCGTCCAACTCCAATCCTCATTGGGTGGTCGCGTGAGGTGCTCGGGCGGGCTTCGTGAACGGGAGCGTTCAACATGATTCTCGGCCTCGCTACGGTCATCTACCGCGTCGGCGATCTGGAGCGTGCGAAAGCGTGGTACTCCGCGGCATTCCAGCAGCAGCCGTATTTTGACCAACCGTTCTCGACGCGGCGGCTGATCACTTCGTGAGGACGGGGGCCACGATTCGCACGCCCGATCGAGACGTGGGTGATGCGATCAAGGTAGCAACGGTCACGGATCCATTCGGCAACACGATTGGCCTGATCGAGAATCCGCACTTCAAATTGCCACAGCCGTAGTTCTCCCGCTCATGGAGGGCGGTCTGAACATGGCATGCTGGCGGCGACGCTGGCGGGCGTCGAGATGGCGCCGCCAGCTGCATGCCTGTCGCTAGTCGCGGGTAACGGCGTAGTGTTGACCGATTCCGAGTCCCGTCCCCAGGAGAACCCTCCGAGCGGCGATACCACGCGGTCGCTCCAAGAAGACGGCGACCGTCACCTGCTCCGGGCGAAGTCTCCCGCCTTGAAGATGCTCACGCTGTCGAGGCTCACGTGCTTCTTCAGGGCGGCGTTGACCTGCGCGACGTCGAGCGCCTGCACTTTCCTTTCAAGATCAGCGTCCCATTTCACGGTGCGCTCGAGAAAGAGATCGTTCGCCATCCGGCCGGCCAGCTGCTGATCCTGCGCACGCGTCACCGTCCGCCCCTGCAGCCAGCCGGAGCGCGCGGCGTCGAGTTCGTTCTGCGTGAAGCCGTCGCGAAGGACACGCGACAGTTCCTCTTTGAACGCGGTCTCGAGCTTCGCGGCATTCTGCGGCGCATAGATGGCGGTCGCGCCGAAGAACCCGGTCTTGTCGAGCGAGCTGATCTGCAGCTGGGAATTCACGCCGTAGCTCAGTCCGTCCTTCTGCCGCAACCTCGTCGCGAGACGCGAGTTCAGGAATCCGCCGCCGAACATGAAATTCGCCATCACCAGCGACGGATAGTCCGGGTCGTCATCCCGCAGCGGAAGGTTCACACCCGCCATGAACACCGCGTTGGTCTTGTCGGGCGTCTCGAAGCTGCGGTTCACCGCCGGCGCTGCGGTATAGACGTTCAGCACGCGCGCGAACGGCTTCGGGCTCTTCCACGACGCAAAGCGATCGCGAACCACGGTCATGACCGCGGCCTCGTCGAAGTCGCCGACGATGGCGAGCTGGGCGTTGCCGGCGCCGTAGAAGTCCTGATAGAACTGGCGCGCCTGGTCGACGGTCGCGGCCTTGAGCCCGGCGATCTCTTCGTCGAGCGTCTCGCGATACCGGACATCGCCTTTCGGGTACGGATTCATATGGCGTCCGAATTCGCGCGAGGCAATCGCCTGCGGTTCGCTGCGCGATTCTTCGATCTGCGCGAGCCGCGCCTGTTTCAGCGACTCGAACTCGGCGGCGGGAAACGCCGGCTCGCGAAGAATCTCGGCCAGCAGCGTGAGCGTCGCGGGCAGATTGTCGCGCACGGTCTCGATCTGCAGCGTCGCCTGCGTGGCGCCGCCACCGGCGTTCGCGCGCGCTTTCAGCCGATCGAGCTCTTCGCGAATCTGCTGCCTCGTGTGCGTTGTCGATCCACGCATCAGCATCGCGCCGGCAAGGCTGCCGTCCAGGGCGCGGCCGAACAGGCTCTTCTCGTCGCCAAACCGGAACGTCGCGCTCACGACGACGGACGCACCGCGGGTTTTCTTCGGGAGAAACGCCACCTGAAAGCCGTTGGCGAGGGCGACGCGCTTCGCGCGGCTCTCGATGTTCTCCGGCGACGGATCGAAGGCTTCGCCCGACGCGACGAGGGCATCGCCTTTGTAGTCCTTGACGAGCGAGTCGATGGCGGGCGTGTCGGGAATCACGCTGCGCTCGGCCTTGTCCGTCGGGATGAAGAGGCCGACCGTTCTATTGCTCGGCTTCAGGTACGCCTGTGCGACGCGATTGACGTCGGCGGGCGTGACGGCGCGCAGCCGGTCGCGGTGCAGAAAGAAGAGGCGCCAGTCGCCCTGCGCGATCCACTCGCTCATCTGCAGGCCGACGCGGCTGGCGTCGTTCAGGGCCAGATCGATGTTCTTCAGCATCGCCGCGCGCGCGCGATCGACTTCAGCCGCGGTCGCCGGATGCGCCGCAAGCGTGTCGAGCGTATCGAACATGATCGTCTTCGCCTCGTCGAGCGACTGGTCCTTGCGGGTATCGGCGCCCACCAGCCAGTACCCGGGATCGCGCAGCTGATACTGCGAGCCGCCGACGCGCGCGGCTTTCTTCGTGTCGACGAGCGCGGCGTACAGACGGCCCGACGGCGAATCGGTCAGGACACGCAGCAGGATATTGAGGGGCGCGGCGTCGGGATGCGATCCCGCGGGGATGTGGTAGCCGGCGAGCACTCCGGCGACATCCCCCGTGCGCCGCAGCGTCACGCTGCGCTCGCCGTCCTGCGCCGGCTCCTGCGTGTAGACGCGTGGGAGCTCGCGGGCCGGCGCGGGAATCGCGCCGAACAGCGTCTGGATCGTCGCGAGCGTCTTGCTCTCGTCGAACCGTCCGGCGACGAGCAGCACGGCGTTGTCGGGCTGATAGTGGCGGCGGTAGAACGCCTGCAGCCGATCGATCGGCACGTTCTCGATGTCCGACCGCGCGCCGATCGTGCTGTGCCCGTAGTTGTGCCAGAGAAACGCCGTCGACAGCACGCGCTCCTCGAGGACGCTGCTCGGATCGTTCTCGCCGCGCTCGAACTCGTTGCGGACGACGGTCATCTCGCTGTCGAGGTCTTTCTTCGCGATGAACGAGTGGACCATGCGATCGGCCTCAAGACCCAGCGCCCACTGCAGGTTGGCGTCGCTCGCCTGCAGGGTCTCGAAGTAGTTGGTCCGGTCGAGCCACGTCGTGGCGTTGGTCCGCGCGCCGTGCTCGGTCAGCTCCTGCGGGATGTTCGTGTGCCCGGTCGAGCCCTTGAACTGCAGGTGCTCGAGCAGGTGCGCCATCCCCGTCTCGCCATAGCCTTCCTGCGCGGAGCCGACGAGATACGTGATGTTGACGGTGACCGTCGGCTTGCTCTGGTCGGGAAACAGCAGGACGCGGAGGCCGTTGGCGAGCCGGTATTCCGTGATGCCCTCAACTGACGTGACTCGCTGCTGCGCTGCCACCGGCGCAGCGGCCAGAAGAAGCAGAAGCACCATACGAAAAATCGAGTTGCGCATGGACCCTAGTCTAGACGAAGGTATACGATCATGCGCCTACTTGCTATCACCCTGCTCACGTTCTTGATTGCCGCGGGCCCGGCCGCCGCCCAGACGACGCTTCCCTACGATCACGTCCACCTCGCCGCGCCCGATCAGGCGAAGGCCGTCGAGTGGTATCAGAAGATGTTCGGCGGCCAGACGTCGCCCGAAGGCAAAGACCGCCTGTTCTTCGGCAAGACGCGCTTCATCTGGCTCAAGTCCGCCATGGCGCAGCCGAGCGCGAACACGGCCATCGATCACATCGCCTTCTCGGTCGCGGACAAAGCGCCGGGGTTCATGGACGATCCCTGGGGCGTGAAAATCGAAATCGTGAACGATCCGCAGGTGCGCGGATTCCATCACGTGCATCTGCGCTCGACCGATCCTGCCGCAACGCTCGCGTGGTACAAGCAGCGCTTTGGCGGAGAGATGGCGAAGTTCAGCGGCGCCGACGCGCTGAAGTACGGCGATGTCCTCGTGCTCGTGGACAAAGCGGGGGCGGCGCCAACGCCAAGCGTCGGCCACGCGCTCGATCACATCAGCTGGCGCGTGACGGATCTCGACAGAACGCTCACGGATCTCACGGGCATCAAGGTGCTTCAAGGACGGACGGACTTGCAGCTGGCGACCGGCATGGTGCATTTCTCGTTCGTCGAAGATCCAGGCGGCACCAAGATCGAACTCGTGCAGCGCTAAGCCCTAAGCCCTTGTCCTTTAGCCCTGAGGGTTACCTCAATCGCATCGGCTGGCGGGGTCCGCTGTCCCCCACGCTCGACACGCTGACGGCGCTCTTGCGCGCCCACATGGCGCGCATCCCCTTCGAGAACCTCGACGTCCTCCTTGGCCGGGGGATCCGGATCGATCTCGACAGCGTCTACGCGAAGCTCGTCGAGGCGAAGCGCGGCGGCTACTGCTTCGAGCACTCGACGCTGCTCCAGGCCGCACTCCAGCAGATCGGCTTCGCGCCCGTCGCCCACTCGGCCCGGGTCGTCATGGTCGTCCCGCGCTCCGCGGCGCCGCGCACGCACATGTTCCTGACTGTGCCGCTCGGCGGCCAGATGTTTGTCCTCGACGCGGGCTTCGGCGGCCACGGGCCGCTCGTGCCGGTGCCGCTTGTCGAAAATCAGGACGTGCGCGAAGGTCCTGACGTCCACCGGATGACGCGGCGCGACGGCGAATGGGTGCTCGAGGCGAACATTGACGGCGTGATGACACCGCTGTGGATGTCGACGCTCGAAAAAGAATCGCCGGTCGATTTCGTGATGGCCAACCACTTCACGTCGACGTGGGCCGACTCGCCGTTCGTGAACCGGCTGATGCTGCGTGCGCTGACGCCGGGCGGCCGCGTGTCGGTGATGAACCGCGACGTCACCGCCGCGCGCGACGGCGTGTTCGAGAAGTCGCAGCTCGCCGATCGAACAGCACTGAGAGCGCTGCTCGATCGCGAGTTCGGAATGGAAGTGCCTGAAGTGGAGACGCTGAGAATTCCCAGCGTCCCCGAGTGGAGTTAAGACTTCCCGAACCCCGTGATGATCGTCTCGACGTTGTGCGTGAGGCGGATGCCGTAGACGCCATCCAACGACGTCAGCTTTCCTGCCGCCACGAGCTGCGCCTTGTCGTAGCCGACGATGACGGCGCCGTTGATCGAGCACTCGGCGCGGCCGCCCTTGACGGTCCACGCAATCTCCTGCTTGACCGGCTGTCCGATGCCTGCGGCCTTCCCGACCGACGGGAACGCCTGCGCGCGCAGCATGTTAAAGACTGCGGGCCCGAAGCCCCGCACGAACGCCGTGCCGTCGCCGTACGCCGCGCAGTACACGAGGCTCATCGTGTCGGTCCCCATGCCGTTCCCGCCGATGAAGATGCCGTACGAGTGCGGATGGTTGTTCAGCTCCATGAACTTTGGCTCGAGGAACGTCGCCTTGATCGTGTAGTCGCCGCTCGCTGTATTCGCCGGGTTCCAGAACGTCGTCGCCGGTCCGGTGGTGACGTGGAGCGCATTCCCGTCCTGCACGAACTTCGCGTCGTCGAGCTTCCGGCCCTGGCGCGCGGAGCCCGCGTCGATCTTGCCGGTCCAGCCCTGGACGAAAATTCCGCCGCCGGGAATGACCTTGTCGGGATCGAACTGCGCGAAGACGGCCGTCCCCACCGTCAGGGTGAGGACGGCCGCGACGGCAACGCCGAAACTCCACCGACCACTGATCACCGACCACTGACCACTACGTGTTCGCACTAGTTCCTCCCGAGCGACTTCAGGATTTCCGCGCGGGTGAAGTTCCGATCCGGATTCGGCGCGTGCACCGACACGACCGTATCGAAGTCGAGCTTGAGCTGATCGACCACGTTCGCCACGAACACCTGCGTCCCGATCACCGGAGGATTCGGCACCGGCGTGTCGGCGGGCGGCGCGTTGAACATGTCGGCGAAGGCGAGGATTCGCTCTTTCGGCAGATACACGACGAGCATGCCCTCGACGTGCGGCAGGCCGCGCACGTGATAGATCTCGATGTTCCGCGTGCCGTCGGTCAGCACGCGCTTCTCCTGGACCGTCTCAATCACCGGCTTCTTGCCCGACTTCGACATCGAATCGGGCGCGAGCGTGCGCGGCGCCGTCAGCGCACGCGTCAGGAACGCCTTGTTGTTCTCGTGCGTGACGATCGTGATGCCTTCGGCCACGACCGCCGGCAGGCCGCTCGAGTGGTCGAAGTGATGATGCGTGAGGATCGAATACCGGATCGGCTTGTTCGGGATGACGCGCTTCGCCTCGGCGATGATCGCCTGCGACCGCGCTTCGTTCTGCGGGCCGCCCTCGAACAGCACGATGTGATCCTTCATCTCAATCGCCATCGCGATGTAGCCGCCGGCAATGCGATAGACGCCGTCGGCGAGCTTCGTCGATGTCGCCGCGGGTGGCGCGCCACCGGGACCGCCGGGCCCGCCGGGCCCGCCGCCGCGACCGGCCGGCGGGGGCGGAGGCGTCACGAGCTGCGCGATGTTGGTCGGGTTCATGTTCGCGCCGAGAATCTGCAGATCGAGCACCGGCTGGCCGTTGCCGCGCCGCTGGACGATGGTTGCGGGATACATCACGCCGCCGAGCGCCTCGCGGTAGTTGCTGTAGTCGTTCTCGACGAGCATGTCGCCGAAGATAGGGTTCTCGAGCCACGTGTCCACGCGCGTGACGAGGTTCTGCGCGTTGAGATAGCCCACGACCTTGTACGACACACCCGACGGCGCCTTCTGCGTCGTCATCCACGTGACCGTCTTCGTTCCGCCGGACGAAGACACCGTCGCATTGTTGGCCATCGCACCCTTGAGGAAGCCCCAGGGCGTCGTCCAGATCTCGAGCTGCTGCGCCCAGGCGGCGTTGTTCGGCGAGACGTTCTGCTGGAACGCGCCCTGCACAGGCGGGCCGCCGGTGACGGGCGCGGCAAACGTGACGGCCGTCGTGCGCGACGTGGACGTCGCGAAGTCAATCGAGCGTTGGTAATCGCTCAGGTTGTTGCGGGGCCACGCGTCGTTCGCGTTGTTCGACTGGCCCAGATTGAAATTCGCTCCGGACCCGTAGATGGTGACGGACGTCAGGTTGTCCATCCCCATCGCCTTCGACGCCGCGGCCAGCACAGCCTTGGCGTCCTGCGCCGCGGCCGGCGCGGCGACAAAGGCGGCGAGCGCCAGCGCACCGAGACACTTCTTCATCATGAGGGCTCCTCCCTTACGTACTGTAGGTGGCGGTAGTGTAGAGGCTTTACGACTCTCTGACGCTCAATACGAGCGGGAGGGTTCGGGTCTTTACCCCCGCCACACGCGTGCGCCTTCGGCACGAAACGGCCCTTCGTGGACGGCGCCCCTGTTGCTCATGGCCATGCGCACGCGGTCCGCCAGGGCCCGGCCCGCGGCCTCGCCGTCGACGATGCCGTACACCGTCGGTCCCCAGGAGCTCTGTCCCACGCCGGCCGCTCCCCACTCGGACATGCGACGCACCAGCTCTTCGCTCACGCCTGACGCGAACGTCCCGCCCTGCACCGGCGCGAACCAGCGGCCGGTGATCGTCTGAATCTCGGTGAGCGCGTTTCCAAATGTCGCGATGTCGGCGTCGGCGACGGCCGGCAGCAGTCCCATCAGCACCAGATGCGCGACATGCTCGACGTCACGCTCCGGCGCCGGCGGAAGCTCGGCGAACGCCGTGGCTTCGTCGGCGCCGCTGATCCCGCGTGTCGTGTCCGGCACCGCCACCACGCAGCGCCAGCCCGGGGGAAATGGCAGCCGCGCCAGCAGCGGCGCCACGCCCTTGCCGTCTGGACGCCGTCCGCCTTCGAGCACGAGGCCGCCGCCGGCAAACGTCCACGTGCCGATCGCCGACCGGCGCGCACGCCCGACGGCGCAGGCCAGTGCGGCGGCGTCAGTCTCAACACCGGCGATCTCGGCCAGCGCGCGCGCGACCGCGAGCGCTAGCTGCGTGCCCGATCCGAGGCCCGCATGCTCGGGGAGCGCGCGGTGAACGCGCACGTGAGCGCCGACGCGAAGACCGTGGTGCGTGAGAAACTGGCGCGCGAATCCGGCCGCGCGTTCCGCGTCCTCTCCCTCCACCTGCAGATCGGCGGCCGGACACGCCGACACCTGCAGCGTCGGTCCGGGCGCCGCGGCGCCGATGCCGCCGAACCAGCGGCCGAGCGAACCGCGCAGGTCGAGCACGCCGAAATGGAGACGCGCGGACGTTTCGACCAACACCGCGCCGTCGATGGGGCCGGCCGGCGTCACGACTGTCCCGACGCCACCGGCGCCGAGCGAATGAAGTCGGTGAGCAGCGCCATCGCGTCCCGCTCGCGGGGTCCGGCGGTCTTGTCGACGATCGCCTGCAGCCGCGCGAACTCGCTCTCGATGAACGCGCGCGGCAGCAGGTGCACGCGGGTCGCGTAGATCGCCGCCTCGACCACGGCGCCGGCCGCGCGATTGAAGCCGATGAAGTCGCGGCGCGTCCCGCGATGCACGACGGCGGCTTCAATTCGCGAACGCGGCGGCGTGCTGTCGATCGATCGCACCGTCAGCTCGCGCCACGAACAGCAGCCCGCCAGCACGACGCCCGGCACCACCACCGCCGGCGTCGTCTCGTACTCGGGATTGGAGACCGCCGCACGCGCAAACACGCTCACGTCGTCGGTGATGTTCACGACCGCCGCGCCGGTCGCGGTCACGTTGCGGTACGTCGCCGTCTCGAGGAACGGCTTGAGGACGATGGTGTCGTCGTGGCCAGCGCCCCACTCGACGCCCATTGGCGCGCAGTTCACCGCGCCATGACTGTCGACCGTGGTCACGATGGTCTCGACGATCATCGGACCAGCTCCACGGGCGGCGGGATAAACGTCGTGCCGATCGGCGCACGCCAAGCATCGCTGCCGTCGGCGCCGGTTGGAAGCACTTTCGCGCGCGGCCGGACGCCCCGCAGAAAGCGATCGAGGATCCAGTAGCCGTACTCCGTCGCCGCCGACTCGGGATGAAACTGCACGCCGACGACCGGATACTCGCGGTGCTCGACGGCCATGATCTCGCCGTCGTCGTCCGCGAACGCGAACGCGCGCAGGGACGATGGGAGTGATGACGGCGCGATGACGAGCGAGTGATAGCGGGCGGCGTGAAAGGGCGACGGCAGATCCGCCAGCACGCTCGACGCGTCGTGCCGGACGGGCGACGTGCGGCCGTGCACCGGACGGCCGGCGCGCACGATGTCGCCGCCATAGGCTTCGCCGATGCACTGATGGCCGAGGCAGACGCCGAGAATCGGAATCGACGGTCCAAGGCGCCGCACGATCTCCGTCGAAATGCCGGCCTGCGCCGGCGCGCACGGTCCCGGCGACAACACGATATGGCTCGGCGCCAGTGCGGCCGCGTCGTCCACGCTGAGCTCGTCGTTGCGGCGCACGACGGCGTCGCCGCCCAGCTCGCGGACATAGCGCGCCAGGTTGTGGACGAACGAGTCGTAGTTGTCGATCAGCAGAATCATACCGAAGCGGTGGCGAGGGCGTCGATCAGGCCGCGGGCTTTGTCGAGCGTCTCTCGATATTCCTGTTCGGCGTCGGAATCCGCGACGATGCCTCCGCCGGCGCTCAAGTATACGCGACCGTCGCGGCACACGGCCGTGCGGATGGCGATGTTGGTGTCGAGCTCGCCGGTGACGCTCCAGTAGCCGATCGCGCCGCAGTAGACGCCGCGCGCCGACGGCTCGAGCTCGGCGATGATCTCCATCGCGCGCACTTTCGGCGCGCCCGTGATCGAGCCGCCGGGGAACGCGGCGCGCAGCAGATCGAGCGCGCTCGCGCCCGGCATGAGTTCGCCGACGACGGTCGAGACGAGATGGTGGACGGTCGCGAAGTGTTCGAGCGCGAAGAGCTCACGCACGCGCACGGTGCCCGGCGCGCAGACGCGCGACAGGTCGTTGCGCATCAGGTCGACGATCATCAGGTTTTCCGCGCGATCCTTCGCGCTCTCGGTCAGCGCCAGGCCGAGCGCGGCGTCGTGTTCGGGTCCGATCCCGCGGGGCCGCGTGCCTTTGATCGGCCGCGTCTCGACGCAGTCGCGCGCGTCCACGCGGAGAAACCGTTCCGGCGACGCGCTGAGCACGACGGCCTCGGGACACTCGAAGTAGGCGGCAAACGGCGCCGCGTTCCGCGTCCGCAGGCGGCGATACAGATCCCAGGGCGGCTCGGTGAGAGGCGCGTCGAAACGCTGCGACAGGTTGGTCTGAAAGATGTCGCCGGCGAGGATGTACTCGCGCACGCGGTTGACGGCGTCGAGATAGCCCTCGTGCGTGAACGACGAGCGGAGCCCCAGGCGCGGGTCAATCCAGTCAGCCTCGACTGGATACGACGGCGGTCGTGAAACATCCGCGACATCCGTACGTAGGGCGACCCTTTCAGGGTCGCCGACACCGCGGCCCTGAAAGGGCCGCTCTACGAAAACCAACGCCCGGCGCAGATCCTGCTCAGCGCGAGCGACGATCCACGCCCGCGACACCTCGTGGTCCCACGCGATCACCCAGTCGTAGAGGCCGAAGACGACGTCCGGCAAATCGAGATCGTCGTAGCGGGACGCCGGAAGGCGCTCGAGCGCACGGCCCCAGTCGTACGCGATATAGCCCGCAGCGCCCGTTTGAAACGGCGGCAGCCCGGGAATCGGCGCCGCCGCCCGTGGCGCGAGCAGCGCGCGAACGTCGTCGAGGGCGTCGCTGGAGAGCGGGCCCGTGCGGCGCACGACCGCGGCCGGCTCGGCCATGAGAAACGAATAGCGCCCGAGCGGCGTGCCTCTGGCCGCGCTGTCGAGAAAGAGGCGGTACGGCAGGCCGCTGAGACGCTCGCAGCAGACGATCGGATCGGGCGGCGGAACGAGTTCGTGCGCGATCACCGGCGTGTCCGCTTCGGGCGCCCGGACCGCCGCACGGGCTCGGACGTCGCCTCGTCTGGCGGTGTGAGATAGCCCCAGGACAGCGCGCCTTCCTGTCGATAGGTTTTCCCCAGCGTCATCGCGAGGCTGGCCCGGGCGAGCTCTTTGCCGAGATAGAACGCATGCGCGGCATCGTCCACATCGAGCTGCCTGAAGATCGCCTGGATGTCCGTGCCGCGGACGAAACGCTGGTCGTTCAGCACCGTGATGGCGTCGCGGTCGGCGAAGATGCGGTAGTTCGGATCCGTGATCGCGGCCTGCAGCGCACGCAGTTCGGCTTCCGTGTACGTCAGCACGTCGGGATCCTTGACGGTGACGAGGCGGTCGTCGACGCCTTTGGGCGTCGCGTGCGTGGTCACGGCGTAGTGCATGAGCCGCCGCGCGACGTCGAGCTCGCGCACGGCGCCGCGCGCCCACGGAATGACTTCTGTCGTCAGCACGGCGCGGACGCCGAGCTCCTGGCAGATCGCCATCAGCAGCGCGTTCACACCCGTCGAGTCCGCGGCCGTCAACTCCGTGAGATTGCCGATGCCCATCAGCATCTCGGCATCGGGATACCGCCGCCGCGCCTCGGCATAGCGCTCGAGCGACGCCATGAAGCCGAAGCCGATCGGCTCGAGAATGGGATCGATCAGATACGGCACGCGGCGACGCTCCAGCTCGGCGAGCGTCGGCTCCAGTGTCTCGAGCGGCTGGCCCAGGTCGGGCATGGCGACCACTCGCGCGCCCGTGCCGGCAAGATCGCGCGCGACGTCGAGATTCGAGCCGTTGACGCTGAGCACAAGCTCTGCGCCTGCGGCGACGGCCGTGCGAATTTCGTCCGCGTCGAAGGTGTCGACGCTGACGCGCAGGCCGGCCGCGACCAGCTCGCGAACGGCATCGCCGAGCGCGGGGAACGCGAGGCCGGGCGTGCACCCGATGTCGACGATGTCGGCGCCGGAGGCGCGGAAGTACTCCGCGGCGGCGCGGAGCTCTTCGCGCGACAGCTTCGGCGCGTTGTTGATCTCGGCGACGATCTCGATGTCCCAGTCGCCGTAGTCGCTCGCTGCGGACGCACGGCCGAAATGACGCGGGATCTCGCGCAGGTCTTTCGGTCCCTTCTCCACCGCGACGCCGAGCGTCTCGCCGATCACCTGCACGTCTCCCTCGCACAGTCCCGGGATCATGACGAGGTCGGTGCCGTTCGGGACGCCGAGGTGGCCGGCAATCCACGAGGTCGTCATCAGCGCGGCGACGGTGATGTTCAGCGTCGCGACGTCGTACCCGAACGGCGGCGCCATACCGGCGAGCACACGGCGCAGTCCGGGCTCGGCGAGTTTCCCGGTGACGAAGAGGACGTGCATTAACCGCGCGGGTCGCCGCTCCGGACGAATTTCTCCGGTGTGCCGGTCAATGCCGCGCCGGCGGCGGGGCGCCACAAGGCGGCGTCTTCGATCTTCCGCGCGAGCTCGAAGTCCTTGTCGGTGATCCCGCCCGCGCTATGGGTCGACAGCTTCACGGTGATGCGTCCCCACGTGACCGACAGATCCGGATGGTGATACGCGGCCTCGGCGACGAAGCCAATCGCGCCGACCAGCATCAACGTCGTCGGCCAGCCGTCGGTCTTGTAGACGCGGCGAATCATGCCGCCTTCGAAATACCATCCCGGCAGGTCGCGCAGCTTCTCGGCGATCTGCGCGTCGTTATATGTGGGCTCTTTCGTCACATCACCACTCCTCCGCCAATCGCGATCACCTGGCCTGTGATATAGGTCGCGCCAGGCGACGCGAGAAACACCGCGGCAGCCGCGACATCGTCCGGCGTGCCCCACCGCTTCACCGGCACCGAATCGGCCACGGCCTTGCGCGCGCTGTCGTCCATGCCCGCGCCGAACGACGTCTCGATCCAGCCGGGCGCGAGCACGTTGACGCGCACGCGCGGCGCGACTGAACGCGCGAGCGACTTGCTGAACGCGAGCACGCCGCCCTTCACCGCGGCGAAGAGCTGCGGGTTGAGCCCGGCCATGCCCGTCAGGACGTGATCCCAGCTCATATTAATGATGACGCCGCCCCCGTCCTGCGCGGCCATCAGCTCAGCCGCCTGCCAGGACGCGAGCATCGTCCCGCGAAGATCGACCGTGACCAGCAGATCGAGCTTCTCTTCAGTGGACAGCTTCGCGCCGTCGCCCGTGAGGATGTCCGCGCCGGCGTTGTTGACCCAGACATCGAGGCGGCCAAGCGCGCTGCGCGCGGCCGGACCGAGCGCCTTCAGCGATCGCGCGTCCGTCAAGTCGAGCCTGATCACGGCCGAGCGGCGCCCGAGCGATCGAATCTCCCGCTCGACGTCGCGCGCACCGCGCTCATTTGCGCGATACGTGACCGCCACGTCGGCGCCGGCGCGCGCCGCCGCCAGCGCGATCGCGCGGCCGATGCCGCTCGAACCGCCCGTCACGAGCAGCGTGCGGCCTGACAGCGGATCACTCATTCACCGGATGATACAGTAGGCTCCGATGCACCTGCTCGTCAGCGTGAGAAGCGCCGAAGAGGCGGCGGCGGCGCTTGCTGGCGGCGCGGATGTGATCGACGCCAAGGATCCAGACGCCGGCGCGCTCGGCGCCGTGCCGGCGCACGTCTTCCGCGAGATCCGCGACAGGGTCGGGGACGCGCGGCCCGTCACCGCCGCGCTCGGCGACGCGTCCGATGCGATCGCGATCGAGCGCGCCGCCAGAGAATCGGCCGCGGCGGGCGCCAGGTTCGTCAAGTTCGGATTCGCGGGCATCGAGAGCGCCTCGAGGATCGCCGAGATCATCGCCGCCGCGGTCTTTGGTTCGAGGGCGGTCAGCGTCGAAAAGACCGGCGTCGTCGCTGTCGCTTACGCCGACGCGGCGCGCGTCTCGAGCATCGCGTTCGACGATCTCCTGTCGGCGGCCTCGCTCGGTGGCGCCGAAGGCGTACTGGTCGATACCGCTGACAAGCGGGGCCCCGGCCTGCGACAACTCGTCACGCCGGCGACGCTCTCCCGCTGGATCGCCGACGCACACGACGCAGGGCTGTTCATCGCCGTCGCCGGCAAGCTCACCGCCGACGATCTGCCGTTTCTCCGCGATGCCGGCGCCGACATCGCGGGCGTACGCAGCGCCGCTTGCGATGGCAGCCGCACGGGCCGCGTGTCGGCAGACAGAGTCCGGCGACTCCAGGATCAGTTAGGCTCGGGGCGCTAAGGCGCTTCCAGCGCGGTCCGCAGCGCGCCGATCTGGTCTGCGGGCACACTCTCCGACACGACATCGGCGGGAAGCGCGTGATGGAAGTACGCATCGACCAGATGCGAACCCGACGCGCCTGCCGGCTTGATCAGCACGAGCCTGCGCGCGCCGACCGCGCCGGACACCCACGCGGCGATGCTGTCGCTCGTGACGTCCCAGGAATGCGGAAGCGGATCGGCGTCACGCAGCCAGCGGTACGGCGACAGCACGGGAATGCGATTCGCGCTGAGCGCGACCTCGATGGCCTCCCGGTCGTCGACACGCACACTTCCCTTGAGCCGCTCCGCTAGCAGATGCGCGCACTGATCCATTCCCAGGATCGCCATCCAGTGGGCCGCCTCGTCGGACAAACGCAGTGCCTTGTCCAGGACGCGCACCGCCTCGGCGAACGGGCCGCCCCCGGGAACGACGAGCAGACGGCAGCGACGCGAGGCCGACGCGATTGCCGACAGGACGAGATCGAGATCTGTAGGCGATTTCAGCAGGCTGCCGCCGACTTTGACGACGAGCTCAACGCCGCTCATGCGCCTGATCAAGAAGCAGCGCGACGGCTGTTGCCGGCGCGAATCTCGCGCCGTCGCCGCCCAGTTCGTCCGCAAGCGGAATCACGCGCAGGCCGACCGCGCGTGCGGCGCGTTCCGCAATGAACGCGCCGAGGCCGGTGACGACGGCTGTGGTCAGCCGAGGATGACGAGCGGCGACGCGCCGAAGGGCGTCCACGATGCGCGCGACCTGCGCGTCCGCCAACGCATCGGCAATGGCCGTCACCGCGGCGTCATCGAGCATCTCGCGATCGGCGCAGACGACGCGCATGAGCCGTTCGCCGGAGAATTCCCGCGTCACCGGGCGTCCATCCGGCGTCGGCACCGTGTAATCGTCAGGCGCAAGCTCGCCACGCCACACGTGCACATCGCCGGCTAACGCCCAGCCTTCAGCCGAGACGCCTGCGGAGTCTCCGCCGAGCGGCACGTGACTCGCGATCGCTTCGACCGGCGTCCTCAGCGCGCCGGTGTACACCAGCTCGCCTGACGCCAGCCGCTCGGGATCGGTGCGGCCCCGGGCGACCACGACACCGCCGACGATCGGGATGATGTCCGTCGTCGTCGTGCCGATGTCGATGAGCAGCGCGTCGGGATGCTGGCGCGCCACGAACGCCGCCGTCGCCGCCCAGTTCGCGGCCGCCACGGCCAGCGGATTCGCGCGCGCCTCTGACGGAGAAAGAAATCGGCCGTCGACCGAAAAGACACGCATCGACGCGGAGGGAAATGCGGACGCGAGCGCATCGAGCACGAATGCGACGCCCTCTCGCTTCGTACGGAACATCTGCGACAGCTCGGCCGTCATCGTGACGGCGTGAGTGGCGGACGTCGATGGCGGGCCTGAAAGGCCCGCCCCACAACCGAGCAGGTCAAGCTCGGCCGCGAGATCGCGCAGGAGCGGCGCCAGCGCGTCGGGCGCGCGCTGCAGCTCGAACGGCCGCCCGCGCACGGCGAGCAGCGTGCCATTCTCGACGCGGGCGGCTTTTGTGTTCGCGCCGCCGACGTCCCACCCGATCACTTCGCCTTCGTCTTGTGCGCGTCGAAAAAATCGAAGACCTGCGCGAGAATCTCCGGCTGCGCCCACGCGTCCACGTGCTTGCCGCCAGGCACAGGCACCCACGTCGCATCGATGCCCTTCGCCTTCGCGTGATCGACCATCACCTTGCTGGCCTCGAACACCATCGTCGTGTCCATGTCGCCATGGACGACGAGCACCGGGACTTTCCTGAGCTTCTCGTACGGGAAATTCGCGTCGTCGAGCGGCGCCGCGCTCGGCGAGATGGCCGTCCAGCGCTCGGGAAACTTCACCGCGATATTCCAGACGGCGCTGCCGCCCGAGGAATTCCCCATCAGGTAGATGCGGTTCGGATCCGCGTTGTATTCCTTCGCCATCAGATCGGCGACATACAGGACGTCCAGCTCCGCGCGCGCGAAATCGTCGGCCGTCGGCGGGGCCGGTGCCGCGCCGCCGCCGCGCCGTCCTCCACCGCCGCCTGCCGGAGCAGTGCGCGGTACCTGCACCATCGGATACGGGACGTTCCATCCGCCGACGCCGGTCGCGTTCGCGTGGTAGCCGGTGACGGCGGCGACGATGAAGCCGCGCGCCTCGGCCATCTTCGCGAGCGTCGGGTTTTCCATCGGCCGCTGAAACGGCGCCGTCGGGGGCTGATTGGCGCCGTGCGTCAGGATGACGAGCGGAAGCCTGCTGCTCGGGCTCCATTTCGCCGGCACGTAGATGTGATAGGCGATGCGTTCGTCAGTTCCAGGAAACACATACGTGCGATCCTGCTCGCCCTTCGACTGGTACTGCGGGGCCGCCGCATCAGGGACCGGAGCCGGAGCCTGCGCCAGCAGTGCGGCGAACAACACGATGAAGACGTTTAACATAGCGGTCGGAGCATAACACGACCAACTTGGAGCATCCGCGGTGCGCGTGATCGGCGTCATCGATCTGCGCGGAGGACGCGCGGTCCACGCGCGCGCGGGAGCACGTGATGACTACGCGCCGCTCGGCGACGCCGTTGCACTCGCGCGCACGTATGTCGATCGGCACGGACTCGGCGAGCTGTACGTCGCGGATCTCGACGCGATTCTCGACGCAACGTACGTAGGCCGGCCCTTTCAGGGCCGGCGCCACGGCGGGCCTGAAAGGGTCGCCCTACATACGGTCGAAGGGATCTGCGGGCTCGCGCCGGTCTGGCTCGACGCGGGCATCTCGGCCATCGACGACGCGCGCCACGTTGTCGAAATCGGCGCCGCGCATGTCGTCGTCGGCCTCGAGACGCTGCTGTCATTCGCGGCGCTTCACGGCATCTGCGCCGCTGTCGGCGGCCAGCGTGTCGCTTTCAGCCTGGACGTGCGCGGCGGCGACCCGATCGGCATCGCGGCGGACGACGCCGCCGGCGTCGTGGCCGCTCGCGCCGCGGACGCCGGCGTCGGCGCGATCATCGTGCTCGACCTCGCGCGCGTCGGGATGAAGAGCGGCATCGATGTCGAGTTGATCGCCCGCGTGCGAAAGGCCGCGCCCGGCGTGACGCTGCTGGCCGGCGGAGGCGTGCGCGGACCGGAGGATCTGGCGCGACTCGCGGATGCCGGGGGCGACGGCGCGCTCGTCGCGACGGCGCTGCTCGACGGAAGCCTGGATCGGCGGCCCTGAAAGGGCCGCCCCACGTGCGAGCCGGGGGCCGCCCTACAGGACGATGCGGTAGCCGCCGCCTGGCCGAAGTTCTCTTCCACGTCCATCTCGATCGCGGTCAAGCCGCTGCATGCCAGCCTCCGTCCATCAGCATGACAAAGATTGCGGCGGCCGTCAGGTCGGCCGTCGTCCCCGGGTTGGCGACGTTGCCGTCCTCTCGGAGCGCGCGATCGAACGCGTCGATGTCCTGCCGTCCCTGAGCGGACCGGACGCCGCCGGCCTCAAGTACGTGCCTCGCCCGACGGGAGACGTCCGCCGCCAGCGTCGCGCCGCCTCGACGAGCGATATGCGTGTCCGGGACCACCGCCAGCAACGTCAGATACGTCTCGACGATGGCGTCGTCCCAGGAGAGGCGGTCGCAACGCGCGCGCGTGAGCGCGGGAACGCCGGTGTCGAACGTGATCTCGAATCCAGACACATATTCACGCGCGATCGAATCCCAGTCCGCGGCGAGGCGCATGGCCTCGAGCAGCGTGACGGTCGGCTCGTCCGCGACGTCCTGCGCGTCCGCATGCCCGAGCCCGCCCGGCGAGACCTGGCGGATGGCCGCATACACCTCGCGCGCGTCGTCACGCGTCGTCTCGTCGAGGACGCCGCGCAACGCGTCTCGCAAGGACCCGTCCGCCGCGGCCCGTGACGCCGCGCGCGCCAGCGGCGCCAGCAGCAGCACGATGCCGAGGTTGGTGTTCGAGCGGGTCCAGACGGCAGTGGCGTCGACGGCGAGGCGGACCGTGTCGCCGACCGGACGAGTGCCCGCGCCGGCCATCGGACCGCCGATGGCCGCGGCGCTGGCGAGAAAGTCCTCATAGCGCGTGTCGTCGAACGAGCGTCCCGGCGAGACGTTGCCCGGCTTCGGCGCGCTGACCTCGAGCAGACACGCGAGCTGCGCCGCGGCGCCGACGTCGATCATGCGCGGCGATGTCCCGCGGCGTCGAGCGCCGACGCCCGCACGCGCGTCTCGAGGTGATCGGCGATCGCCCCCGCGACATCGAGGCCGGTCGCCTGCTGCAGTCCCTGCCATCCGGGAATTCCGTTGACTTCCAGCACGAACACCGGCCCCTCGCGCGACGGCAGCAGATCGACGCCCGCGTAGTCCGCCCCGATCGCCGCGGCCGCGCGCAAGGCCAGCTGCGCCCATTCGGCCGGCAGATCGAAGGGCCGGGCCGCCGCGCCGCGCGTGACGTTGGTGCGCCACTCGCCCGCCTGTGCCCGCCGCTCGATCGCGCCAAGGACGCGTCCCCCGACCACGAACACGCGGATGTCGCGACCGCCGGGATCGCTGTGATCGATATAGCGCTGAATGTAGAACACGCTTCGCACCTGCTCGAGCGACCGCAGCACGCGGAACGCGATGTCCGGATCGCTGACGCGCACGAGGCCATGCCCCATCGAGCCGAAGATCGGCTTGATGACGACGTCGCCCATCGCACGGACGGCGTCCATCGCGTCCGCCATGTTCTCGCAGACCACTGACTCGGGCGTGGGCAGGCCGGCCTCTCGCAGCAGCGCGTCGGTGTAGAACTTGTCCACCGCCCGTTCGATCGCGCGCGGCGAGTTGATCACGGGGACACCACGTTCTTCGATCCAGTGCAGGGCATCCACCCTGTAGATGATCTGCTCGAGCGATCCGCCGGGAATGATGCGCGCCAGGACGGCGTCGGCCTCGAGGAGGGCCGCGCCCTCGCTCGACAGCCCGGCGGCGCCGCGTCCGGCGCCGAGCCTCGCGATCAATTTCTCGTAGGGCACCACCACGCTGACGTGGCCGCGCGCCGACAGGGCGCGGCACAGCTCGTCGGTATGCCAGCCGGTGCGGGCGCTGAGGATGACGATGTGCACGATCAACCTACGTTACTTGAGATCGTCATCGAAGAGAGACGCGCGCAGCACGACGGGATTCGTCCGCCCGGCGCGAAACGTCCGTCCGCTCGTCGCGCTGGTGAGCACGGCTTCGGCGGGACTGAACAGCATCGGATCGATCTTGTAGAAGTCGTTGCCGTAGCGCTTGAAGATCTCGTAGAACGGCTGGCCGTAGTCGCTCGACGCGGACGCCGGCAGCCGCGCGGCAAGCGCCGCGAGCTCGTCGTCGTCGGCGCGAATCGTGTAGCGCGCCGTGCCGCCGTAGAGGACGCAGTCGTTGGTGCGGCCGATGGCGCGAAGATCGCTCTTGGCCGTCAGCGCCAGCGGCGCCGTCCCCATCGCGCTGACGACGCGCGTGACGTCGAAGCCGAGGACATCCATCTTGTGCAGCCCCGTCTCGATCACGCGAGCGACCACCTGGACACCGCCGGCGATGCTGGCCGTCGGCGCAATCGCGAACGTGATCGCGTCCGGCGCGAGGCCGGCTTTCTTCGCGACCCACTCCGCCACCGCGTCTGTCGGCATCGTGCGTCCTTCGAGGACGAGCACGCCGCGCGTCGCGCCGGCTTCCGCGTAGCGAAGCTTCTCGAAGAGCGCCTGCTCCACGCGCGCCTTCGCGCGCAGCGGCCCCGAGCCCATCGCGAAAAATCCGTCCGGATTGATCGCCCATCCCGCGTACTGCGACGCCATGCAGCACTCGGCCGGATGGTCGGTCCACACCTGGACGCCGGGCCACGCCTCGCCGTCGATGGTCAGCGGCGCGTAGGCGACGTGCCCGAGGCCGCCCATGCACAACTCCGCCAGCATCAGCCCCGCACCGAAGCCACCAGGCACATCGATGCCGGCGTCGATCACGCGTGCTCCGCTCGCGAGCGTGTGCGCGGCAATCCGCAGCTCCGCCGCGCGCTCCACCGAGCGATCGGCAAGTGCCCACGATCGTTCGTTCATGCCCCTCATCCCGGTGTCGCTCATCGCGTGATATCGTTCCGCGTCTGCTGGAGGCTGTTCATGAAAAAGCTCATCGCTCTGGGTGCCATCCTCATCGCCGGCACGAGTGTCCTCGTCCGTGCCGCCGCGCCCGAGTTCTCGTCAGTGCCCGAGTGGCTCAGGCTCGCCGACGGACGGCCGGCCCTGGGCAACATGCACGGCGACATCGCCGTCAGCTCGACGGGTGAAGTGTACGTCAGCGTGCAGGATCCGACGGCGGGGCTGCAAGTCTACGCTCCTGACGGCACGTTCCTTCGGAACGTGCCGGGCGCCCCTGGTGATCTCCACGGTTTCGTCATCAGCCGCCAGCCCGACGGCGAGTTCATCTTCGGCGTCACGCTCCGTGGCCAGACCGTCGTCAAGATGGCGCTCGACGGCACGGTTGCGATGACCATTCCGGCGTCCGCCATTCCGGACGAATTCAAGATCCGAAACGCGCGGAGCGGCCAGCTCGGCGTCCTGCTGACCGACGTCATCGTCGGGCCGAGCGGCGACCTCTACGTCGCCGACGGCTATGCCAGCGACTTCATTCACCGATTCGATCGTACCGGCAAATACCTCACGTCGTTCGGCGGAAAGAAAGCGCCGTACAACTTCAACACGCTGCACAAGCTCGCCGTGGACACGCGCTTTCAGCCGGCGCGGCTGATCGCGTGCGACCGCGCGAACAACCGCGTCGTCCACCTGTCGCTCGACGGCGAATTTCTCGGCGTCGTCGCCCAGGATCTGCTGCTGCCCGCCGCCGTTGTCATCTCCGGCGACTACGCGATCGTCGGCGAGCTGCGAGGCCGGGCGAGCATCCTCGACAAGAGCGGCAAGGTCGTCAGCCAGTTCGGCGCCAACAGCGACACGGGCGCGGGCACGAACCAGTTGAAGCCTGCGCAGTGGCGTCCCGGCGTCTTCACGGCGCCGCATGGCGTCGCCGTGAACGCGCGCGGCGACCTGTTTGTCTCCGAGTTCAATCTGTACGGCCGCGTGCTCCGCTTCAACCGGCACTAGCACGCGCGTCCACCCACTCGAGGATTTCTCCGCGGCCGGGATTCCCGGCGTCGCCGCAGTGGCGTCGATACAGGCCGTCGAGGATGCGCCGGTCGACGGCGAGGCCGTAGTGCCGGCGCAGGTACGTCAGCGTCAGGCGCACGTGCGGCGGCTGATACGTGCACACATACCAGTACGTCACGGGCACGGCAATCCCGCCGAGCGCCACAATCGAGCCGCGTTTGCTGCCACGCCCGGGCCGCGTCCCGGTGTGGCCAAACACCACAAGCGTACCCGCCACCATCCCGCGCGCCGCGTCGTCTCCGACGTCGCCCGCGACGACCACGAGCCCTCGCCGCGCGCGGGCCGCGACGTCCGCGCCGGCCGAGCCGGTGACCACAATCTCGCCGCCGGTCATGCCGGCCGCGACGCGCCTTCCAGCGTCGCCGTCGATCACCAGCTCGCCTCCGGCCATGCCCGCGCCAAGCCCGTGAACGAGCGCGACATCTCCTTCGATGCGCACGCGCGCCGAACGCTCGCCACGCACATCGAAGAAATCGCCGAGGCGCGCCGCGCGCGCGCCCAGCCGCACGGGAAGCGCGGCAATCTCCCGCTCGGCGAGGCCGGCGAAGCGATCGGCCGTCACGCCGTTCACCTCGAGCGGACCGCCGAGCGTTCCACGCCGCGAAAGCGTGACGATCTCGCTCACGACACGCCGTCCCTGTGCCGCGTCGAGTTGCCCCACACGCTAGACCCGTTCACCACGGGCTGCATGTGAAAACACTCGCGCGGCGCCGTCTGGTGCAGCTGATAGGTGTGAGACAGCGACCGGTCGACGACGCTATTGTAGAAGCAGGAGCCGCCATGCATAACGAGTTCACCGCTGTATTCGAGCGCGACGGGGACTGGCATATCGCCTATTCACCGGAAATCCCTGGCGCCAACGGCCAAGGCCGGACCAAGCAAGAAGCGCGCGAAAGCCTGGCGGCCGCCATCGCTTTGATTCTTGCCGACCGCCGCGAAGATGGGCTCCGCGCCGTGCCGCCCGATGCCGAACGTGAGACGGTTACTGTCGAATGAAGCGCAGCACGCTGCTGCTCGGAAGATTTGCCGCGGTCTCGGAATTCCAGAGATAGGTTAGGGATCTT
>Ga0315281_10002612_pt1 | contig 26699 bp, 14 predicted proteins | sample YL17G07_0_MG_FD_204540 | JGI IMG/M metagenome (GOLD analysis project Ga0315281, IMG submission 204540) | Sediment microbial communities from Yellowstone Lake, YNP, Wyoming, USA - YL17G07_0 | ecosystem: Environmental > Aquatic > Freshwater > Lake > Sediment | place: USA: Wyoming | collected... | reverse complement strand
AGTTTCGTCTCCATATGGATTGGAGATGCTCTTTCTCAAGAGCTCGGCGCGATAGTCCTGATCGTTCAGAACCGCACACTGGACATCTCACCCGTCAGCGATTCGATTTCCAGCAAGGAATCCTATCTCGCAGTGACCTACCTTCTGCTGACGATCGCATACCTCCACGCCTACCACAGATCACATTCAAGAGCTCCGAAGCCTCCCGCGGTTCCCGTTGCGCCACTGGCACGCTAGTTTCCACAGGACGCGCGATGCATTCATGCCGATGGAGTGCTGGATTCAATCATGCCTGAGTCCATAGGCACAAGCAACTGAAGGGGCGGTGAGCCGGTCCGACACTCACAGGATCCCGACGATGATCCTGTGCAGGGTGTCGACCGTGGCCACGAGGTTCCTGCCAGCATCCCTGAGGTGGTGGTATATCTCCCTTTTCTTGAGCGGTATCCTCAGGTCCTTCTCCTCGAAGGCCTGGGCGAGCGCTCTGACATAGATCTCGTCGATTTCCCGCTCGGCCTTCCTCATGAGGGGGACATAGGTCCCCGCCCTGGCGGGCTCCGACTGCATTATCCTGATCGCATCCGACATGAGCTTCACACCTCTCAGGAGCGCCTCCGCCATCCCGAGCATGGCGGCGTCGGGCTTGATCTTGAAAGCCTTCATCTCCAAAGCGGTCGACAACGACCAGTTGACGACATAGTCCATCTGCCTCGAGATGCTGTATATGTCCTGCCGGTCGAAGGGCGTCGAGAACGACTCGACGAGGACCGCCTCCATTTGATGCCTTATGTCGTCGGCGTGCTGCTCTATCTGGACGAGCTCGTGAGGATCGGATAAGTCGCCCGCCTTGAACCAGTCGACCAGGGCCTTCACCGCGGTGACCGTCTGGTCCGCCTGGTCCTGGAGCATCTTGTAGAAATCGTGCCTTGGAGGGAATAGTCTGTCCGCGAGTCTCTTCTTGCTTTGGGCGTGCCCGGCGTTCTGCTCATCCATGCTACCATCACCTCATAGGTTCAGTCCGATCTTCAGTATGATGAATGTCGCGCCACCTAATAGCAGCGAGGCAGGTATCGTGAGTATCCACGAAACGGCCATGACCCGCCCGATGGACCACCTGACCTTCTTGGCATTGTTCGCGGCGCCTACCCCCACTATGCTGGATGCGATGACCTGGGTCGAGGAAACGGGCGACCCTGCGAGCGTAGATATCGCGATCGAAGAGGCCGACACGATTTGGGAGTCGAGCCCTTGTACCGGCTCCATCTCGTATACGATTCGTCCGAGCGTACGCATGATCCTCCAGCCACCTATGAGCGCTCCAAAACCCAACGCCATTGAGCACGCGAGCCTCACCCAAAGGGGTATCTCGAACGCCGTCGTCCCCTCATAGGAGGCGAGGAGGAGGGCGATGATCCCCATATGCTTCTGGGCGTTGTTCGCTCCCGCGCCGAATGCGACTGCACTCGTTGTGAGCCACTGTGTCTTCTTGACGGATTCGTTCGTCTTTCGCTTTGCGTTCCTCAGCAGCAGAGCGGAGATCCGGAGGCTGATGTAGCCTCCGACAAGCCCGATGGCGATAGCGAACACGAGGAAGATGAAGACCTTCGTCACCCCGACTAGCTTGTGAGACGCCCCGAGGAGGTCCCCGAGCCCCCACAGGATGCCCTTGGACCCGACAGAGGCCAAGGACGCGCCGATCAGCCCTCCAATGAGCGCGTACGCGGAAGAGGACGGTATCCCCATCCACCAGGTGAGAAGGTTCCAGATCGTCGCCCCGACAACTGCGGCCAGTGCAACGAATGGCAGGAGCCCCCCCAAATCGTGCAGGTCGATCAGCCCGAAAACGGTGAACGCGACCGCGCTGCCTCCGAGCAGCGCCCCCAGGAACCCCGCTGCCGAGGCGAGGATCGCTGCCCTTCTGTGGTCGAGACTTCTGCTGGCGACGATCGTTGTTGTGTTCGCTCCAGCATCCTGGAACCCGTTCGTGAAGCAGAAGAGAAGAGCGACGATGATACCGGCTATGGCTGCGGCAGCTGCGGCGGTGGTGTGCATAACCTTCAATGCGATTTGCGGAGTCAGTATTTTATGCCTGCGGACGCCACCGACGCAGAAACGCCCAGGGGGAAGAATGCTGGTCAGCGTGAAGTTATTCCAGGAATTCGAGAAGGGTCATGCCAAGCGCGGAGGTAGGGAGTCCGCCATGTGCGAATACGAGCATAGGGCGGTTCTTCAATCTGAGGGTTACTGCACCGAGCTAGACTCTCTCATCCTGCTCCTCAATCTCTTATTGAAGTCCTCGGCAGTAGAATCCATGCAGTCTGTACTTCGATTCGGACTCAGTCATGAGGGTGGTTCGAGTCGGAGGTGAAACGATGTTGCTGCCTTGGAGTGCCAACCTGGAGAAAGGAGGAGATCTTGAATACAAGAGCCTCATGGCCAAGGACCTCGCAGCGACTCGCGATCTGCCAGACCCTTCTACGATTTACCAGCCAGGTACTTCTTCGGGATGCGCATCGCGAACCTGCACACCGGGTCCCCCCAGAGGACTGATTGCAGCACCTCTGCCTCCACGGGTTCTCCGAATGCGACATCGTAGGGCCGCTTCTCGTAGCCGGCACTGCAGTAGCAGAAGTCACGTGAGATCTCCAATCCGGAGAGTATCGATTCGCGGGCGAGTGGACAGTGGCAGTAGTAGTACCTCTTCATCGTCTCGTCCTTCTCAGCCAGGTATTCAATCATCATATACGGGATCTTGGTCAGGAATATCCGGTCGCCCTTTCTGACGCCTCCCGCCACCTCCGGGTTCCCGCGCACGAAGTCGAGGGATCTCTTGTCTATCCTCTGGGTGAAGAAGAGCGTATCGTTCTTCATGTGCTCGCTCAGCTCCTTGACGAACTTCCGCCTCCTCCTTCGAAGGTACTCGTCCACGTTCTTTGACTCACGCAGCATCTTCTTCTCCTCTGCGTAGTGTTCGGGTGGGCCTGCGTGAACGCCCGTCAGGAGTATCTTTCTGCAGGTGTTGCGGTCCAGGTCCGACTCAAGCCTGTCCATGAACGACTTGGTCGCCCTCGGCATCCGCTTGGGGGAAGTACCTATCGGTGGCAGCTCGAACCCCTTCAGGATCAGATCGGACTTCTCCTTGCCGACTTCGTTCTCAACTGCCATCACGAGCTTCTTCAGGACATCGCTCCCGTCCAGAATTACGAGGAGAACCAGCTCGACCTCCTCGTTCCCTGCGAACCGCGAGTATCTGAGGAGGCCGATGAGGTTATCCCATGTGGATTTGTCTTTCTTCCGCAGATTCTCGATGAATGCCTTGATATCTCTCGATGTAGCATTGGCGAAGTACTTCTTCGCGCTCCTTTTCCTCAAGAAGCTCTCAAACTCCTTGACCATCTTGACGTGCTTCCTGATGGTGCTCTCGCTGAGTCCCGGTGGCACTCGCTGGCCCTCTGCTATGAATCTCCCGAACCCCTTCTCATCCATTCCGAACCCTTCTCTGTCGGCACCGAAGGACTTCCACGCTTATTGGCCTATTCACGGTAGCCTCCTCCAGCCCGTCAAGAAGCGCCGAATACGGAAGAACCCGATCTCAAGGCAGGGTCGGGCGTGACTCGACAGGATGTGGTGTTCAGTCTCGCCGCAGGGGGTCACAGGATTGGGATTGATTATTCATACGATCTTCCCGCTCAAGATCTCGACGGCAAGCTAGAGCTAATGCAGACTGTAAGCATCAGCCTGCTCAGCACGCGCCAAATTGAGCTCGATCTCGAAGATGTGTGATCGTCGCTCTGGCATCTTCCTTCCAGAGGCGACGTGACAAGTTTGTGAACCGAGAGGTCTGACCATCTCTCAGCTAGAGGATTGGCGCACCGAGCTGACTACATTCTTGCGCCGCCGAGCGGATGTGTACGGGCACACGATCTGGCATCTCGTGCACATGACGTGCGTCACGGGCGTCAACTGAGGTTCGTACTTGTCAAGAATCGGTCTTAGACTTTTCGGGATTGGCGGGCGGCAGTGTACCCCGACCAGACATAGCTCGGGGTCCACAACATATGGTTTCAGTGCGCCAACTGGGCATGCCTTGACGCAGCGAGTGCAGTTCTTGCATAGATCTTCCTCGAAAGGCTCATCAGGTTCCAGCTCGGCATTTGTCAGGAGGTAGCTGAATCTGAGCCAAGGACCGTATTTGGGCGAGATTATGAGCGCATTCTTGCCGAATGCCCCTATCCCCGCTAGCCTGAAGACCCGTTTGTAGGAATTCGGCGCAGACGCCGCATACGGATAGGCGGTTCTGTAACCCTCTCCTTCGAGCAGTCGCCTAGCGCCGCTTTCTATCCAATCCAGAGGATAGTATCCTGGCCAATTGTATCCCATTGCTTCCCCTGCTGCTTCGGAGCGAACTCCGAGCTCACAGGAGTCGTCCGTCGACAATATCCCGAAAACGACAATACTCCTTGCATCGGGCATCTCGTCTGATGGTTTCTTGGTGTAGTTGAGTTTCGTGTTGAATAGGAACTTCACAGTTGGCCCCATTCTCAACCTCGGGAGAGAATTCACATCGGCCGCTGATGCGACTCCAAAAACAACAGCTCCTTTCTTGAGGCAGACCTCTCTGAGTCTAGACTTCAGATCTCTTTCTTTCTCTGACATCCATGTTCCCCTCCCGTCCATGTCGCGATGGCAACATATGTTCAGGCCATTTCCGAATCACCCCTCGTGGATTAAGAACTTCCTTCGCGAGAACGGCCCCTAACCGTTTTAGCCGTCATCGGCATTCAGGTAGTTGGTGAACGATACTTGACAAAGGACGAATTCCACAAGTACAACCTTCAGGGAGCACTGAGGGTGTCCGAGAAGATCCCGGGCCCGAAGTCAGCATCCCTCCTTGCAGAGCAGAGAAGGTACGACTCGAACGCACTGGTATATCCGAACCAGGTGCCCCTGGCCATGTCGAGAGGTCTGGGAGCGACCGTGGAGGATGTCGACGGGAACATCTTCATAGATTTCAGTGGAGGGGTCGGGGCGCTCAACGTGGGCCACTCGAACCCAGAGGTCGTCCTGGCCATCAAGAAACAAGCAGAGAAGTTCGCTCATGGCCTCGACTTCGCATCCACACCTAGAGTCGCTCTTTCGAGGAAGTTAGTGGAGCTCGCGCCGGGACAGTTGAGGGACAGCTCGAAGGTTCTGATGTGTGGACCGACGGGTGCTGACGCGGTCGAAGCCGCGATCAAGCTCACCAAGTTTCACACGAAGAAGCCGGGAATTGTCTCCTTCGAAGGCGGTTGGCACGGTGTCTCCGGAGTTTCGCTGTCTCTGACAGCGAAGCGAGCGGCCAAGGTGAACTACCTTCCGGGAGTTCCCGAGATATACTTCGCTCCATATCCGTACTGCTTCAGGTGCCCGTTCGGCATGAAGCATCCGGAATGCGGCTTGGCCTGCGCTCATTACCTTGAGCATATCATCAAGGATCCTGATACTGGACTGGCTGCGCCAGCCGGATTGCTCATCGAGCCTATCCAGGGGGAGGGCGGGATAATCGTCCCGCCCGCGGGGTACATGAAGGAGGTCAGGCGCATATGCGACGACAGCGCTCTGCTCCTGATCGCGGACGAGATACAGACAGGCTTCTGCAGGACCGGCAAGATGTTCGCTGTGGAGCACGAGGGCATCACGCCCGACATCATGACGGTATCGAAGTCGATGGGCAGCGGCTTGCCGATCTCGGGGATCGTCTTCAGGAAGGAACTTGACACTTGGGCTCCCGGAGCCCACGTCGGGACCTTCCGTGGGAATGCGCTCTCATGTGCCGCCGGGGTAGCGGGGATCAAGTTCATGGAGACCCACAAACTGGCGGACAGGTCGATGAAACTCGGGCAGAAGGTTCTCAAGCGATGCATGGAGCTCAAGGCTAGGTTCGACGCCATAGGCGATGTCAGGGGTCGTGGACTGTACGTAGGTGTCGAGTTCGTCAAGAAGGACGCGTCGCGCTCGCCTGATGCCGATCTCCTGGCGAGGCTCCAGAAGGAGTGCTTCCCGAAAGGGCTCATAGTCTGGAAGGGCGGCAGGACCGCCAACGTCGCGCGGATCATGCCCGCTCTTGTGATTTCCGATGAGCTCCTCGACGCTGGCATGGCGATATTCGAGGAAGGTCTGAAGGCTGTCACGAAGAAGTGACGCCACCGTTCTCCTGTTCTCTTTCCCTCGGGTCAAGTGCGAAGATGATCCCTGTGGAATCCAACCCCGAGTAGTGGGACGTTATGTTGTCGTGGAACGTCCCGACCCGCTTGAACCCGCGTTTTTCATAGAACTGCCAGTTGCTCATCATGTTGTCCGTATACACCGTGACGAGCGACGAGCCGGATTCCCTTGCGGCCCTCAGAAACCTGTCCATGAGCTCGCTGCCGATTCCCTTTCCCCTGTGCCTTGAGGACACTATGAGCATCTCTATCGATGCGTCCGACTTCGGGATCCTGAGCTTGACCTTCAGCTCCGTGAGGAAGAGGCTCCATGCGAACAAGATGGATCCAGGGGTCATCCGATTCTTTAGGAAGAACGCTCTGATGAACGTAGGGAGCTCACCGAGCGGAGACTTCTTCGGCAGGGGAGCCCCAGGATGGTTGTCGATCCTGCCGAACAAGAAGCCCACAATGCCCTCGGACGTGTAGGCCATATCAGTCCAGTTGGCGAGGCTCACGGAATATCCGATGTAGCCTTTCATTCCTGATGTCTCCTGCTCCTTGGAGACGATCCCTGGACCCGGCGGCCAAGCATCCTCGGCCAGGCTAGCGCATGTTGAGATGTCTCCTGGTTCGTATCGTCGGAAGGAGATTGCGGTGCGATCGGCGGGATCTAAGGTCTTCTCCTCTCGCTCAGGCATCATGGACGAGAAGGGAAGAAGTAGTACATCAAAGTGGCCGGGGAATCTAGACATGCCCATCGCTCGCGAGGCTCCCCAAGGAGTTGGATTTGGAATGAGACGTCTGGCTGATTCTCGATCAGAGGGGTTTTGTACCGGGATGAGAACCCCTTCATTCATCTTCTTCGTGAGAGATGAGGTTCACATGTGAACTGAAGAAGCTTCTAGCTACCAACCCCTTCGATCCTGTGTACCATACGGACATGATCCCTTTCCATTCCCTACATCCCAATCTAGACCACCTACCTAGGTCCGTCCGCCATCCTATCTCACATCCATTTTTTCTGTGTTGATTCTCCTACCGAAACCCTACGGGTCATTGCCGCAGCAAAATCCTAGTCAGTCATCGCCAATTCTTATATATCCTCATTCAGATGACTGACTCAGCTAAAGGAGGGGGATAATGAAGATAGGTACTGGAGAAAGAGGATTTGCAAGATTGGTTCTTGTCGCTATTTGCGCGACGGTGTTGATCGTGCCATTGGTAGGCTTCCATGTGAATGCGGCTCCGAAGACTTCACTGGCAGCCCGCAGCACATGGGACGCGGACATGATAAACAGCGATACGACAGGATACACTGGAAAGGGCGTGTACGTTGCTGTTTTGGACACGGGACTGGCGCCTAACTGGAAAGACTACTTCTCCGCGGATCACATTGCATCAGACCTTGGCAAAGGCTTCAAGGAAGAGATAAAATGGGACGTGAGGACGCAGACATTCCTCGAAAGCGGAACAGTGCACGAGGTGAGCTGGATCGGAGACATCGGCTCCACTCACGGCACGCACGTGACAAGCACAATACTCGGGTACAAGTACTATGCGCCAGCCGACGCTGCGGCAGGATTTCCGTTAGCCCCAGTATTCGTGAAAGGAATAGCTCCTGACGTGAAGATCATACCCGTCAAGGTCTTGGCAGACTATTCGATTGGAAAATCGCAGACCGATCCGGTCAACTACACTGATCAGAAGTTCGTGATGGGCACGGACCGTGCAGTGGCAGCAGGCATAAGATATGCCACCGATCTGAAGATAGCAGGATACAGCCCGATGATAATCACAATGAGCCTCGGAGGACCAGCTCCTGCTTCAGTCATGTCCGATGCGATCGACTATGCGATAGCCAACGGCGTAATCGTCGTAGCATCAGCAGGAAACGAGGGAGACGCTGGCATGGGCTATCCAGGCGCCTACCCGCAAGTCATATCCGTAGGCGCTTGCGGATGGGAATACGAATGGTACGCACCCGGCTTGGTCGCTCCACCTCCTCGTTACAGACTCTGGTGGCTCCAGGACGGGACCTACGGGTTCAACAACATGACAGAGAATCCTTCGGATCTGGCCAATCAAGTGTACATCACGCCGTGGAGCAGCAGAGAGAAGGACGGTCAGCAGCTTGACGTAGTGGCTCCAGGGAGCTGGGTAAGAGGGCCGTATCCAGGAGTTCCAGGCTACTCTCATCTCCCGTGGTGGAGCTCGGGGCTTGGATGGCTCGCAGGCCATAACCCCGGGAACTTCTACTATCTCGGAGGAACGAGCATGTCCGCGCCACACGTGACAGGCGTCGCCGCCCAGATGCTCGAGAAGAACTCGGCATTGGACCAAGGACGGATCGAGTCAATCCTGAAACACACAGCTTTGGACATACCAGCTGGATCTATGGATATATTCGATCTAAGCCCAGTAATGGACTGGTACACCTACGCGTGGGGAACAAACGCAACTGGTTCGGGCTTAGTCCAGGCAGATGCGGCTTTGGGCGAGGTACCTGCGATCTAATGCAAGGTTCCGTAGCCTATCACGCACAAGAGATTGCCTCCGTCAAACCCTTTCTATTTCTGTTTTCGTTTCATACCGGCAGGTATCTCCTCTAGCTTTTGCCACTGGTATGTTCTGGGACATGGTCCCCGCCCTCGCACCACAAGTAGCGCTTCGAGCCAGATGTGAAATGAGACATCTAGCAGAATCTCAATCAGGGGGGTTTTGGTACCGAGGTGAGAATCTCTTCATTTCCTTTCCTCGTGACAGAGAAGGTTCAGAGTCCATGCCATGTGAACTCAAAGGTGTAGCCGTCCTTCAATCATAGGATTGTTGTACTGATGGAAGTCCATTTTGATGATGCTGAACCTTTCGCGGCTGGCAGTCAATGCATGGCTCTTCTCGCGCCTGCCAAGGGATCTAGCAGTCATTCTCACCGCAACGCGTGTATCGCGTTCAGACTGGCGTCGGTACTGCCCCTGAGAAGAGCCAGTAACTGGGAAAGGCCACGGTTCATGCCAACGGTTTCTTCCTGATATTGGTCTGCGACGGGCCGATGAAACCTGACATCCATGATTGGGAGAGAAAACGGAATTAGATTCCAGATGAGCTGGAGAGGAATCGGAAAAGACTTATCTCCTACGAAAGGCATGCGGCTCAAAGGTGGGGAGGCAATAGTGTGGCAGAGATAGACTGTGGGCGATCCGAGTCGAGAGACCATAAGGGACCGAGGCTTCTAACAGTCGTGGCGGTGACATTGATTGTCGCCGTCCTACTTGCCGCATCTCTCGCGCCCCTGGCATATGATATCTCCCCCCCAGTACCTGCAAGAGTCTCATATACCTCGCATCCTACAATATCCATCAACGGCGATGCCCAGTTCAACAATACGAATTTCCCATCGAACGGAGTCGTATCTGGCAACGGGACCGCCTCCAACCCCTATATCATAAGTGGATGGGCCATAAATGCAGCGACTGCGAATGGGATTTCAATACTAAACACGATTGCTCATTTCATCATCAGGAACTGCTATGTCCATGACGGTGCAGCTAACTGGGACGGAATCTACCTTCACAACTGCGTTCATGGTATTGTGACAGGAAACAACTGCTCGAGAAACCTGGATGGCATATTTCTCGACTATTCGAGCAATAACACGCTGAGCAACAACACCTGCTCGAACAATACCTGGGAGGGCATATGGCTCAACGTATCGAACGGCAACACGCTGAGCAACAACACCTGCTCGAACAATGGGGACGAAGGCATGTGGCTCGATTCATCGAGCGACGGCAACACCCTGAACAACAACATCTGCAACTCGAACGTTCTTGATGGCATAGGTCTAAGCGGATCGAGCAACAACAATCTGATCGGCAACAACTGTAGCTCGAACAACGCGGATGGCATATGGCTCGGCATATGGTATGGTCCATCGAGCGACGGCAACACCCTGAACGACAACATCTGCTCGAACAATGTCAATTATGGCATACTTATCGAGTATTCGAGTAGCAACACGCTGAGCGACAACACGTGCTCGAACAATGTTCAAGATGGCATATTTCTCTACTTATCGAGCGATAATACTCTCAGCGACAACATCTGCTCGAACAATGCCATTTTTGGTATACATCTCGGCTCATCGAGTAGCAACACGCTGAGGAACAACACGTGCTCGGACAATGCCCTGGATGGCATATATCTCAACTGGGGGGGCGACAATGTTCTTAGCGGCAACAATTGTTCGGACAATTACAATAGGTTTGGCATAATGCTCCACACATCGGTCAACAACATTCTCATAAGCAACATCTGCTCGAACAATGGTAATGATGGGATATACCTCTACTCATCGAGCGACTACAACACCCTCAGCAACAACATCTGCTCGAACAATGTCTGGGAGGGCATACAATTCGACTCATCGGATGGCAACACGCTGAGCTACAACAACTGCTCGAACAATGGGGAAGAAGGTATATGGCTCAATTCATCCAGCAGCAACACTGTGAACAACAACATCTGCTTCTCGAACGCCTATGATGGCATTGGTCTCAGTGGATCGAACAGCAACGATCTGATCAACAACAACTGTAGCTGGAACGATGAGTTTGGCATATGGCTCGGCACATGGTTCGGCCCACCGAGCGACGGCAACACCTTCAGCAACAACACATGCTCGTACAATTTTGAAGGCATATTCATCGACTCATCGAGCGACAACAGAGTTACCTGGAATCGGATATGCGACAATTTCGCATATGGCATGTGCGTCATGACCGGATCCGACAGGAACCTGATGTGGGACAATACGTTCATCGGCAACAATGGCGCCACTGGAGTCTACGATCCAATTCACGTCCAAGCCTATGACGGGGGAGCTAACAACCGTTGGAGCACTTCAGGCTCTCCGCACGGCCACGGCAACTACTGGTCGGATTGGACGACGCCTGATGCCAACTCAGATGGGATAGTGGATATGCCGTACAACCTCGACGGACCATCAGGGGCGGAGGACAGCTATCCGGTGACCAGTGCTCCGGTCGTCCAGTACGCTCCTCATGCGCCGATATTCATCAACGGCAACTCGCAGTTCACTTCGGCGAACGGCGTCGTCGCGGGCGACGGAACGATGTCGAATCCCTACATCATTGAGAATTGGGACATCAGCGCTTCCTCGGCCCACGGGATCCTCATCGAGAATACCAATGCGTACTTCATCGTCAGGGACTGCTACTTACACGGTGGCGGATCGAGCTATCCCGGCATCCGTCTGTACAATTGCGTTAATGGAATCTTGAGCAACAACATCTGCTCGAACGATGTTTGTGGCATACTGCTCTCCACAGCGAGTTACAACTCGGTCATCGACAATGACTGCAACATGAACAGTCAGTATGGCATACTTGTCTGGAACGGTTACGGCAACACTCTGAGCAACAACACCTGCCCAAACAATATCTATGATGGCATTCTAATCTCCCAGGCACATGACAGCACGCTGATCAACAACACTTGCACGAACAGTGACTATTCTGGCATAAGTCTGTATTCATCGAGCGGCAATACCCTGATCAACAACACCTGCAGCTCGAACAGTGGCGCTGGCATAGGGTTCGACCTATCGAACGACAACACGCTCAGCAACAACAACTGCTCGGACAATGCCTGGGATGGCATACACCTCGACTCATCGAGCAGCAATACTCTGATTAACAACACCTGCAGCTCGAACAGCAACGCTGGCATAGGGTTCGACTCATCGAGCGATAATACGCTCAGCAACAATACCTGCTCGGATAATGCCTGGGATGGCATGCATCTCGATTCATCGAGTTACAACATCCTGCGCAACAACTACTGCACGAACAATGACGCTGGTATGCAGTTCATCTCATCGAGCGACAACACCCTCAGCAACAACATCTGCTCGTACAATGTCAAATCGGATGGCATAAGCCTCAGATCATCGAGCGATGGCAACATCCTGAACAACAACAACTGCAGCTCGAACAATGCCTGTGGCATATATCTTGGGTCATCGAGCAGTAACACTCTGAGCAACAACACCTGCTCCTACAATGTCAATTACGATGGCATATGTCTTGGATCATCGAGCGACAACAACATCATCAACAACAACATCTGCAGCTCGAATAACCATAGTGGCATCAATCTCTATTCATCGAGCAACAACAACATTCTCAGCAACAACACATGCGCGTATAGTGTCTATTATAATGGCATAAATCTCGACTCATCGAGCTACAACACCCTCAGCGACAACAACTGCAGCTCGAACAATGCCAGTGGCATGGGTGTCTGGTCATCGAGCAGCAACACGCTGAGCAACAACACCTGCTCGTACAATGTCAATTATGATGGCATAGGCCTCGGATCATCGAGCGACAACATCCTCAGCGACAACCTATGTAACTCGAACAACCATACTGGCGTATATCTCGGGTCATCGAGCAGCAACACTCTGAGCAACAACACCTGCAGCTCGAACACTGTGTTCGGCATATATTTCGATTCATCGAGCGATAACAACCTTCTTGTGGACAACACCTGCTCGAACAATGGTAATGATGGCATAATTCTCAATCCATCGAGCAGTAACAACCTTCTTGTGGATAACACCTGCTCGAACAATGCCTGGGGGGGCATAGAACTCGACTCATCGAGCGACAACATTCTCAGCGACAACACCTGCTCGAACAATTTCATGGGCATCTACCTCTGGTTGTCGAGCGGCAACATCTTCAGCAACAACAACCTCTCAGGCAACGCCTGGGACAGCATATATCTCGACTCATCGAACAACAACACGGTGAGCCACAACAACTGCTCCTCGAACGCTCATGACGGCATGGGCATCGTCTCATCGAGTGGCAACACGGTAGGCGACAACATCTGCAACTCGAACGTCCGCCATGGCATACTGCTCTATTCATCGAGCAATAACACTCTCAGCGACAACAACTGCAGTTCGAACGGTGGCGATGGCATAAGGGTCTACTTATCGAACAACAGCGCAATATCCTGGAACCGGTTGTACAACAACCTCCTTTATGGAGTGAATATCTCTTCAGGATCCAACAATGTAGTCTGGAACAACACATTTATCGGCAACAACGGCGCAGGAAGCACCTATGACTCTAGCCATATTCAAGCCAATGACAATGGGACGAAAAACAGGTGGAACAGCACCGAAGGCTACGGCAACTGGTGGAGCGATTGGCAGGCCCCGGATATCGTGCCGCCAATTGGGATAGTCGACGTCCCATACGCGATCGCAGGGAGCGCCATTGCCGAGGACTACTATCCTCTGACCGTGGTACCGATCGTCCGCGAACAATACAAACCTCACGCGACGATATTCATCAACGGCAACTCGCAGTTCACTTCTGCGAACGGCATCGTCTCGGGTTACGGGACGTTCGACGATCCATACATAATCGAGGGCTGGAGCATCGATGCATCCACTTCGCACGGGATTCAGATATGGAATACGGACGCGTATTTCATTGTCAGGAACTGCTACGTCTACGGCGGTGGATCGAGCTATGACGGCATCTATCTGTACAATTGCGTGAATGGGATACTGAGCAACAACACCTGCTTGGGCAATTATGATGGCATTCATCTCGACCAATCGAGCCACAACATTATCAGCAGCAACGCGTGCAGATACAATGTCAACTATGGCATACATCTCCAGTCATCTAGCAGCAACGCGCTGATCAATGACACCTGCTCGAAGAATTGGAATGGCATATGCCTCGAATACTCGAGCAACAGCAACACTCTCAGCAACAACAACTGCTCAAACAATGTCTATTACATGGGCATCTTGCTCTCTTCATCGAATGACAACACCCTGACCAATAACAACTGCAGCTCGAACAATGGATATGGAATTTGGCTCGACTCATCGAGCGCCAACACACTTAGCAACAACACGTGTCCGGACAATTATGATGGCATATTCATCCAGTTTGGGGGCGATAACATTGTTAGCGACAACAATTGCTCGAACAATGGTTATGATGGCATACTTCTCTTCTGGTCTAATAACAACATTGTTAGCGACAACACATGCTCGAACCATTTCTACTATGGCATACATCTCAACTCATCTAGCAGCAACACTCTGATTAACAACACCTGCTCGAACGCTCAGTATGGCATATATCTCTCCGATTACTCAGACGACAACACGCTGAGCGACAATATCTGTTCGAACAATCAGATTGACGGCATGTATGTCTGGAATTCAGACTGGAACATACTCAGCAACAACACCTGTATAGGGAACGTCTGGGAGGGCATAGAACTCAATTTGACCAGCGGGAACACTCTCATCGGCAACAACTGCTCTAACAACGGGGACGAGGGCATATGGGTCGATTCATCCTTCTACAGCACTCTGATCAACAACACCTGTTGCTTGAATGTACTTGATGGCATAGGCCTCGGTGGATCGAACAGTAATGATTTGATTGGCAACAACTGCAGCTCGAACGGTGCGAATGGCATTTGGCTCGGATGGTGGTCTGGTGATACGTGCAACAACAACATCCTCAGCAACAACTTCTGCGCGATGAATGTCCATGATGGTATACATCTCGAGTCATCGAGCGACTTCAACACCCTGAGCTACAACAACTGCTCGAACAACAATGGTGGCATTCGGCTGGAATCGTCGAGCTACAACACATTGAGCAGCAACAGCTGCCTGAACAACAACAATAATGGCATAGTTCTCATCTCATCGAGCAATAACATCCTTGGCAACAACACCTGCTTGAACAATGGGGGAGAAGGCATATTCCTCTACTTGATGAGCGACTACAACACCCTCAACAACAACATCTGCTTCTGGAACGCTCATGATGGCGTAGGCCTGGTTCTATCGAACGGCAATATGATAAGCAACAACAATTGCAGCTCGAACAATGACGATGGCGTCTGGCTCTCCTCATCGAACGACAACGCAATATTCTGGAACCTGTTGTACAATAACATCCTTCCTGGAGTGAATATCTCTTCTGGATCCAACAATGTGGTCTGGAACAATGTATTGATCGGCAACAATGGCGCGGGGAGCGCCTACGACCCAAGCCATATACAAGCAAACGATGACGGTACGAACAACTGGTGGGACTCCTCAGGATCAGGCAACTACTGGTCGGACTGGACGACGCCTGATAATGTCGCGCCATGGGGGATTGTCGATAATCCATACAGCATTTCGGGGAGCGCCGGTGCGCAGGACTACTATCCGCTCACCGCGCCGCCGATTGTCCTCGCACAATACACTCCTCACGCGCCCATATTCATCAACGGCGACTCGCAGTTCACTCCTGCGAACGGCGTCGTCGCAGGTGATGGAACGATTTCGAATCCCTACATCATAGAGAAATGGGACATCGATGCTTCCTCCGCTGACGGGATCCGTGTATGGAACACGAATGCGTACTTCATCGTCAGGGACTGCTACATCCACAGTGGCGGATCGAGCTATTACGGCATCTATCTGTACAATTGCGTGAACGGCATCTTGAGCAACAACAACTGCTCGTACGATTACTATGGCATATATCTCTGGTCGTCGAGCTACAACATTGTTAGCGACAACAACTGCTCGAACAGTGATTATGGCATATATCTCGACGGGTCGAGCAACAACGCGCTGAGCAACAATGACTGTTCGAAGAGTGGTACAGGCATAGCGCTCGTCTCATCGAGCAACAACAGAATAAATGACAACAACTGTGGTTCGAGCGGTGGAGCTGGCATAGGCCTGCAGTATTCGAGCGACAACATTCTGCGAAGCAATGATTGTACGAAGAGTGGTACAGGCATAAAGCTCGACTTTTCGAGCTACAGCAACACACTGGTCAACAATAACTGCAGCTGGAACGTCAACGACGGGATAGAGGTCTTTTCATCGAGCAACAGCAACACTCTGGTCGGCAACAATTGCAGCTCGAACGGCCTTTATGGCATATGGCTCGACTCATCGAGCAACAACATTCTAAGCAACAACAACTGCTCGAACAATGTCAATTGTGATGGCATTATTCTCTATTCATCGAACAACAACGCAGTATCCTGGAACCAGTTATGCAACAACTTCCTTCACGGAGTAGATATCTATTCTGGGTCCGACAACTTAATCTGGGGCAACACATTCATCGGCAACAACGGTGCAGGGAGCACCTACGACCCAAGCCATGTACAAGCCTATGATGACGGGACGAACAACTGGTGGAACTCCTCAACATTTGGCAACTACTGGTCGGATTGGACGACACCTGATAGTGTTGCGCCATGGGGTATTGTCGATAGCCCATATGATATCGCGGGGAGCGCCGGTGCCCAGGATAACTATCCTCTGACCGTGGCGCCCTTACCCCGCGAACATTACCAATCTCACGTGACGATATTCATCGACGGCGACTCGCAGTTCACTTATGCGAACGGCGTCGTCTCTGGTAGCGGGACGATCGACGATCCATACATAATCGAGGGCTGGGTCATCGATGCTTCAACTTTGGACGGGATCCGGATATGGAATACGAATGCGTATTTCATCATCAGGAACTGCTACATTTACAACGGCGGATCGAGCTATTACGGCATCTATCTGTACAATTGCATAAATGGGATAGTAATCGACAACATCTGCTCGTACGATTACTATGGCATATATCTCTGGTCATCGAACTACAACATTCTTAGCTACAACACCTGCTCGTACAATGTCCATGCTGGCATATACCTGTACTTGTCAGTTTACAACACAGTGACCATCAACACATGCTGGAACAATTTCTACTATGGCATATACCTCTACTCATCTACCAACAACACTCTTCGTGGCAACATTTACATGACCATATTCATCAACGGCAACTCGCAGTTCACCGCTGCGAACGGCGTCGTCTCTGGTAGCGGGACGATCGTCGATCCGTACATAATCGAGGGCTGGGTCATCGTCGCCTCCACTTCTCACGGGATTCAGATATGGAACACGGATGCGTATTTCATCGTGAGGGACTGCTACGTATACGGTGGCGGCTCGAGCTATTACGGAATCTATCTCTACAATTGCATGTATGGGATACTAAGCAACAACAACTGCTCGTACAATTATTATGGCATATACCTCAACTCATCTAGCAGCAACACTCTGATCAACAACACCTGCTGGTACAATTGGTACGGCATATACCTCTGGTCCTCGAGCTACAACACGGTGACCATCAACACATGCTGGTACAATTGGTACGGGATATACTTCTGGTCCTCGAGCTACAACATGGTGACCATCAACTCATGCTGGTACAATTGGTACGGCATATACCTCTGGTCCTCGAGCTACAACACGGTGACCATCAACATATGCTGGTACAATGACTGGTATGGCATATACGTCTGGTCCTCGAGCTACAACACGCTGACCATCAACTCATGCTCGTACAATTACTGGTATGGCATACATCTCTGGTCATCGAGCAACAACATCGTCAGCGACAACACATGCTGGTACAATGTCTATGTTGGCATATACCTCAACGCATCGAGCGACAGCAACACCCTCAGCAACAATACCTGCTGGTACAACTGGTATGGCATATACATCTGGTACTCGAACGGCAACACGGTGATCATCAACATATGCTGGTACAATTACTACTATGGCATATGGCTCTATTCATCGAATGACAACATCCTGATCAGCAACAACTGCTCGTACAATTACTGGCACGGGATATATCTCTGGTCTTCGAGCCACAACACGCTTAGAATCAACACATGCTGGTACAATTCTTATTGCGGCATATATCTCTGGTTGTCGAGCGACAACACCCTGATCATCAACATATGTTGGTACAATTACTGGTATGGCATATGGCTCTACTCATCGAGCTACAACATTGTCAGAGACAACACATGCTCGTACAATGTCTATGTCGGCATATACCTCAACGCATCCAGCGACAGCAACACCCTCAGCAACAATACCTGCTGGTACAACTGGTATGGCATATACATCTGGTACTCGAACGGCAACACGGTGATCATCAACATATGCTCGTACAATTACTGGTACGGCATATATCTCTGGACATCGAGCTACAACATTGTCAGAGACAACACATGCTCGTATAATGTTTATGCTGGCATATACCTCGTCTCATCGAGCGTTCATAACAACCTTGGCAACAACACGTGCTGGTACAATTGGTACGGCATATACATCTGGTCCTCTAGCGGCAACACGGTGATTATCAACATATGCTGGTACAATTACTACTATGGCATATGGCTCGACTCAGCAATTGATAACATCCTGATCAGCAACGACTGCAGCTCGAACGACGGATTTGGGATATATCTCGACCCATCGAACGGCAACACCCTCAGCAACAACATCTGCAATGCGAATGGCATCCACGGCATCTACGTTCAGGGATCTGGCAACAACACGTTGAACAACAATGACTGCAGTTCAAACGGGCAGTATGGCATCTATCTCGATAGCTCTGACAACTGCAGGCTGATCAACAATACCTGCAACGACAATGTCATTGGCATCTATATCTGGTCCTGCACGGATGTCAATATCACAGGCTGCGAGATATCATCGAACAGCGACGATGGCATCTATGCCGAAGCGAGCAACATCGATCTGACCCTGACCAACTGCAACGTGACGTGGAATGATGGCTATGGCATCGAGGCATATGCGGATTCCGGTGATCTGGTGGCAGTAATAGATGGTTGCCACATCAGCAATAACTCTTGGACTGGCCTCTATCTGGATGCCAGCAACAACCTGAATCTGACATTGACCAACAGCTATCTGACGTGGAATGCTCAGTCCGGAGGATGGAGTTGCGGCATCGAGGCATATGCTCGGAACGGCAACCTCAACATGATCATGATTGGCTGCGATGTCAGCGACAACGGCAATGAGGGCATCTATGCCGAAGCGGGCAACAACCTCGATCTGACCCTGACAAGCAGCACGGTCACGTGGAATCTTCAGTCTGGATGGGGATGGAGCTGTGGCATCGAGGCATACGCGGATTCCGGCGACCTCAACATGACCATGACCGGTTGCGATGTCAGCAACCAAGGCGATCAGGGTATCTACATAGAAGCCAACAACAACCTCAATCTGATCATAAGCAATAGCACTGTATCGTGGAATACTGGCGGTTCCGTGGGCGGCGATGGAATCGAGGCATATGCATGGAACGGCAACCTCACCTTGACCATGACTGGCTGCGACGTCATCGGGAATGGTGGCTACGGAGTCAACGCATATTCCGATATGCTTGACGTCGTTGCATTGATTGATGGCTGCAGTGTCAGCCAAAACGGCGACGACGGAATATATCTAGAGGCGTGGAACGACCTCAATATGACCGTGTCTGGGAGCGATCTGTCTTACAACTCGTACGGCGGCATCGAGGCGTACGCGGACTCCGGCGAAGCCAGTGCGGTCATCGATGGATGCAACGTGAGCTACAATGGTTGGACAGGCATCTATCTCTCGTCTTGCACGGCTGTTGGCATCACGGACACTATGGCCTCATCTAACTTGGGGTCCGGTCTCTATCTCTCATATTGCGCCAATATCAACATCACAGGCTGCAACGTTTCATCTAATTCTGTGAATGGCATCTATCTCGAAGCATCTTACAACGCTGTGCTCGTCAACAACATATGCAATTACAATGTCTATGGTGATGGGATATACGTATCTGGATCCACCAACTGCACCTTGAGTGGCAACACCTGCAACCACAACTATGATGGGATATCCCTCGTCGGGTCGAATGGGAACACGATCGACAACAATACCTGTGACAATAACCTGTGGGATGGCATCCTCATCTCGGATGCAAGCTACAACATGATCCACGGCAACAGAGTCAGCGACAATATCGCATATGGTCTGGAGATCTACTTCAGTTCGGCTACTCCAACAGGAAACAGGATCTGGAACAACACATTCCTCTACAACAACGGCTCCAACGAGACTTGGGACGTCGCACATGTCCAGGCATATGATGATGGAAGCAGCAACTGGTGGAACAGTACCGAAGGCTACGGTAACTGGTGGAGCGATTGGCAGGCTCCGGATATCGTGCTGCCAATCGGAATAGTCGACGTCCCATACGAGATCGCAGGGAGTGCCATTGCTGAGGACTACTATCCGCTCAGCTCTGCGCATTCATTCACTCTGAAACTCGTGCCAGGCTGGAACTTTGTATCGATTCCTCTTGTCGGCTCGACCTATAATGCGAGCACGCTGGGTCTGTTGGCCGGGGACGAGGTGGCCAGTTGGAACTCGTCGCTCCAAACCTATGATCTGGACTTCATCGTCGGCCTCTCCCCGCTGACTGCCGATTTCAGGCTCAACGACAGCACGGGCTATTGGATATACGCCAGTGCGTACGAGGACATCTTGCTCATCGGAGGTATTCCGACCTTCCAGCAGAGCAGGGCGATCGACGTTCCTGTGGGCGGTGGTTGGGTGGTGATAGGCTTCAACCACCTCAACACGACGAAGAGCGCGAGCGATGTCGTCCCGATGTTCTCGGGCGGGAGCGTCACGGATCTCGCGAGGTGGAACACTACCACGGGGCAATACGATGTGTACATCGTCGGAATTGACCCATCGATATATGACTTCATAATGAGCCCAGGGGAGGCTTACTGGATTTGGGTGACAGCATCTGGCACATTGGCCTATGATCCATGAGGATGTGACAAAGATGAACGCGAAAAGCGAGATTGGATTGTATGGAGACGGCATCTTCAGAATCTCCTCTTCGAGGAGAATGAGGCCGATTGTTGCGAGCTCTAGGATTTCCCCGTCGCGGAGAAAGAAACCGATCGTTGCGAAAGCGAGGCACACTTTGACAATCTCGGTGCTAATTGCTTGCACGGCGATGCTCATCGCTGCATCGGTCGTTCTGTCATCCCCAGGTCGGAATGATGCATCTCAGCCGAAGGTCCCGGCCAGCATCTCACTACCCGGGCCACCCTACTTCGTCATCGGCTTCACGTGGGATGCCATCGGCAATCCCCTGCCCAACTGCCAAGTGAACATTACCGATGAGAGAACGGGAGATTGGGACAACACCACGCTATCTGATTCCAGCGGGTACTATCGCTTCAGTTTGGATTCGATGGCGGGAGGCTGGCAGGTCGGTGACATCGTGAACGCCACAGTCTACTATGCCACATCGATCGGATGGAACGAGACGCTCGCCGTGAGCGGGCCTCATCTCTGGCTGAACGTGACGCTGAACGGAATGATAATACCCGAGTTTACGGACATCGCGATACCGATTGTCGGGATGCTTTCCGCATTCGCAGTGGCCATGGTCGCATCTAGGCGAGATCAGAGAAAGGAATCCTAGTTGTCGCAGCCAGAGACTCGGCCGTCAAGGGTTCCAGCTCAGCCGAAAGCGGTAACTGTCGCCCGTTGATCTTGGTGACTCGAGTCGTGCGTGAACTCGAATAGCTAGTTCCTCTTCAATCAGACGGCGATTATGCCGAACTCGACCTCTTCTCTTGTTTCCCAATTGCTGTCTAGAGAGAATCCGAAATCAAGAATAAGAAGAAAGAGTTTGGAGGGACCATCGCAGTGCTTCTACCCAGCCACTGCAATTGATGTCGCAGACTCACCGCCAATCCTGTCGGTGTAGGGAATCCCGGCATATGCGCCAGAAACGATCCCCTGTACCAGGACTGAGACATCGTAGGAGCCCGCAGAGGACGCGACCAGATTCCATGTGATCTGGAGCGTGCCGCCAGCGGACAACACCTTGACCGTCTTGACAGCAGGCTCGCCCTTCGCGAGCGCAAGCCCAGCCGGCAGGCTTATCCCGACGTGAACGTCGGACGCGGGGTATTTGGTGCGGTCGAACGGCGCCGGGCACGGGTAGGCTACGGTCGCTGTGACCTTGAGCTTGGTTCCGGTCCCTGACTGACTAACGTCAACATGCCACGGAGCTATGAATACCGCGGAATATGTTTTCTGGAAGTTGTAGCTCCAGAGCTGCTGGAAGTAGTCGTACCCGAACCTGATCCCGGCGAAGTCACTGTTGTAGCCGGCATTGTCCTTCATTGAACCCTGGGCATCGCCTTGATTCTTCATGTCCCTTCCCCAGGGATCGTTCACGATCACTTCCCTCGTGGTGTCGTCGTAACCAACGATTACGCGGAAATGTCCGATAGGCGAAGATGCGGGCACTGTGTTCGAGTTACCCGAAGTCTCATAGCCCCAGTATCCTGACACGATGACTGGGTAGCCCTTGTCAATCAGCGCCTTCAGCCCATCGAGCCAGAAATCGCTCGAGCTATAGCTGAACGCGGCGTAGCCAAGTCCTCTGCCAGTGTATCCAACGATCTTGCAGTTGGAGACATCTACTGCGCTGAGGTCACTGAAGTGTCCACCCCGTACCATTCCAGACAAATTGGTCCCAACATCCGACGGTATGCAATTGGCAGCGAATCCAATCTCTCTTTGGTCTATGTACGGACCATAGAAATCAAAGACCATCTGCAGAGACGCAGGCCCACACATCCAATCATTGGACTGCTGATACCATGGCACTCCTTCGATTGTCACGCTGGTTGCGGCCACGGCCGATGCGCTCGAGGTCAATAGGAATCCAAAGACGATTCCAAGACAGGACACGATCTGAAGACTAGCTCTTGCTCCATTCCCCCTCAAAGGTTCCTCCTCCCTCCATTAAGACGCAAGGAACAGAATGCGCTGTTCCTTGCCAATGAGCTTCATCCCATTGCAGCATATATGTCACTTGCTCTAACAGGGTTCATCTTCTCGAGCATCGACTTGCGGTGTGCAGGGAGCCGGATTTGAACCGGCGGACGCCTGCGCGACTAGACCCTGAATCTAGCGCCGTTGACCAGGCTTGGCTATCCCTGCATTGAGGCATGCGAGGATTACGGCCGCGATATAAATAACTCTGCCGGGGGACCAAATGACATTCAAGCTCGGACTGTGTCCTAGAATACGATTGCGCAGGTGATCTCGCGCCGTCAACCCTGGGAATCCATGAGAGCCTGCAAGTTCCTTGGGAAGGTCGAGAGATCGAGCCCTAGCCTCTTGAGCTTCTTCTCGATAGTCGTTGCCTTCGGGCCCGAGAACTTGCCCTTCAGTAGATACGCGGTTTCCTCTTCGCTGAACTCCCCTCTGTCTTCGAACGAGTTCGCGAAATCCTTGTTATAGGGGCAAGCCCACTGACAACGCATGCACCCGATGAGCGCATTGTGCGACGATGGATTCACCCATCTAGGGAACTTGTGCTTGGAGGCCTTCTCGTTCAGATACGTCAGGCACCTCTCCGCTCGTATCAGGAATCTATCCTTGTTGATGGCGCTAGTCGGACATGCGTTCAGGCACGCCTTGCACTTGCTGCACAGTGGGAGCACCTTCTTCTCCTGCCAGTAGTCGACAGGTGAATCGTAGTCCGAATAGAAGGCGGTCAGCCGGTGGAAGCTGCCGTGCCTGGGAACGTACGTGACGTTTGTTTTGCCGTAGAGGGCAAGGCCGCTTCTGACGGCAAGGAGCTTGAGCGGCAAGGCCGCCCTCACGAGCCTGTATGCTTTCGGCCTGAATGCTTCTTTCAGCAGGCTCCTCGCATGCCATGTCACCTTCGTGTTGTCGAAGTAGGTCGGAGGCACGATGAGCTGATAGGAATTGCTGTCGTGGTGGAATGTCGTGCGGAGCATGGGTTGCGGCGTTGCCACGACGATTATGGATTTCGCGTGAGGAAGGCTCTTTGGCAGTTGCGGATTGAAGATTGGGCCACCGTAGTCCGTATAGATGGCGTCGGAGAGCTCGTGCTCGTCGTGAAGAGCCTTGATCTCTGCACCGAGCTCTTCCAGGTGCTTGGTTGAGACCACGCTCCCGTAGCACCCTCGACTTTCGAGGTACTGGATGAATCTCAACTTCCCGCTCATAGTCTCAGATCGCCTCGGAATGGAGGATTCGTCTATTGAAAGGTTGCCCGTAATTCCACGGACGTCCTTGTGGCCCGAATTGTCCCGGGACCCTCTGGACCGATGACCTTCTCCGTGGAATGCAGGTTCTATTCAAGCCAAAGAAGGACCGGCAGCAGACTCCGGCCATCAGGGCTCCATGTGCGATGACGCGCCCGACCCAGGTCAACGATCTCCCTTTTCATGCCTTCCTCACAGGTCATTATCACGAAAGAGCTGTCGGATGCCATGCTTGATTACTGACTCGGCGAGTAGACACCTCATTCCCCCGCAATAGATCGGACGCGAAACCCCCATTTGACAATCTTCTGCGCCCGCAAACGATGGTGAACCTGATGAGAACAAAGTCGGCAAGCGCCCTTCTGATTTCGATACTAGTACTTGGATCGTTCATGACCGCAGTAGCCCTCATGGCCGGCAACGCCTCCGCCGCGAGCCTTTCCGGTACCTGGGAGTCCCGGGTTTCGGGTTCAGGATATACCCAGACTTACATGGGCCCTTCCGGGAGCACCGTCACTGATCACATCGATGTCAAGCTGGTCCTTACCCAGTCGGGGACGAGCGTCACAGGGACGCTCAGAAGCGACCAGACCGGCGGGGTCAAGACCTTCGACGTCGACGGCACATTCGACGGCACCACCTTCCTGATGACTGCTCATTACGGTTGGGACGGCGTGAACATGCTCAATCCCGTCTACACACTCACGGTGTCTGGGGACCACATGACCGGGAGCGGGTCGTATCTCAATGTCGGCGTGACGATCCACGGCATGTTCGACCTTACGAAGTCGGGCGGGTTCGGCGGACTCACAGTCGCAGGCGGCATGGCCCCTGCAGTCTCAGGCGTTGCCATCGCCATAGCCATAGTGGCCATCGTTATCGCCTCCACGCCCGTCAGGTCGGGTTTCCGGCCGCAGGTCATGTCTGCTCCATCTCCACAGTATCCGTACCAACCATCGGTCCAGACCACGACCGACAACGGGTCGCCTATAGGACCTCCAGAGGCCGGGACGCCGGTCGGAGGCGCTGGCCTGCAGTATGCGACTCCCGCGCCAGTCGGAAAGCCATTCGCCCCGAGGGATCACTTCACGAAGGTGTCTCAGAATCCCCCGAGATGCCCCATACACAACGATATCGCGCTCTCGCCGCACATCACGAGTGCGGAAGACGCGGGCTCGTGGTTCTGTCCTAGGTGCAACGGCTACCCGTGGGGGAAGAACTGAGGTGATCACATGATGTCCGCTCAGAGCTATCCAGGGATGTCAGGTGCCTCGACCACAGTCCGCCCGATGACCGAGTCCGAGAGGAAAGCAGCGGTGGACTCCCTCAAGCCCCTGAGGAACAACGCCCGAGGCATGGCGGGTGTTTCGATATTGATGGCAGTGATGATCAACTTCGTGAGCAACCCTGTCGCCATGCTTATGCCATTGCTATTCGGCTTCGTTGCCCTTGGGATGGCGATACAGGCCAGGAAGGGCGCCAGTAACGTCGACAAGGTGCTTGCCAACGGGACGGTCACAGAGATTCGGACCGTGCCCACGAGGGCGAGCGCGAGAACGGGCTGGCAGTTCGGGATGTACAGTGCGGGAAACACCAGATCACTCAACGGGATGCTCACTAACGGAGTCCCGGCGTCGTTCACGGTCATGCCGGAGACGAGGTACCTGTTGGCGGTGAACGGAATGCCCCTGCGGAGGCCGCTCCAGCTCATGTCGGTTCCAGGCGCCGTGATGCCCTACGCTGCGCCGGCGGCGGTCCAGCAGGCCCAGATGGCCTTGCCGATGCCTGTCGACCAGGAGCTGCCCCCACCACCGGACGGTTGGACCGGGCAGCTGTTCTGCGCCAAGTGCGGTCAGAAGAACAAAACTGACGCGAGGTTCTGCGAGAAGTGCGGCACCCCGATCACGAAGTAGTGGGATCTTCTGGAAGTCCTGCTCGGACCGCTCCCGAGTGGCGGTTGGCGGTCCAGACTGGTGAATTCTCAAATTCAGCTCAGCGAAGGGGCTTGGGGGAATGCGGAGTGATTGTTCGAGATCGCCCACGCTGTTGAATGGAATTAAAAGTAATCTAAGAGGTTTGAGATGACGATGAAGAAGTTTTCAGGGGTTTGAAAGAAGAGGCCTCAGGCCTACTTCTTCATGATCTTCATCCAGCCGCCGCTCTCGTAGACTGCGAGTCTCCTCTTCGAAAGGGTGGCCTTGAACTCGTCCCAGTCGATGATCTCCAGGCGGGAGTTCCTTCCCTTCGTGAACTGGATTCCGTTCGTCCCCTTTACGCGGCCCGGCTTTATGCCCTTCTTCTTCGCGATCTCCATCGCTTTGTCAACACTTATCGTTTCCATAACCATCTACATCCCGCTCCATGCTGGCCACGCCATCCAGGCGAGGCCAGATATGTATCTGGATGCTGCGTATATAATGATTTGCGTATGCTGGCTCGTTTCGGGCGAGC
>Ga0315281_10002611_pt1 | contig 26701 bp, 19 predicted proteins | sample YL17G07_0_MG_FD_204540 | JGI IMG/M metagenome (GOLD analysis project Ga0315281, IMG submission 204540) | Sediment microbial communities from Yellowstone Lake, YNP, Wyoming, USA - YL17G07_0 | ecosystem: Environmental > Aquatic > Freshwater > Lake > Sediment | place: USA: Wyoming | collected... | reverse complement strand
CTCCTTCGAAAGGAGGGGACGTTGCTTATTAGCTAATTTAGCTAGTCTCCTCCTTGCCAAGGAGGAGTGGCGAACGCCCTAGTGAGCCGAGGTGGTTAGGTTCGAGGTGGTAGCGTGATTATACCACTAAAACAAAAAACCCGGCTTATAATCAGGTTTCTTCATCCGAAGTCTCCTTTAATAAAGGAGATGTCGAGTCCGACGAGACAGAAGATTTGAAACTTAGGGACTTTCCAGTCAACCGAAGCATGTTTACACGGTTTTTGAGAGGTGAGATTGCCGCGCATACGCTCCCTTCGATAAACTCAGGGCATGAGCTTGTCGAATGCGCAATGACGGATTGGGAAAAGGGTAAGCGGTGGCCAACTTATCGAATGTAAGTCAGCGGATTCACGCGCTTGCCGTTTACGTAGACTTCGAAGTGCAAGTGCGAACCGGTGGAGCGGCCGGTGGAACCCATCATGGCGATGACCTGGCCGCGCTTGACCTTGTCGCCGACTTTGACGAACAGCTTGGACGAGTGGCCGTAGCGGGTGCGTATGCCGTTCGGATGATCGATTAAAATCATAAGTCCATAACCGCCCTTATTCCAACCGGCCGTGGTGACCACGCCGTCGTCAGCCGCGTACAACGGCGAGGTGTAATCGCCGTCAATATCCAAACCCGTGTGTTTCCAGCCGTAATACTGGGTGATCACGTGGCCGCTGGTGGGCCAGAAAAGTTTAGTCTTGGGTTTTTCCGGAGCTTCGGTAGCGTCCCTGGGCTTGGCCACGGCCGGTGCCGCTGTTTCGACCAAGTTGTCCGAACCCGAATCCTGGGCAGCTGAAATATTTTCTTGCAAAGAGGTGCGGTCGGACGATGCGTATGAGCGCTGTCTGGCCACGGCAATGATCCGGTCGGTTACGATAGCCGGCGGTTCGCCATCCGGAATGATGAGTTCGCGGCCCACGGGCACGAGTTCGCTGGTCAACTGGTTGGAGCGCATGATCTCCTGCAAATCGCCATTGTAGCGGTCCGCGATAGCCGACAAAGTATCGCCCTTCTTAACAGTTGCAGTGACACCGGATACGGGCAGGATTCTCAAAGAGTCTCCGGGACGGATGTACTGGCGCTCGGACAAATCGTTAGCCCACAGGATGGTGCCTACATCAAGATCATAGTCACGCGCAATACTGCCCAGAGTATCACCTTCTTTAACCACGTAAGTTTCGATGCCGGTACGCGAGGGACGGATGCCGGGCGTGGTTCCCTGCGGATTTTCCGGCCGCATGACGACTGTCCCGGGCAAGGATTGCGACAAACTGGTATCTTCCACGGCCTCGGGAGTGCGTTCGTAGTCAAAGTCGATATGCGGCATGGCCTCGATCGTGCCTTGTCCCAGGCGCTTGGCATCAGCCTTGGCATCCTGAGCTGACACCTCCTCCTGCACGACTTCGGATTCGCCGTTGGTCATGAGCGTGTACAGCAAACTCCGCTGACCCGCATCCTGGGCCAGCGCCTGGCGATTCTGAAGGTTGACGAATATGGAAATGGCCGCGGCAGATCCGATGGCAATGTGAAACAAATATTTATTGGTGACCAGAAAAAGCATGAAGCCGCGCGCGGGCAGGGCCAGACGCTGGATGCGCAGCTTGGTCAGGACTATCAATTGATATATGGGAAGCACGACAAAGCGCAGGAGCAGGCGGCCGATGGGGCGCGATGCCGTATAAATAATTCGGACAAAGATAAATTCCAGCCCTTTTTTACAGGCACGGACCATGCGGAAAAAACCGATGCCAATGGCGGTCCAGAAACGGGATGGAACTTTGCTAGAGATAGTAACCTCCGATTAGACCGCATTCTCGGCCAAAATTTGGCTCTGTTGCATCCGGATTGGCCAAAAATGTGTCTATTAAGCGAATTATTTACCGCCGGGTAAAACCCGAAGGTGCTAGAAAACCTAACAAACGCCTGCCTTTAAGTCAATCAAGTTATCCCCTATGTTGTCATTCATATAACAAAGTTTATCGTAATTAGTGTCAGTTGAGCTAAAAAATGAGCGCGCAATATAATTATTTAGGCTGCCATTGGCACGCACACAGGTTCGCATGCCGCAGTTTCGATTTTGGAAGCCGCGTCCTTGTAATTCTTCGGATGTTCCATCACATACATGAGCGATGACAACATTTTTTGGATTACGGTATTCGTTTCACGCAATCCGACCACGGTTTCTGCCTCGTTGGGAAACAAATCCTGGACCATCATGAGATAAGTTTCGCACTCGGCCGCATTACCCAAAGCAAAATGCAGGTGTCGCAAGAACTCGCTCTTGCTATGCTTGCGCTGCCCCTGTGCAATCTGTGCCGGCATGGACATAGCAGCACGATTCAACTGCGACGACATGCCAAACCGTTCGTCAGCCGGCAAAGCTTTGGCCAGGGCATACACGCCTTTGGCAAAGTCGAAACTTTGCTGCCATACCACCAAGTCGCGGAAGGATTGGGAATGATACTGTTTATTTACTGTTGTAGACATATATTTGTGGGTTTTGCGCGCTCACTTCGAAGCTCGACTAACGTCTATCAGGTCTATCATGTCACATGTCTATCATGTCGCGATCTGATGGACCTGACAGACATGAAAGACTTGATAGACGTATTTTTATTAGGGCGGTTTTTTTAAATAAGTAATCAATCGACTTAAACGTCCGGAAATTATCGCCGTCTGCTTAATAAGCTTTTCTGTTTCCATCTCAATCAAACAACCTACATCCCGTGCAATTATCAAAAGAGTCCTTAATTCTCCACTTGAGCCTTTGGAAATATATAAATACCTCGCAAACTCGTCATCAGATTGTTTTTCATATCCTTCAGCGATATTTGCCGCGATAGAGACAGCCGCCCTTCGCATTTGGTCTTTTAAATTCCAATCTTTAAAATTTGCGGTAATTTTGTATACTTCGCGAGCAACAACCCTGGATTCTTGCCAAACAACAAATTCTTCAACTCTTTTCACCGTCATATTGTTTATTCGTGACATGATAGACCTGAAAGACGCATTGAATCATCTCTCACTGTTAAGCTGTCTATACTGAAGCGCTTCGGCGACGTGAGAAGTCTCGATATACTTCGCCCCCGCAAGATCCGCGATGGTCTGCGACACCCTGAGCACTCGGAAGTATGCTCGTGCAGATAAGTGAAACCGGTCCGCAGCTTGTCGCATCAACGCTTGCGCTTCTGGTTCCTGAACGAGGCAGCGACGGACATGCTCACTGGTGAGTTCAGCATTAGTCGCGACTCCGGTTTGGACTCGACGTGCTGTTTGGAGATCACGGGCGGCTTGCACTCGGGTTCGGACAGTGACTGACGGCTCACCGGCTTCGCGCTTGATGAGATCTTCGGTTGGGACGCGCGGCACGCTGACGTGCAAATCGATGCGGTCAAGCAATGGACCGGACAAACGTTTGGCATAACGCAGGATTTGTTGCGCGGCACAAACACAGGCGCGTTCCGGATCGGTCGCAAAGCCGCAGGGACACGGATTCATGGCCGCGACCAACGTAAAGCGCGCAGGGAAAGTGACTGTGCCTTGGGCGCGAGAGACGGAGACGATGCCGTCCTCGAGCGGTTGGCGAAGATTCTCGAGAGCCTGCCTCGGGAATTCCGGAAACTCGTCCAAAAACAAAACTCCGCGATGCGCAAGCGAAATTTCACCAGGCTTGGGCGTCGTCCCACCGCCGACCAGAGCTACGCCACTAGCCGTGTGATGCGGTGCGCGGAACGGTCTCGTTGTACAAATGCCGTCGCGCGGCAAAACACCGGCCACGGAATGGATGCGCGTGACTTCTAGCGCTTCCTCTCGCGTTAAAGCAGGCAAGATGCCCGGAAAAGCACGTGCCAACATCGTCTTCCCAGACCCTGGAGGTCCTGTCAGCAAAATATTGTGACTTCCAGCCGCTGCAATCTCCAACGCGCGTTTGGCTTGGTTTTGGCCGCGAACACTCGATAAATCAACTGTTTGTATATTCTGAATTGCCGAGTCGACGTCAACTGTGGGCTGTGGCGTTAATCGTTTTTTTCCTGAAATATGATCCACAACTTCACCGAGTGTATGTGCTGGAAAAATAGCGATGCCAGTCACGAGCGCAGCTTCTGTGGCGTTCTCGACCGGTACGATCAACTCACGGCAACCGGACTTAGCGGCAAACATGGCCGTGGAAAGCGCGCCGTGAACAGGTCTTATGCTTCCATCCAGCGACAACTCGCCCACCATGACCGGCCAGCCGTCCGTCGGTTCATATATGGATCCGGCATCAGCCATGAGCGCGATCGCGACAGGGAGATCGTAACCAGACCCGGCTTTGCGCAAATCCGCAGGCGCCAGATTGACCGTGACCTTGGTGCGCGGAAACTCAAACCCGCTGCGCTTCATCGCGCTCCTCACCCGCTCCCGCGCTTCCTGCACGGCCGCATCCGGCAAACCGACAACGACGAAAGCCGGCATGCCGAAGGAGATGTCGGCTTCGACGGAGACGGCGTAGGCGTCTAAACCCACTATCGCGGTTGTTGGGATGGGGTGCATATGTGTCTTTCTGTCATTGCGAGCGAATGCGCGGCAATCTCACCTCTTACAGACTGGGTTAACATGCTTCGATTAGTCAGTAAGCGGATTCCTCTGTCACGCCATCCGGCGTGACATCTCCCTTTACTAAGGGAGATTGAGTTAAACGGTTTGCTTTGGTTTCGGAAGTCTCTTCCCCCTGACGGGAGGGAAGAGATTTAGAGATGAGGCCAGCTCAGCTGGCTGAGGGGATCTTGCTCATGAACTTTATAAACGAAAAAGGCGCCAGCCGTTTTATTGGCTCGCACCTTATGTCTATATTCTGCAATCAGTTTTTAAGTTTGGCAAACCGTTTGACAGTTTTTGATCGACTGCTTTGTTTTGCGCTGTAAATTACAAATATATTTTTACGATGATGTTAGATGGCGTTAACAATCCACACGCCTTTTATCGCGCTCAAACTTTAGAACCAACTCTGTGATCCTTTTACCGTACCAGAGTTCCAGAGGCCAGAGTGTCAGAGTTCCATTTTAAGGGAAGATGACCAGGGGACGAAAGCCAACATTGCCGAACGGATTGCCGCCCCAGTCCACGCACGAGGCTCCGCCGTCGTCCGAGTTGCCGGAAAGCAGACGGGAGCCGGACCCATAATATTCTTCATGCCATTCGTATGTTGAAGTTCCGTCGTAATCAGGTCCTTGACCCATAACGTTAGCTTCAATGGTTCGAGGAAGGCGAACTGTTGCGTTGGGAATGTCCTCGAGTTTAAGGGCCTGTTTAAAAGCTTCCCAAAACTTTTGATTGGAGAATACGGATGGATGGATTCGATTACGCAGACATTTTGCAGCTTCCTGGTTCAGGACTTTGTCAGTCAGAAGTTGTTTAAGTACGTTTTGAACCAAAGAGTCGTCCTGTTCTGCAGTGGCGTACGCTTGGTTGCCGCTGTCGTAGTCCGGTTTTTTTCTTGAATCAACCAACATCCAAACCCCGGGGAGTTCGTCGGGTTCCAGATTTGTGAGCTTGGGATTGGCTGCGTTTTCCGGCAGGTTTTTGATTTTATCGAGTTCGCCATAAAACTCGAGGCCTTGATTTTTTGGATTATTGCGTTTTCCGGGTTTGTGTACCCAGCCTGGATAAGTCGCTCCTTCTTCCATCCTGATGCTTGGCCAATATTGGAGTTTGAAACCGTTCTCTTTCCAAAACTCGATGTGTTCTTTGGTTATGCCTTCGGGAATGGGCGGGACGTCGAAATATTTGCCAAAGAATTCTTCAAGTCTTTGTTCTTCCTCTTGGATGATTGGAGCTTCGAATGCTTTACCCACAATCTTGTCCTGCCTGCCGCACTCGTTTATCACTGTTAATAACTCAATCGCTCTATCCGAATCTTTCTTATCGACTTTGCCTTCACGGACTTTGGCGGCCAGTTCGTTGCGGTTCTTGACTTCGTATTTGGCGTAGATGACGAATAAACTCTTTTTGAGTCCTCCAATATAAGACTGGACCGAGGGTTGGAGGTCTGGGAGGCGGAGTTCAGCGACTTGCGGGCGGGGTTCATGCATAGTTTTTAAGTGTAACTCTCCCGGCCTACGTCGCGTTTAACGCGATACGGCCACCCTCCCTTACCAAGGGATGGACTAGTTTGTCAGAACCCCTCCCTACAGTAAGGGAGGGGCAGGGGTGAGTTAGCGCAATTATACCACTTTCTCCAAAACAAAACCGCCCGGATTTCTCCGAGCGGCTTCTTTGGAAAATTATTCGATATACGTTATTCGCTATTTTGTTTATAAGCCGAGATTGTCGCTAATGTACTGGTCCAGCGTTATGGCCAGATCAGGTTTAAAATCAGCGGGCGAGATGATGTCTTCGCCGTACTTGTAGTCCATATAGAACACGTCGGAAATGTCGTCTATCTTGGCGTTCCAGCTGTCGCCGTACAAGGCTTTGGCAATGGCTTCGGTCGGGACCCAGCGCAACACGCTGTGGCGATCCACGGCATAGACTTTGGGATCCGTGGTGAACTTGACCATGCGCGAGCCGGGCTTGTAGCGCACGTTGGCTCCCAGCGGAATGCTGGCCAAGTTCTCGGCACTGGTGACTTTGACGCCGCTGAAGTCCGCGTACCACGAGAAGTAAACTTTTGAGTTGGGGAAAGCGTGGCGCTTGCCGTCCGCGCCGATGTAGTAGACCGCGCTGTCTTCCTGGGTCGCGGGATCCGCGTCATCAGGCAGTTTGACGAGTTGATGGACGCTGACCCCGATCTTCTTAAGATTCGCCAGATTTGCCTCGCGATTCGGATCAATCGTACTCGACTGTTGCGTTGTCACAACCGGCGGCATTCCGCCTCCGCCCCCACCGCCCCCACCACCACCGCCTCCTCCGCCGCAACCGGAGGTACAAGCCATGGTCAGGTTGGCAGTGCGTGTATCGGTCCCATCGTAAACATCCGCGTAGTTGGTGTTGCTGATGCCGCCGGCGTGGACTTCGAGTTTGCCGTCATTGTGCGTGACAGTATCCACGACGAACGGCGCGCCCGAATTGCGGAAGATGCCGGTCGCGACTCCCGTTTCGGTCAACGTCAAAGTTTCCACATCGCCACCCGATCCACCGTCCGCAGTCGCTGTTACGGCCATGGTTTCCGCGACCGTGCCGTCCAAATTCCGGTCAGCGTCCTGCAGCGTCACGTACATGGTTCCGGGTGTGGCCAAATCCGTAAGCGCGGTGCCGATGCCATTTGTGAAGGCGAAAGATTCTGACGCGTGTTTAATGTGTCCGGTGGCGACGGTGACCAAGCCCGTGTTGGCATATGTGCCGTTGGCGGTCAAAGTATTGGCGCCCACGGCAAAAGTTCCGCTGATGTTTGCAAAAGCATGCGTGGCCGTGGCATTGCCGTTTAAAGCGAGAGTGCCTGCGGATTTATTGAGCGTCATGTCATACAAGCTCAAATCGCCGCCCGACGTCAGAGTCTGCGCGCCGCCGCCGTTGAAATCCGTCTTGCCCGTACCGGCGTTGAATATTCCGTTCGTCCTGACCAAATCGCCGGCCACATGCAAATCAAAGGCGCCGGCCGAGAACGTGCCCTGCAACAATCTGAAGGAACCGGTGACCGTCGTATTGCCGCCCAGACTGGCGGTGCCGGCCGATTGGTTGACGGCCAGGTTATTGAAAGTCCAGCCGTTGGGCATGGCATGCGATATCGTCCCGCCAAAGTAAACCGTGCTCGAAGAGGAACCCGCGATCAGGGCGCCGCCGACATACGTGAACGCGCCGTTAATCCGCAACATGTTATCCGTGGAATTGGAAAGGGTTACGCTCCCGTTATTGGCATAACTGCCGTTGAGCACCAGATTGCCGTGGTTTTCTATCATCAACGAACCCATGTTTACGAATACGCCGTTAAAAACCTGGGGCGTGGCGGATTCAATCCATAGGTTGTTGGTATTCGTGGCATTGCCCATGACTGTCAAACGGTAAGCGACGACGCCCGTACCTGTACCCCCGGAAATAAAATCATGGTTGACCGTAAGAGTTGGATTGAGCCAGACTCTTTGGTTGCCTTCTTTGCACAAATTGTAGAGAGTCACGGGAATGGACGAATTGAAAGTTTGTGTGGCCGAGGTGCCGTTGAAAACCAATGTGCCGGTCCCGTAATTATAGACGGCGGTGCCAGTGACGGTCAGATCGCCGGTCACGTTCATCCGTCCCGTGTTGTTGTTAAATGTGCCGCCATTTGTCCAATTGGTGGTTGTGGCCGTTCCAGCCGCCAGATTGACGGTCCCGCCCCTGCTATTGACGAGGTTGCTGCCGAAATTGAAATTGCCGTTGACCGTGCCAATGCTTCCGCTGCTCGTAGTGCTGCCAAAGTTGATCGTACCGCTGGTCGAAGTCACGGTCGTATTGCCGCTAATGGTCGCCAGGTTGGCGACGTTCATGTTTTGCGCATTGACGGCGAATTTTCCGGTCCGGACCGTAAAGTCGTGGACCACGTTTACCGTGCCGACGGCCGTCAGGGTATTGGCAGCGGTCATGTCCTCGGAAAGATTATAGTACGTCCAGGCCGGCAAATTTTTAGACACGCCCTGAAACTCGACCGATCCGGACCGGGCATTGAACGTTCCTGCTGCCGGTACGGTGCCCGCGATGCGCAAGAGTCCGGTATTGCCATTGATGGTCCCGTTGTTAGTCAAATTTCCGTTGACCATAATTTGATTGCTGCCCACGTTTGCCGTGCCGTTGTTTGTGAAGTTTTGCAAGCTGATGAAGCCGGAATTGGCCCCAAGATTGCCGTTGTTGGCCAGGGTATTGCCAAAGTTTAAGTTGCCGTTCGTGGACGTGACGGTCGTACCCGACCCGATTGTCGTGACACCCAAGACATGCAAGGTGTGGCTGACTCCGGAGAGCGTGCCGCCGCCCGAAGTGACAAGCGTACCGCCCACCGTGATATCACCGCTCAAAAAGACGCTGTTGCCGATCTTGCTCATGATCACGTTGTTGAAGTTCGGCTCCGCGCCAACATACTGATCTCCGGCGCCATTGTAAAAATCAACCGTACCGGTACCGCCGTTCAACGTGCCGCCTGAATTGGTCCAGCTCCCGTATACTTTGAACTTATAAGAACCCATGTTCAACGTTCCTTCGCGCAATGTAACGCTTCCCGTAGAGGTTGCGTCGCCAAGAAACGAAACCGTACCCGTGGTATAAACGTCCAAAGCCGGAATTGTCAGATTGGCGCCCAGATTATGCGGACCGAAACCGTTAAAGCTCACCTTGCCCGTCGAACCCATGGCGCCTCCGCCGGCCACCAGGTCATACGCGATCTTGATCGTGTTGCCCGCCAAGTCCAGTTGATTGGAATTCAATTCGACATTGTTGTCGATCTGCAAATCGCTGTTGAGAATGACTTTGGCCGCACCGGATTTTTTAACCATCATGTGGTTGAAGTAGGGCTGCGAATTCACATGCGAATCACTGGCACCGAAGAATTCCACAAAATGACCGGTGCGCACTAATGTCCCGCCCGTATTGTTCCAATCTTTTCCCACGTGCAAACCATTGGAGCCCAGGTCAAGGCTGCCGCTGTTAAGGCCGAGGTCGCCCGCGACCGTGGTGCTGGCCGTTATGTAAAACAAACCCGCGCCGCTGAACGACAAATTGCAATAAGTCGTGGCTTGAATGTCATTGCCAGGTGCGGCCGAAGTGTAAACCACGGTTCCGTTGTTATGCGCGAATGATCCGCCGCTGATCACAAAAGGCCGGCCGGATCCTGTGCCAGAACCGGAAAGGGTCAACGTGTTACCAGACAAATCAAGAGCGCCTTTTTTTACTTCTACATAAGCCGCGCCCACGTTGCCATTAAGTTGAACACCGGATAAATTGTTGGCCACGATTTTATAAAAACCGGTCTGCGCAGCAACTAATGAAGTCAAACCATTGCCGACAAAATCCACAGTGCCCGAATCACCTTGCAAGGTAGTGCCGCCTACATTGTTCCAGTTGCTGCCCACGTGGATGGTATTGGAACCAAGCGCAAACGTGCCAGACATCATGAAAAGCGAATTTGTCGTGGTTACATTCCCGCTGGTCAACGTGACTTTGCCTCCGGTTTTTTGGATGTACAACTCCTTAAACGTGCAGCCTGATGCTGCCATATAGAGCCATGTGTCAGATGAGCCTGTCAGATACACAGAACCAAAACCCGCATCCGTGGGATTACCTCCCCAATAATAGTAACTGCCCTCCACGTACAATGCCTGGCCGTTCAGATTCAAATCAGAGTAAATGTAAAAATCTCCTTTGACCGTGATATTGCCATTTAATGTTGCGGTGCCACCGCTTGATTTACTAATGGTCAAATTAAAAAAGTCGCTTGTCGCATCGATCGTAGCGGCTCCGGAACCTTCAAGGAAAACATTGCCTGTACCGGTAATCGTGCCGCCCGCATTGTTCCAATTGCCTCCCACATGCAAGTCATTTGTTCCAAGATTCAATGTCGTGCCGCCGGCATATGCCAATTGGCCGGCAGCAGTAGTACTGGCAGTGATATTGTATGGACCAGAACCGGTCATTTGCAGGTTGTAATATGTAATGGACTCGATGTCTGACGAAGATGCGCCCGTAAACCTGACGGTACCGATATTGTTTATAAAATTGCCGCCAATAAGTTTAAACGGACGCAATGCTCCGGTACCTGTGCCGGTGACAGTCATGGTTTTGCCGTTCAGATCCACATCGCCGGTATTCATGGTAAATTTCAGGGTTGTAATATTTCCTCCAAAAGTCACTGTTCCGCTGCCCTTATTTACCGACAGATTCATGAAATTTGATTCGGTACCGATGTTTTGCGCGCCGGCACCATCCAGCTGAACCACGCCGGCCGTGATACTGCCGTTATCCACCCAATTGCCACCCATGAAAAGCGTATTGCCGCCAAAGGCCAGTGCAGATCCGGCACCAATGGTTACGTCATTGGCATAAGCCAGACCCGATATTGCCGTGCTGGTAGCTGCTGGGATAACCGCGTTGTCACTAGCAGTTGGTACGACGCCACCGCAGCCCGACCAGTTTGTCGCCGTATTCCAGTCCGAAGTTCCGTGGCTGGCGAACGTACATGTTGCCGCAAAGGCAGAATGCGACCAAGTAAACATGGCCAGCAAACAAAAAATGCCGCCAGCTAACCATTTACCTACCAAGGTTGCCGTGCGGCTGTTCGAAAAAACGTGCATATTGCGCATAAAAGTCAGATGATTGTATGCGCGAAATTATAGCACGATTGCTATCAAATATCGAAACGGTTTTTGTCCTGTAGGGACGTTGCATGCAACGTCCCTACAGGACAGAAAATTTCGGACAAATTTAAAGAGCCATGAACAGCCCGAAATCATATAATGAATTTTGTGGCGTCATGGCTCTAAGCCAAGACGCGGGTCTAGAATCGTCAAATTAGCGAATCCGCAAGAAGCGGACATTAAAGGTAAGCTAAAGCGACAATTGAGACACTTGCGTGACTCCTGGCTTGAAAAGCACTGCTGGTTCGTCCCAACCCTGGCACGAACTCCAAGACCTGCATAGGGTCTTATTAGCGGAGGTTGCCTAGTTATCCGACTTTACGTCGGATGGATTTTAGTTTTGTTTTTTGATTTCTTGGTCTCAAACGTAAAAATACGCAGAGAGGGGGTCGAGACAATCCATGTCATGGATCGCCATACGAACAGGGCATGGAAATCCATTTTTTATAGCAGTTATCAATGTGCAATGAGGTAAACCGGCTATGCGTGCCGCCTGCGCCAACTAAATACGTTGACGTTAATGCCGCTCTGGCTGCGAAAATCTGCGAACTAAAGTACAATATCCGGTTATTTACAGCCGGATATGCAACCGCTTGGGATCAAGCAAGCGGCCAAACTCTTTGAAGGAACTTATTTCTTTCTGAAGGTACTGCTAAAATTATACCTTTAAATAAGCAAACTATCAACCCTCAGCATCCATTGGGCTAAACAAGCTTATTAACATGCTGGTTACGATTTTTAACTCCATGTGCACAAACTGTGTAACGATGTTAATTAACCTCTTTTTGTCATTCCCTTGTCACGCCATAGGCGGATCAGCCTCAGGCTGAAAAAAGGGAATCCAGGAAATATTGTAAAATTTACCTATTTTCTGGATCCCCTGGTCTTCGTCGGACTTCGCCCGAGGATGACAAAGGGACAGTACCCAAAATGCGATTAGTAACAAAACGTTACAAGGCCCTGGTTGTCATTAATTTGAAGCGAACCAGGTTTGATGAAGCAAAAATTCAACCAAGTGCAAATATTTTGCAAACTCGAAGCATTAAAATATGCGATTTTGGATCCTGGACAGGATGACTGATCAATGGACGGGATTGCGGACGTCTCAGAATCTGAATTTATGTGATATGGAAAAACGACTTCTGATGTTGAAGTTGGAAAAATAAATGTGCCATTGGTGATAAATGGCTTGGTAGAGCTGGAAAAAACTTTTAGCGCAGGGCGTTTGCCTTGCATCATGACGCTATCGGGCAATAAATAGTCGCTCTCGTCGAACAATCCGACCGCTTGAGCCAAACCTGACAGCGTATCCGTTGTAACCGGACCGTTAAGGTCTATTTTTAGCTGATTCTCGCTGTTAATCTTCTCCCATGTAAGCATATTTTTCTCTGGCAATCTAACAGAAAGACCCTGTGAGGCGAAAAAATTATGCAAAATCATTTGATTTTCCGTTAGCAACGGGATCTGACTTGTCATGCCGCCGACATTCTTAGCATCTTGGTTCGAGTTTACCGCATCACCAACCACCAAATCAGTGATCCAAGCGTGATTCGTCATATATCCCTGGATGCGTTCGGGTAAACCGGAGACTTCCAGGCCGGGTTCGCCAAACATGATTTGTGGATACAGGGCTAACCAGATTTGTTTTTGTTTTAAAGCAGACCATGGCCAGCTAAAAACAGAAAACGGCGAGCCACTGACGTTGTTTTTTAGTTGAACGTCAGCCGCCAGCTCCCAATTGCCTGTTGAGTAGAATTTTCTGCTGAACAGACTGGGAAAACGGACGGCAAATGGAACCAGTGACGCATCGTCAGCCTTGGCATAGCCGACCAAGGCAGGCAACGGATCGTTATCAGCTAAAACAGTCTTCCAAATTTCCGGCGCGCGTTCGGGCAACTTGGTTCCGGCCGGGATAACGGCGCTCAGAATCGTGTTGTTTGGCAAAGGAATGTGGGTGCAGAACCAAAACCAGGTGAATAATCCGATAACCAGCAACACAAAACCCCCGGCCAATACGGCCAGGAGTTTTGTTTTGCTCGAGCGGATGCCCGTATCTCCGTAAGAGAGTATGGGCGATCCGCTCAGTTGGTTTGTATGGATTACTATGTCGCTCACAGTGTGATGGCAAACGGGTCATTGGTAGACGACGGTGCAGCCGGTCGAGGCGGCTGAGGACCGCGGTTGAAGCGGTCATCGCTGCCGCGGTGTCCTGAGCCTGTCGAAGGACCGCGACCACCTCCACCAAAGCCACCACCTCCCGGACGGCCGCCGCGATCTCCACCACGACCGCCACCTCCACCGAAACCGCCGCGTGACGGCGGACGAGGTCCGCGGTCATCGCCGCCGTTATCAACATAATCTGCAGCGGCGCGTTTGATCGAGAGGTTGACGCGGCCCATACTGTCGATTTCGTAGCATTTGACCGTGACCACATCGCCGATCTTGACCACGTCGCTGACTTTCTCGACACGATACGGAGCGAGTTCGCTCACATGCACCATGCCTTCTTTGCCAGGCAAGATTTCGACGAAAGCGCCGAAGTCCATGGTTCGCGTGACGGGACCGGTGAAAATTTCGCCGACCTGGATTTCGCGAGTAAGGTCAATAATGATCTTCTTGGCTTTTTCCATTCCCTCCGGCGACACGGACGTAATGAACACGCTGCCGTCGTCTTCGATGTCGATCTCAACGCCGGTCTGCGCAATGATCTCGTTGATCATCTTGCCGCCCGGACCGATGACATCGCGAATCTTTTCAGGATTGATATGGATTGTCTCGATGCGCGGCGCCCACTTGCTGAGTTCGGCACGAGGAGTCGGGATGCAAGCTTCGACCACGTCCAAAACTTTCATGCGAGCCGTCAAAGCTTTGGCGAAAATTTCTTTCACCACGTCCATGGGCAAACCATGCGTCTTGGTATCCATCTGGATTGCCGTGATTCCGGTGCGCGTGCCAGCGACTTTAAAATCAGCGCCGCCGGTTCCATCTTCCAAGTCCTGCAGGTCGGTGATGACCTTCCATTTGTTATTCGCTTCGTCAGACGCCACGCCCATAGCAATGCCTGCGACAGGGGCGAGAATCGGCACGCCCGCATCCATCAAAGCTAACGTCGACGCTGTGGCCGAACCCATTGAGGATGAGCCGTTGGAACCCAAAACTTCGGACACGACACGAATTGTATACGGGAATGTATCTTTGCCCGGCAGAATCGGGATCAATGCGCGTTCGGCCAAAGCTCCGTGGCCGATTTCACGGCGTCCGGGACCGCGGTTGCCTTTGGTTTCGGATACTGCGTAGCTCGGGAAGTTATAATGATGGAAGAATGGGCGGATAACCTGGAATTCCATGGTATCAACGGTCTGCGCCATGCCAGGACCGGCCAATGTGATGGTCGAAAGCACTTGCGTATTGCCGCGCATGAACAAACCGGAGCCGTGAACGCGGGGCAATAAGCCGACTTGTGAGAACAGCGGGCGGACATCATCCACTCCGCGTCCGTCGGCGCGCTTGCCTTGTTCAAGAATCAAACGCGTGACCTGGCCGTCAACATATTCATCCATGACTTCGAGCGCGATCTTGCGCTTGTCCTTGCCAATCTGTTGGGCGATCAGGAATTGATCGAGTTCTTCTTTGAGTTTCATTACCGCTTTCTTGCGGTCGGCTTTTGAGACCAGAGGCACGGCGAACAAAGTCGCATCGCCGCGTGTCTTCAAAAATTCCAAAGCCTGGGCATGCAAAGCCTCACGTTCTTGTGCGGCCGCTTTTTCTTCTTCAGTCTTGGGCGTGAACATGTCGGCCTTGGCTTTGCCGTGGGCTTTGACTACCTGGTTGATCAAATCAATCACGGGCGCAAAAGACGACTGGGCCAATTCAACCGCAGCAACGGCTTGCGCTTCGCTTGCCAGTTTGGCTCCGGCTTCCAACATGATGGTCTTATTGTTCAAACCAGCGATGACGAAATCCAAACCACCTTCTTCGATCTGTTTATATGTAGGATTCAAGATCAACTCTTCGCCGTTGCGACCAATGCGGGCAGCTGCGATCGGACCGGCCCACGGAATGTCGGACATGGCGAGAGCGCAGGATGAACCGATGATACCCAAAATGTCGCCGTCATTTTCTCCGTCATGCGAGAGAACGGTGGTTACGACAGCCACTTCGTTGCGCATGCGGTCGTCGAAAAGAGGACGAAGGGCGCGGTCGATGAGACGGCCGGACAAAATAGCTTCGTCGGTCGGGCGGCCTTCGCGTTTAATGAAGCGCGAACCTTTGATGCGGCCGGCGGCATAAAAACGTTCCTCATAATCAACCTGCAAAGGGAAAAAATCCAAACCTTCGCGGATGCCGCCCAAAGTGGCGGCACACAAAACGACCGTGTCCCCATAGCGGACCGTGCATGATCCGCTGGCCTGCTGGGCCAACAAATCCACGCCGATGGCCAGCGTGCGTCCGCCCCATTGGACGGAATATTCCTTCTGTTGTGGCATATTTCAAATCTCTCGCCGTCACACCTTTCTCGGGCATTGGGCGTTAGATTCAATCATCTTGACCCTGGCTCACAGGGCTTAATCTTCAATCTACAATCTCAATCTCCAATGGCGGCTTTTCAGCTTGAAGATTGAGGATTTTGCATCGAAGAGCAAACCTCGGCAGGATCCAAAGTAAATTATAAATAACGTGTTCATTGTGGCACGAATCCGCTTACACGTCAAAGGACAAATAGACCGTAGACGATAGACCGTAGACGGTAGTTCGATACTTTGTCATGAAAGCTACTTAAAACGACCGATAATGCGAAACCAGCAAGTAGTTTTTCGATCGTTAAGGCCGTTAGCGAATACCCAGGCATGATCTTTAAAGTCCGCTTTGCCACCAAGCAAACATAACCGACCTGACATTTTTTTGTCAGAAAAGTGCTCGTCGCTAGCTGATTGCCAATTTCTCCATCCTGGATAATGGAAGCTTTGCAAAAAATAAAATTCTACCATGCGCGGAGTAGAAATTTGCTCCGGCTTAAGACCACAGGCGGCGGCCATGGCAGTAATGACTTCTGGTTTTTCCAATTCGTCAAAAGAGATATTAAAGCGGGATTGAGGATGTTTAAAATTTACAATTAAATTCCTATCGCGCAGATTCTCAAGTACCGGACCAAGGAAATCTTCATCATCTCCATGTACTTGGTCATCACTCTCCTTTTGTGGTCTTTCTCTGGTATCAACCAATGTCCAGCAGCCCGGCAACTTCATAGCATCTGCAGGCAGGCCCGTTTCCGTACCGATTGTAATAAATGAGAAATTTGGTCTTATCCAATTTTTAAGTTCAGATTCCTGAGCCATGTCTATGGGTGGCAGGTAGTGTAGTTCAAGCTTCTTCTCTCGCCATTCCTGGATACGTTCAGGCGGAATTTCTTTAGGCAGAGGCGGAATTTCTATCTTTCTGCCAAATATAATTTCGAGCTTCCGTCCTTCATCTCTAATAATACGTTCTATAATTACAACTTCATCTTTCCTTCCGCTTTCATTTATCAACTTCAACAACTCAATCACCTTGTCAGAATTCTTAGTGTCGACTTTGCCTTCGCGGACTTTAACTGCGAGTTCGTTGCGGTTTTTCACTTCGTATTTGGCGTAGATGACAAACAAATTCTTTTTGAGTCCGGCAATGTAAGACTGGACCTGGGGTTTGAGGTCTGGGAGGCGGAGGTCGGAAATGTGGGGATGAGATTCGTGCATGTTGGTGAGTGGAACTCTCCCCTGCCCCTCCCTTACCATAGGGAGGGGTTCTGCTCTGACCTCCCTCCCTACAGTAAGGGAGGGAATGAGGGAGAGTTATGAACCAATTATACCACGCTTCCACCCAGATTGTGCGACGCATCCGCAACATATATACTAATCAACATTCCCTGCCTGTCATTCCGACGGAGTGAGCACAGGCGAGCGATTGGAGGAATCTTAGTTAACTAGTCCACCAAGATTTCTCCACGCGCCTCCTGGGCTTGGTCGAAATGACAGGGAGAAAATTCGAAATTTATATTGTTATATGAAGCTATCGAGCCATCTCCGCAATTACCTCGTCTATCTGGAAATAGAAAAAGGCCGGTCGCAGATGACCATCCGCAATTATGAGTTTTATTTGGCGCGCTTCATCGAGTGGGCCAAAGATCCGGCGCCCGAGGATATTGATGATGACATGATACTCAAGTACCGCTTGTTTTTGAACCGTCTGGAGGATCCGCAACGCGGTCCGTTGAAAAAGAATACGCAGAACTATCATTTGATAGCTTTGCGATCATTCTTCAAATTCCTGGCACGCAAAAACATCAAGACCCTGGCTGCGGAAAAAATCGAGCTGGCAAAACAAGGTTTTCACGAACCCACGTTCTTGGAAGCCAAGGACATGGAGAATTTACTTGAGGCTCCCATGAAAGACGACCAGTCGCCTATTTTACAAGCACGCGACCGCGCTATTTTGGAACTCTTCTTCTCTACCGGCATGCGCGTTTCCGAACTTGCGAATCTCAAAAAGGATCAAGTCAATCTGGAACGCGACGAATTCTCGGTGCGCGGCAAAGGCGACAAGGTACGTGTGGTCTTCGTCTCTCATCAATCGCGCCATTGGCTCAAAAACTATCTGGCACTGAGAAAAGACGAATCGCCGTACATGTTTATCAGGCATGACCGAGCGGCTGGCGGTTCTGGCAAGGAAAGAGAGGCGGCCGGAGCCATCACGCCACGCTCAATCGAACGTTTGGTTAAACACTACGCGCTCGTAGCCGGCATCACTAAAAACATCTCTCCGCACAGCTTGCGCCACAGCTTCGCAACAGATCTTTTGATGAACGGCGCGGATTTGCGCAGCGTGCAATCCATGCTCGGGCATTCGTCCATCACGACTACGCAGATTTACACGCACATCACTAATCAACAATTGAGAGAAGTTCATCAGGCGTTTCATGCGAAGAGGAGGAAGGACGAGGAGGCTGAATAGCAAGGTCCCCTCAGCCAGCTGAGCTGGCCTCATCTCTAAATCTCTTCCCTTCGGGCTGAGCCTCAGGACGAAGCCCGCCCGCCGTGGGGAAGAGACTTGCACAGCCCCTTGCCCGTCCCCATTGGCCATTGTATGCTGTCACCGCTGATTCAATCGTCAATTGCCAATTTTCAATTATCAATAACCGAACCGGTTTCAATATTGAAAATTGAATATTGAAAATTGTTAATTGGCTGTCGGGTGCCCTTAGCTCAGCTGGATAGAGCAACAGCCTTCTAAGCTGTAGGCCGATGGTTCGAATCCATCAGGGCACGCCACGTAAAGGCCGTGAATAAAAGCACGGCTTTTATTTTTACGGCCCACGTGGCGCCGCCATCGCGTTGAACGCGACTGTGTAAAAAACCGCTTTTGGCGTTTTTTTCGTTACCCGCGGCAACTCTTGACGCAGCGGCCAGAACGTGGTTGAATCTGGCATTGCTTGAGATGTTCTTCTTGGAGGTAAACTTGAAACGAAAAAATAAAAAACGGGCTGTTGCCCGACCTGCTCTGCATAGTGACCCGTATATCTTTGCACTGACCGCCATCCGGGACTCGCTGCATACAACGGATACCGCCGATTCTTCGGACGATTCCGCAACTTCCAAGGCTACCGACATTGTAGTCATGATGATCAACGTGACCAACGGATCCGAGGAAGCTCGAAGACATCTCGAAGACCTGGGTTTGCCCTTGCCTCAAAGCCTGTGCGAAGACGATACTTGACGCCGTTATGCGGCGTTTTTCATTTCCATGAATAACGGCTTGAGCAGCTCCCCTGCCTTGGCGTGCGCTGCCGTATTTTTAGGATCCATCAGCTCGTCGCGCGTGGCATAAAATTCTATAAGCACGGCGCGCTTCTCAAATAAAAACCGCCTGGCTAATTTCATGTCGTTTACCGTGAATGCACCCGGTTCCAGCAAACCCATGGCCGTGATCACCTGGCCCGGAATCTTTTCCGAAAATTTTTCATTCATGGTCCAGCCGCGCCTTTTATCCGGGTTCTTCAGCTTCTCTGTTTTGGATGCATTTTCTTTTTTGGGCCGCCGTCCAGGGAGCAAACCAAGAGCTTCAACTTGTTGCGGCGAATTGGCAGCATCCTGAAGCGCCTTGACCAAATCCTGACATGCTTCGTCATAAATACCCTGGTCGCGGATAAAAGATCCTTTGCCGGCCTGGTCATATGCCTCCTGGACATCGCGTCCGTTGATTACAACGACCAGCGTAGTCAGGCCCATGACCTTTTTTTGCGCTTCTGTTCTGCGCTCTTCCTGGCCGCCAAAGCTTCTGGGGCCGGGCTCATAACTTTTGAAATCAATGTTTATCACCTGCTCCCCGATGACAATCTTCACGTCATTTTTGACCGTGCCCGAATCTTCGAAAGGCAGGCCATGTTCCACACGCACGATATGCGACAATCCTTGTTCACGCACCCATTTGCGCAACAGGTAAAGCATTTGTAATTCGCGTTTAATGCCCAAAGGTTCAGCCTTATCGGCAATGTCCCGCAAATCCTGCTCCAGCTCATCCAGAAACTTCGGATGCGTGGAAGTAGCGGCCCAGTGCCGGTACAAGACATCGATTTCCAGCAATGCCGCCTGGTATGGTTTTTGATGTCCGGCCGTCTCCCCCTTCCAACCCAAAGTCCGCGCGGCGCGATAACTGGCCAATGCCCGACGTTCTATCGCCTCCATTTCCCGACGATCCCCAAAGTCGGCGTATAATCCGCGCACTTGTTCAGGCGTCAAATCAACAATTTTGCAGCCATGGACAGATGCGGCCTTGGCCAAAACTCGCAAAAAACCACCCTGGTAATCATTGGACAGGCGATGCCATGATGCGCCCAGGGCAAAATCCAAACGTCCGTCGGTAAGCGGGCCAAACTCAGTACGCAAAGACTGGATGCGTTCTTCGATTTCCGCAGGCCTCAGCTTGGATTCGATCAGACATTGGTGTTCAAACTTTTTAAGCTCAAACGGAAAACGTCTTTCTTTGTCCGGTGTAACAAAATTACTTGGATAATCTCTCTTGAGCATATGCCGGTATTATACGGTAAAAATCGGTTCATGGCATCACTCGAGCGTTGATGACGAGACATCCCGCCATTGACAAAACCGCAAAAATCTGCTGCATTGCGCGATTCGTCAACTGACAAACAATCTATAAAAATGCGTATCTGCAAAATTATTTGGACAGGTTTTTGAAGGAATGGGACGGGTTGGAATAAAATCTTTTTTGTCATTTCGACCCCTTCGACTATGCTCAGGGTAAACTCCGTGGAGAAATCCCAGGAACCAATTAACACGCATTGCGCTCAAGCTGTCCGTTTCCGGGATCTCTCGACTGCATCGGACTCCGCTCGAGATGACAAAGGGAGTGCTTTTGCGCGAGTCCTGCTTAAAAAATAAAAACACCCGAGTGCGGGTGTTATGGACGACGGGGTTTTTTGCCGTAGAGTTCTGCAATGGCGTCGCAGACGTCGGCGGGGGTATAACCGAGGAGGTTGATTCCGTGGGCCTTAAGCTGCGTCAGTTGCGCTTTGACGTTATCGCCAGCCTCAACGACGCGCGGTTGGAGAAACCATGCCCGCGTCTCCTGGTATGATTCGAAATTCTTGGCCGGCACCAAGACGTCGCGATGGTACGCGAGGGCCAGGATTAAGAATTCCCTGAGCAGCAAGCGGGCTTCTGGCCCGGCTCCGCCCAGGTTGTCGAACACGCCGCGAACATAGGCTTTGACCGCGTCTGATGCCACAACACCACCTCCTTGGTTCGCGTTTCAGCTTCCCATGGCCGTGACCAGGCATTCGCACAGGTCTTTGTGCGGCAGGTTGGGGAAATGGAATCCGTGTCTGCTCAGTGCCGCCAACGAGCCGAGCAGGTTGGCTTGCAGCAAAATCGTTTCCTGTCCCGGACCTTTGGTCGTGTGGCCTTCTTTGACCACGCCGTCCATGTACGCCTTGGCGTTCATGCAGAGATCGCCGAGCAGCCTGGGCATGCGCGGGTCCCTGGCCGTATCGGCGCGGCAAGCCTGAAGAACTCCTTTGACCTGGTTGTAATGTGCAATGACTACCATGCCGGAACCTCCAAAATGTTAGAATGCATATACCATTCAACTGAACGGATGTCAACATATACGACCAGAACGGAGAAAAAGGTTATCAAGTTGTCAGGTTATCAAATAAAACCAAACAACCGCCTGATAACTTGATCGCGTTTAACGCGATGACAACTTTATTCTCTGCGGATCAGTCGGACTTGAAGAACTCGTTGTACGTGATACCATCCTGTTTATGCAAAACTATCCGGAAATCACGCTCGAACCGGGCAAGGATACGCCCATCAAAGCCGGGCATCCGTGGGTTTTTTCCCATGCCGTGGCCAGAAGCGCGAATGCCGAACCCGGAACAATCGTCTTGGTCAAATCGGCCAAAGGCGAAACGCTCGGGCTGGGCACGTGGAATGCCAACACTTCCATCAGGGTGCGCATGCTGACCAGGGACGCGATGCAGAAGATCGATGCGGATTTTTTCGTCGAACGATTCACGTCGCTGGATGAATGGAAACGCAACCATCTTCCGCCCAAAACCGACGGCTATCGTCTGGTTCATGCCGAAGTTGATAATTTGCCCGGACTCATCGTCGACAGATATGCGGACGTCCTCGTCTTCCAATTGCACACCGCGGGCATGGACAGGTTGCGCGCCGAAATCATCGAGGCTTTGAAAAAGTCTTTTTCTCCGCGCGCCATCGTCGAACGGTCTGATTTGGATGTCAGGAAAATGGAAGGTTTGCATGACCGGCCGATTGCGATCCGCTCAGGAAAAATCGACGGCCTCGTCACCTTTAAAGAAAATGGTTTGAGGTTTTATGCGGACGTGTTGAAAGGACAAAAAACCGGATTCTTTTTGGACCAGCGCGACGCGCGCCTCAAGGTCGGCAAACTCGCGAAAGGCAAAAAAGTCCTGAATCTATTCGGATACACGGGCGTTTTCTCTGTCCACGCGGCAAAAGGAGGCGCGACATTCGTGTCCACTGTCGACATTTCGCTCCCAGCGCTCGAACTTGCGCAACAAAACTTCACGCTCAACAAACTCGACCCCGAAGACGAATCAAAATGCGAATTCCTCGAAGCTGACGTCATGGATCTTCTATCGGATACTGAAAGCCCCCTTGTTAAAGGGGACTTCGGTGAGCTCAGTCGAACCGGAAACGAAAGGGGATTTGATTTGATAATTTGCGACCCTCCGGCTTTTGCAAAATCGGAAAAACAGGTCATGCAGGCAATTAAAGCTTATACGGATTTGAATGCCGCGTGTCTGCGGTTGTTGAAACACCGCGGAATCCTTGTCACCTCATCCTGTTCGGGCCGCGTAACGCCGGACGATTTCAGGTCCATGCTCAAATTCTCGGCAGGCCGCGCGGGCAAACGCGTGCGCGTGCTCGAGTGGCTGGGACATGCGGCGGACCATGCGGAACTTTTGTCTTTTCCGGAAGGAAGATATTTAAAGACGGCGATACTGGAAGTCACAGATTAACCAACTATTCGTATCTCAACATCATCCCGTCCACGCTTCGACTTTGGGCATGGGCGGCGCGATCACGTGAAATCCACGGCCTTCGAGTTCGCGCTTAAGCCAGGGAAACCAATGCTGGTCCGGGGAACTTAACCAGCCGTGGACAAGGACGATGTTCATATAAAACCAAGATACAACCCGAAGTGAACTGTTACAAGTTCAAAGTTATCAAGTAAAGACCCCTCATCCGGGGGGAAGAGACTTCCGACTCGACAACCGCGGCAACCTGTTCTAACGTGTGTCTATATGACTGATAACATATTAATCCTCACTTTTGGCTCTATGCCTATTTTAATTGGCTTTTTAGTCGTCTTGCTCCTGGCTTCCATCCGCCAGGTCAACCAGTACGAACGCGGCGTTAAGTTGCGCTTCGGAAAATTCGTCAAACTGGTGGATCCGGGCTGGCGCATCGTGCTGCCGGTCATCGAATCCATGCAGAAGATCGACATCCGCATCAAAGCCGCGGACGTACCGTATCAGGATACGATCACGCAGGATAACATCAGCTGCAAAATCAACGCCGTTATTTACTACCGCATCGCTGACGTGGGCAAAGCGTGGCTCGAGGTCGAGAACGTGATCAATGCGGTTAACCAGCTGGCGCAAACGACCATGCGCAACATCTGCGGCGAGCTCACTCTGGATCAACTCTTGTCCAGCCGCGAGGAAACTGCGCAGCGCATCAAAGATGTGATCGCGACTCACACAACCGCCTGGGGCGTGGAAGTCGGGTCAGTCGAACTTAAAGACATCGCGTTGCCCGAGGACATGGTGAGAACCATCGCCAAGCAGGCCGAGGCCGAGCGCGAAAAACGCGCGGTCATCATCAACTCCGAAGGCGAACTCAAGGCCGCGCAAAACCTGGCGGACGCCGCGAAGATTCTGACCACATCGGACGGCGCCATGCATCTGCGCACGCTGCATTCGATCAATGACATTTCGTCCGACCAATCCAACACGGTCGTGTTCGCAATACCGTTGGAGATCATGCGGGCATTTGAGAAGATGGGGCAGAAATAACTCTCCCCTGCCCAGAGCTAAGCTCAGCTTTGCCTCTCTTACCCCAAAAGAGGGGTTAAAAAAAGCCCTTCCCCCTACAGAGGAGGAAGGGCTTTTTGGAATAGAAAAAACCGCACGAAGATTCATGCGGTTGAGCAAGGGCTTTGTGGCCCTAAACGATTCCCCAAAGTTCGGCCTGCTCGCGGGTCATATCCAGATCTTCCAGACTCGCGGTGCGAGTTGCCAGAAGACCTCTGAATTCAGGTCCTGAAACAGAATGGTGGCCAACAGCTCCACAAACTTCTCGCGCGTCAGGCCAAGTGCATCCTCGCCGACCGAAATCATTTCTTCCAGCTCTGCGCCGGGAAAAACGATATCTTCGGCGCGCAATCCTTCCATGACCGTCTCGCTGTGGCGCTTCGCGCGCACCGACTCGAAATCGTTGCTCGCGAACCGCTTGCAGAGGCGCACTGCACGCATGGCCCGTAGCAGACTCGTGCGCCATTCCTGCGCATCCTGGCCATGCTGCCACCGCCGCTGCGCTGCCTCGCACCGTTGAACATCCTCTTCGGTGACGCTTACGCCCACGCAGTGCTTCTCGCACAACTTGAAGAAAGCGCGATAGCCATCCTCTACACGACCCGTGTACCAGTCCTGGTTCTTCTCCCAGTACTTGAAGTAGCGGTTCACGAGCGCGGCCATGTTTGTCATGACTTGCACGAACTCGGTTTCGTCCGTGCCGAAGTCCTGGAGCGTCGTGCCTGCAGCAATCTGCACGGGCAGCCAGCTCGCAAATTCCGGAACCAGGTAGTACACGCCTTCCGAAACACTCTCGTATACGACTCCGCCCCGGCCGCCGCGCTTGCACCCGTGCCAAAAGTCACGGGCATTCTGAACGCGCGATTCCTCGATCCAACGCTCCATCTCAGCCTGCGAAGTCCCGACGTCTTCGGGTTTCAGGCCCAGCTAAACAAGCTGGCTTCTGATGCGCTTTCCCACATCATAAGCGTGCCACCAGGAACGGGAGTGTTCGCTCTCCGCGCCGTCCTGATGCCGTTTGGCGATCTTCGCAATTTCTTCGAGTTCGTGTTCCAGCGGCGTCAGATGTTCCAAGAAGAACTTCTGGGTGCGCAGGAAGCCGCCATAAAATCTGCCGACTTCTTCTGCCGTGGCGCCGATGTCCTGGGGTGTCACGCCAAGCTTCTGACGAAGTTCGATGTCGCTGAAGTGCCAACAGCACATCCGCATTTCGCCATCCCAACTAATCATCGTCGCTTCCCAAACGTCGCTCATGAGCTCGTGGAGCCTGACGGCGTGCGGATCGATCCCGCCTTCGCGGCAAGCGGCCAATACGACTCGCGCCTCGGCCAAATGCCGAGACCGCCAAAGCTCGGCTATCTCCTGCTCGCTGGTCCCGAGTTCCGTATGCAGAGCGAGACGATGCTTGAGCAGGTAGCTGACAGCATCCAGATGCTGAAGCTCGCCGACGCGGCACAGGGTTACGAGATTGCGGCCGTTCTGCACGATCTGCTGATATGTGGCAACCATGATTTTTCTCCTGTCAAAGTACGGAAATCCTCTTCAGCCCAAGGCTGATCCGCCTCTGGTGGAAAATCTCCTTTGACAAGGAGATTTTTGAGTCCTGAAAATCCGTTTAAAACCGTTTTAAACTGATGGGTGAGGTTAGCAAAAAAATTGCTTTTTGTCAATCCTTGGCAAACTAAATTATCGGAACTAACCACCTCGCCCCGACACCACGTCGGGGCACTCCTCCCGTTCGACTCGCATTAACTTACGCTCTCTCCCTTCGATTCCTCAGGGTCTGAGCTGGTCGAAGGCAGGGCAGGCTTGGCAAAGAGGAGACTGGTCCATGTGCTAATAAACCACGTCCCCTCCTTTGGAAGGAGGGGTGTCCTGAGTAAATCGAAGGACGGGGTGGTAGCGCCCCGAAACTAAAAAGCCCCCGAAGAACTCGGGGACAGAATGGAAGGGTAAAAAGGGAAGAAGGGAACCCACCTACGCCAAAGGCTTCGGTGGGCAGGAAAGGGTTAAACTGCGGAGCGGGAACGGAGATAGCCATCGGCATCGCCAGGGTGGCGACAGCCGACCCCGAACTCGCCTTCGCCCCAGTAGAAGACGTAAGGCACATAGCCATCGGAGCTCCGAGAGCCCGCACAAAGCGTGGTGTTCACTACGTCGAGATGTTCGCCCGTCTTCCAGTGATACCACAGCTCGAGCAAGATGCGTTCGAGCAGAGTGATGCTCTGGACTTTGCGCTCTGCGAGTTCGTTCGCCGAGAGGTCTTTGTTTTCCTCATCGACTTCCACGCGATCTCGGAAGAGCTTGGCATACGAGCTTGTCGGCGTCCGATCATTTGTCGGGACAGCTTTGTCCAGGTTATCGCCCAGGTACGATTGCGACGGGAAGCGTTCCTGACACTTAGCCCACGCTTGGTTAAGGGTCATGCCTTGCGGGACCACGAGCAGCCAGCCGAAGCCGGGTTGTTCGGCCGGAATCTCGATGTCTGAAACGTCTACCGCGAGGCCGAAGACCTCTTGGTAGAAACGCAGCTGTTCGGCAAGCCGCTCGTCGACGGACGGACTGTCGAGTCGCGCCTGACGCAGCATGTCGTTCGGCTTGCTCACGACTACGTCGAGCAACCTGATGTAGTCAGGATCGTCTACGACGCGCCGGATGAAGCGCAGCACTTCCTCGGGCTTGCGGCTGCCTTCGACGATCATGCCATTGATCTGCACAAACAGATCGACGAGTTGATCCG
>Ga0315281_10002609_pt1 | contig 26705 bp, 23 predicted proteins | sample YL17G07_0_MG_FD_204540 | JGI IMG/M metagenome (GOLD analysis project Ga0315281, IMG submission 204540) | Sediment microbial communities from Yellowstone Lake, YNP, Wyoming, USA - YL17G07_0 | ecosystem: Environmental > Aquatic > Freshwater > Lake > Sediment | place: USA: Wyoming | collected... | reverse complement strand
GCCGCTATTCAAGCACCAATCATCATGATGAGTCAGAACAGACAGGAGGAGAGGGATCGCTTGCATGCAGAACACGATTACCGCATTAACCTGAAAGCAGAGTTGGAGATTCGTCATTTGCATGACAAGGTAGACCATCTCCTTACAAATCAATGGCAGAGGCTGCTGGAAATTCAGGAAATCCAAATGGAGCTCATGGAGGAAATTTCACACAAAGGTTCTAAGAAAACATAAAAATGAGGAGTACCCTTTATCAACCGGAAGGTCATCCTGAAGTCGAGAAGTTACCTGTGAGTGTAGCGCGATTTCAGCAACAACATTTCTTCTTTCATTCACGGCAAGGTCTTTATTGATACGTACAAAGAAAGCCTCGAACTTACCCGTCTTGTTTTAATCGTTGGCCCGGCCTGTTAAAAAATCTACCGGTCATGATGACTATTTGTGCGTACCCTGGACCAGGAGGGTTATAGCAGTCCAGGTCGGATGCAGTTGATCGTATGGATCCCCGTTAAAGTCATCGGCTGTTCCCCATGAGCCGTCAGAATTCTGTGAGGACATGATGTGCCGTTCTCCTTCCGCAATAAAGCTGACTCCTGCAATCACAAATTGACGGAGACAATACAGGTACTCACACAAAAGGTCTATGTCGCCCACCTGATTGCGCACCGTATTGTATTGACCGGCAAGGTACTGGAAAACATGGTCGCTGGTAGCAGATGCCGTAAGAGTTTTCTCGCCGTAATGGTTTAATGCAAGCAGCACGTGGGTGGCGTAGTAATTCTGATCGTTATAGGCATCGTCGTTATATTTGTGCAGGAAAGGAATTCCTGCACATTCATCCATGATAGTGCGGTAGTTGTTTGGGGGCAGTTGGAAATCCTTTGTGACCCCCATTTTGTATGCCATGTCTATGAAAGCCGCTTCCACGATCAGGTTAGTAAGCAGGTCATAGTTCAGGTCTTTAGCTGCGAGCCTGAATTCATTTAACCGGTCCGGAGGGGTGATTTTCTCAAAACGGCGGGCTGCAAATATTTTCAACGGTTTCAACGGCACTTTATGCCGGTATGCTATCGGCAGCATGGTTGCAAAGTCTGTGTATCCTTCCTCATCGGCTGCAAATAACGTGTCGAACCGCGGGATTGCGCGCCTGAATTCTTTTACGATGAGAGCCTGGACGATACGCTTTAAGCCTGGACGCGAAGAATTCAAAGTCAGTTCGTTTAACATGGTAACGTAATTGGTGAAGGTGAAGTTGAAATTTGAATCATTATCGCTGAAAACCACACACCAGCGAAGTCCGCGCAATACAGCCCTGTACCGTTTGTCCCCGGAGTGGACAGTCTCTTTCTCAATGGCCATAAGCGCTGCCTGATTGTAGCGCAGTGGTGAGGCAGGTGTGACAATGCTGCGCGATTCGGCCCTGGATGGTGCAATAATCAGAAAAGTGAGTATTCCAAAAAGAAATACAAAACGGGCGGCAAACATTCTGGACTGGAAGCCGCAAATATTACATGAAATGGCCGGCATGCTTTCAGCGGGAAGGATTGAGCGCTGCAAGAAAGCGTCCGGTGCGGAAGGCGACGAGAGCAGTGTCCGGCTTTTCCGCGGTCAGCTTGTTCGCCATGAGCTTATCTATTCTCTCCGCGGTGGCGGGGTGGGTCTTCAGTATTCCCCCTTCGGTCGACTTCCCCTTTCGTATAAAGTTGTTGAGAAACTCCTTCAGCGCGGCCGGGTCGTACCCGGCCTTTGCCAGATACATCCGCCCGGCTTCATCGGCGGCATACTCCTTCGAACGCGAATACCCCTTCACCACAAGCGTCTTCACTACATCGTCGATGGCCCCGTCGAAGATCGCGGCAAGCTGCGATACCTCCTCAGACCCGTACTGCTTTGCCGCCGAGGAACCCACCGCTGTAAGGACCGCTGTCCAGCGCGCGCTCTTGATGGACGCGATGCCGTCATAGTGGTTTACATGCGCGATCTCATGGGCAAGCACCGCCGCAAGCTCGTCCTCGCCCGAAGCGATCTCCAGCATGCCCCGCGTAATGAAGATAATGCCGCCCGGACATGCAAAAGCGTTTATTTCGGAAGTATCCAGAACCGCGAAGTGGTAGCCGCCATACAGGAAAGGCCTCTCCGAGCGCAGCGCCACGGTCCGGCCCACCAGGTTGACATACCCGGTGAGAGCAGGGTCCTGCAGAAGATTATAGGAGGACAGTATCTTCGCGGCCACCGCGCGGCCGATATAATATTCTTCTTCGTCCGCAATGGGCTTTATGGCCTTCGACAGCTTGCCCGCCACATTAACCGCGGTATCGATGTATTCCGGGGCTGATGCGAGCACCTTAATGCTCTCCGCGCAGCCGGCAAGCAGGACGAACGGAACAAGGAATAAAGTCAGGGAAAGTTTTTTCATTAGGGCAGACGCAGACCTCCGCTCTCCATAAAACCCTTCAGCTCCATTTCAGCCACCGAGAGTTTTTCCACCTCATCGACGAGACCGAAATTCAGGCCGGGATTTTTTTCCCTGAAGGACCCCTCCACCTGGGGGCTGAACCCTTTGCCCGCGAGGGATACCTCAGCCTCGGAGGCTGAGTGTTTCTCAGTGCCCTTCACTCCTGAAAGGGAAATGTTCTTTCTGTCGATAGCGGTCTTGTGGATACAGCCCTCGAGGCCCTTGAAAGTGACCTTGAACCAGTCACCGCTCTGCTCTGTCGTTTCCAGCTGGTCGTTATACCGCACCATTGCCTTTACCGGAGCGAAAAACCTGCATTGCTCGCGGATGGCGTTTTCCTTCGTGATCACCCGTGCAGTTTCAGCATGCGCGGAAACTGCGCACAGAATGGCGGCAAGTACGGCCAGGGAAACATAACGTATGCTCATTTGGTGCTCATTTTAACAACATCCCAATTTCCTGTCAAATCAGGGTCCGCTTTCAGATGCTCGCAGCGTTGCAGATAGAATTCCGAGGGCCCGTCCGACGGATATTCCCCCAGCAGGTCCCTGAATTGACCGGCCGCCTCATCCCATTTCCCTGCCCGGTAAAGGCGGAGCCCCTCACTGTAGAGCCTGAGCTTTTCCCGCCCAGCGGTATCCACGGCGCTACTCTCGCCGATCAATTCGAAAATCCTCACCGGGATGCTCTTGCCCTTCACTTCGATGAGACCGAGTTCCCGTACCGTGAAAAGGTCGCCTGTCCTCTCCAGCGTAAACTCGCTGATGATAATGCGTGTCCTGAAAACCTTGTTGACCGATTCGAGGCGCGAAGCAAGATTCACGGTATCGCCGATGACGGTATAATCGAAAAGTCTGTCGCTTCCCAGGTTGCCTGCGATGGCATCGCCCGAATGGATGCCGATCCTCATAGCTATCTCCGACAAGCCGTCGGCCCTGAATTTCGCATTGATCCTGACGAGGGCCTCCATGCAGCTGAGCGCAGCGCGGCAGGCGTTTATCTCATCCCTGTCGGTTTCAAGGGGAGCGCCCCAGAAAGCCATGATACAGTCGCCGATGTACTTGTCGATCACCCCGCTGTTGCTAATAATCACCTCGGTGAATTCATTGAGGATGGTGTGAAGTATCCGCGCCGTCTCCTCCACCGGAAGCCTTTCTGAAATGGAGGTGAATCCCGCGATGTCCGTGAAAAAGACCGAAACCCTTTTCTTCTGGCCTCCCGGCTTTATAAGGGACGGGTTTTTCAGCACATAGTCCACTATCTGCTTGTCCATATAGCGGGAGAAGGTCTTCCGTATGAATACCCTCTCCTTTCCTTCCGTTGCATAACTGTAGGCCGTCACGATAATGAAGCTCATGGTCAGGGCTGCCAGCGGGGAGGTCGTATTCATATAAAATCCCTTTATGAAAAACAGGGCTTCGATGCCCAGCAGCAGGAGAAAGGAAAGCACGAAATACGAGAGGTTCCGGTAGATGGAGTGGTGCTTCGCGACCGCATAACAGACGGACACGCAGATAAGAAATATGAGGAAGAACAGATAGGGTGAGGGCACAGGCCTGATGAAATCCCCGTTCAGGATATTCTCCAGGGTCATGGCATGCACCAAAACGCCGGTGGAGATGGAAGAGACAGCGGTTGGCTTGAGGTCGTACAGGCCCGCGGCGGTCAGGCCGATGAATACTTTTTTCCCCTTGAAAAAGTCTTTCCGGACCGCAGGTGTCTTCCCGGCGGAACTGTCGAGATAGGCCCTGATTATTCCGGCGGCGGAAAAAGTCGTGAAGGGTGTATCCCCCCGGTAATACCTGACAAGCATTTTCCGGTCCGCAAGAGGTATCCTGACGTCCTTTGCATAAAAGGCGCCCTTTCTCACCGTGACCATCCCGCTGCGCATCAGGTAGTTGACGATGAAGTGGGGCATGGCAACGGAATTGAACCCGAAGGCAAGAGGCACACGCCTGTAGACCCCGTCCTCATCCGGGGGGATGGTCACATTGCCTCCACCCTGCGCAGCATCCTTCAGCGCATCGATGGGAACAACCGCGGAAACAAAACGTGACACCGCAGGCGCTTTTTCCTTTACAGCGACCCGGTCCAGAAGCGCCTTGTCCGCAGCGGACAGCGATTTACGCTGCTTTGTGAGGAACAGGGCGAGGTAGACGTTGGCAGCTTTTTTAACGGCCTGCGCAAAAACGGCATCGTCTTCCTGACCGTACGAGGAGGCTTCAGAAAAAATAATATCCACAAACACCGCGTCCGCTTCGGAGAGGTATTCAATCAGCGGAGCATAGACCTGACGGGGCCAGGGCCAGGTAATTCCCTCCCTGCTCAGGGAATCGAGGCTCTGCTGGTCAACCTCCACAAGCACCACCTTATCGGAAGTGGCAACTGGATTGAGGTTGCGCGAAAGCATATCATACGCCTTCAGTTCAAAGGCGCTCAGGACCCCGGAGACATGGATGGCGACGGAGACGGCGAAGGCGGCCGCGGTGAGGCCTATGGTTTTCCTGGACAGCCTGTTTATCCTCTCCATTGAACTTTTCGCTCAGGACTTAAAGAGCAGGGATTGCCCCCTGACCTCCTTTCTCCTCACCTCTTCGAATATTTTTACCTTCCCGAACTCCCCGTCAAAGCCGGGCTCGATATGCACCGTGCCCGCGCGCATCCGTGCGATGGCGTCCTTAAACAGGGAAGGGCCGTGCCTTTCGAGCTCCTCCAGCGGCGCATCAATAAGTATGGAAAACTCGTTGCCGAGTAGTTCGAGCAGCCTGAAATATTCCCTTTCCACTGCCTTGCTGTTTACACCCACCTTCAGCACTTCAGAGAGGATTTCGGGCAGAGGTATGATAGAGTGGTAAGGCGGCGCATCAGGCGGCCTCACGCCCCGGGGCCTGTCGGACAGGTCATCCACCCGGTGCATTACACCGACCGTCACCCTCTTGCCGCACACAGGGCAAAGGTAATCATGCTGCACGGTTTCCTCCGGAGAGAGGCTCACGCCGCAGAGGCGGTGTCCGTCGTAATGGTATTTGCCCTCTTCAGGGAAAAATTCTATGGTGCCCCCGAAACCCTCCCTCGTCTTCAGGGCTTTCATCATGGAGGCATAAGAAATATCGGTCGTGAATATATTCGCTTCACGCCCGATTTTAGAGGGTGAGTGGGCATCGGAATTGGAGATAAGTGTTATACGGTCCAGGCCGGACAGCCGCCAGTTCATAAGGGGGTCTGAGGAGAGTCCTGTCTCTATGGCATAGATATGGGGCGTCAGGTCCTCGAAGCACTCCTCCAGGGAATCGAAGCCGGACACGGCCCCGAAGACCGAGAAGTGGGGGGTCCACGCATGGGCGGGTACAAGCATGCTATCGGGAGAACACTCCATGACTATTCTTAGGAGTTCCTTCGCGTCGAGCCCCAAAATCGGGCGGCCGTCGGCATTGAGGTTCCCTATGCGCGCCAGGGCCGTGCTTATTTTTTTCGCGTCACTGAAATCGGGGACAAAAAGGATGGAGTGTATCTTTCTTGTCCTGCCGTGCTTCCTGTAAATACAACTTATCTCGGCGGAGAGCATGAAATGGACCTCACTCGCACATGAGGCGGGCACGCCCTCCCGGTGGAATTCTTTTCTCAGGGTAAAGAGGCCGTTTTGGTGGCGGGTGAGCTTTTCCCGGAGTTCCCTGAACCACAGGGGGTGAGTAAAGTCTCCTGTGCCCATCACCGTAATCCCTTTGAGCTGCGCCCATTTCCAGAGCGCCTCGGGAGTAAGGTCCTTGCTGGTGGCCCTCGAAAAATGGGAATGGATATGGAGGTCGGCGATAAAACCCATGCGTAAAGTATAACACAGACAGAGGCCGCTCCATGGCCTGTGGGTTGAGTTTAAAGCGTTTGTCCTCCCCTGTCTTTTCTTTTAAATTGATTTCTCCGGCGTGCAGTTGTATTTTTAATGTATGCAATGGGAGCGTAAAGAAACCTCCGCTGTTATCGAAGAGCTGAAATCCTCGCTCCAGGGCCTCTCCGGCGAGGAGGCGCGGCTCCGCATAGAGCGTTACGGCCCCAACGAGCTGAAGGAGACGAAGAAAAAAACGCCGCTGATGCTGTTCCTTGACCAGTTCAGGGACTTCATGATAATGGTGCTTATAGCGGCCGCCGTCATATCAGGCGTTATAGGGGAGGTCACGGATACCATTGCCATCGTCGTCATCCTTGTGCTAAACGCCATAATAGGCTTTGTCCAGGAATACAGGGCCGAGAAGGCCATGGAGGCATTGAAAAAACTGGCCTCCGCCTCCGCGGTGGTACTGAGGAACGGGGCCCCTTCCCATCTGCTTTCTTCCGATATTGTGCCCGGCGACCTGGTGGTACTTGAAGCCGGTAACGTTGTCCCGGCAGACCTGCGCCTCGTGGAGGCCGCGCGCCTGCAGGTGGAAGAGGCTGCGCTCACGGGCGAATCCGTGCCGGTCGAAAAACATACCCGGCCGCTGCCTCAGGAAGCAATCCCCCTCGGGGACAGAAAGAATATGGCGTACAAGGGGACGATAGTTACCTACGGCAGGGGGATGGGCGTTGTCACCGCCACCGGCATGAAGACCGAACTCGGCAACATAGCCGCCATGCTGCAGGGCGAGGAGGAGGTCAAGACGCCGCTCCAAAAGAGGCTGGCCCTGTTCGGCAGGAAGCTCGCGATAGTGGTATTGGTGATATGCGCCGTTGTATTCGGCCTTGGCCTGTTACGGGGAGAGCCGCCCCTGCTTATGCTGCTGACCGCCATATCCCTTGCTGTGGCGGCCATACCGGAGGCCCTGCCTGCCGTGGTCACGATATCCCTGGCCCTGGGCGCGAAGAAGATGGTGAGGAGGAACGCCCTTATAAGGAAGCTCCCCGCAGTGGAAACCCTGGGGTCGGTCACCTACATATGTTCCGACAAGACCGGGACACTTACCCTTAATAGAATGACCGTCGAAGAATTATATACCGACGGCCGGCTGCTGTCCGGCACAGAACTGTCCGGGTCCTCCGCTGCCCACAACACGACGGTCGTAGCGCTGCTGCGCGCGATGGCGCTCAGCAACGACGCAAACGCGGACGCGGAGGGCAACTGCCTCGGCGACCCCACCGAGATTGCACTATACTCCATGGCAAGAGGTCTTGGTCTTGAGAAAAAGGCGCTTGAGGAAGATTTCCCCCGCAAGGCGGAAGTTCCCTTCGACTCGGACAGGAAGTGCATGACGACTTTCCACAGCCGCCCGGCTGGTGGATACATCTCCTTTACAAAAGGGGCTGTGGACGTGCTCCTGGATAGGACCCGGGACATGCTGACTTCCGAAGGCAGGCGGCCTATAGACCGTAAAGAGATAGAGAAAAACAGCGACCGGATGGCCGCCGACGGTTTGAGGATACTCTGCATCGGCATGCGGGAGTGGGAGACGCTGCCCCCGGACATCACGCATGAAGGTGTGGAGACGGGGCTTACCTTCCTGGGCCTTGCCGGGCTTATAGACCCGCCGCGTGAAGAGGCAAAAGAGGCCGTGGCCCTGTGTAAGACAGCGGGGATAATACCGGTAATGATAACCGGCGACCATCCTCTTACCGCCCGTACCATAGCAAAGCGGCTCGGCATAATGGCCGGCGATGAGAACGGGCTGATAAGCGGCCGTGAGCTTGAAGCCCTGCCGCTTGAAGAGTTCGAAAAGAGGGTCGAGTATCTAAGGGTTTACGCGAGGGTGGCCCCGGAGCAGAAGCTTAAGATAGTGAAGGCGCTTCAGGACAGGGGCCATTTCGTCGCCATGACCGGCGACGGCGTGAACGACGCCCCTGCACTGAAGCGTGCGGATATAGGTATTGCCATGGGCATAACGGGGACCGATGTGTCCAGGGAGGCCTCGCACATGATCCTCCTGGACGATAATTTCGCGACCATAGTCAAGGCGGTGAAGGAAGGCAGAAAGATATACGACAATATCCGCAAGTTTATAAAATATCTCCTCACCACCAATTCGGGTGAGATATGGACATTGTTCCTCGCCCCGTTCGCGGGGTTGCCGATCCCCCTCCTGCCCATCCACATCCTCTGGATAAACCTGATGACGGACGGGCTCCCCGCCCTCGCACTTTCCGTGGAACCTGCGGAGGGAGACCTGATGAAGAGGCCGCCCAGGGACCCGAAGGAGAGCATATTCGCCCACGGCCTCGGCATCCACGCGATGTGGGTGGGGTTGTTGATGGGGTTCACGGTGTTGTCGGTCCAGGCCTGGTCAATACATACGGGCCACGCCCACTGGCAGACAATGGTCTTTAACGTTCTTTGCCTGACGCAGTTGGGGCATGTCATGGCCATAAGGTCGGAGAAGGAGTCGCTGTTTAAGATCGGCATATGGGGCAACAAGGCTCTGCTGGCGGCCGTGCTGTGCAGCTTCGCCGCGCAGATGGCAACCATATACGTCCCGTTCATGAACCGCGTATTCAAGACCGAACCGCTGTCCGCCCTCGAACTGGCGCTTACCCTGGCCCTTTCCTCCGTGGTCTTCTTCGCGGTGGAGATGGAGAAGTGGGTGAAAAGAAGGTCCTCCCGATAAGCCCGGCCCTTTCTATTGTTAATTTCCTGTTTCGAGTGTTATTCTTTAACAATATGCTGATAAGTAAAGAGTGAAACTATAATAATTACAGGATGATGACATGATACATTTAAGACGGCAACTGCCCTACAGGCCAACAGAAAGGATGAACGTCGTAAGCTACCCCATAAGAGACATTGTGCGGGAGGCAAAGCTCGAAGAGGCGAAGGGTAGAAAAATGATTTACCTCAATATTGGGGACCCCCCCCAGTATGGCTTCAAGCCGTTTAAGGCGATAGCCGCGAGGGTGAAGAGCGCCTTTGACGAAAACTGCAAGGGCTATGCTCCTTCCGAAGGGGATGAACAACTCAGGAAGACTGTTGCGAAGGCGGAGAAGTGCAGGCCCGAGGACGTTTTCGTAGTCGCCGGCCTGACCGAGGGCATAGACTTCTTCTTCCATTCGTTTATAGGGTTTGGGGAGAAGGTGCTTCTTCCCAACCCGGCATATCCTCTGTACATAAGCAAGGCCAAGCAGTTTGAGGGCGATAGTGTATTTTACCGGCACGACGAGGAAGGCCAGATAGACGTAGGGCACCTTGCAAGAAAGATCGAAGGCGCCAAGGCGATGGTGATAATCAATCCCAATAATCCGTTGGGGTCGGTCTACTCCAGGAAGAACCTCTCCGAGGTCGTCAAGCTCTGCGCTGAATACGATGTGCCCATATTTTACGACGGCTCCTACGATCAGCTTATATACGAGGGCAGGCAGGTGGACTTCCGGCAGATAGCCAGGGGGCAGGTGCCGTTTATCTACGGGAGCTCGCTTTCCAAGAACTTCAGCTACCCCGGCGCAAGAATAGGATGGGTAACTTTTCACGGCGATAGGTGGGAGGAGGTCAAAAACGCTTTTTTCCTGCTCTGTAACCAGCGCCTTTCGGTGAATTGGGAATACCAGAAGGCTGCTGCCGCAGCGATAGTGGACCCGCTGTACCCGGAGTACATAGCTGAAATGAAGAAGAAGCTCATTGAAAGAAGAGACACCTTTGTGAAGATGACGAGGGACCTGCCGCTGTCGTTCCCGGTCCCCAACGGCGCTTTCTACGCGTTTATAAAGCTGGAGACGTCGAAATGGAAGAAGGACCTGCAGTTCGTGCGGGCCGCCCTCAAGGAAGGAGTTGTCTTTGTCCCCGGCTCCGGGTTTGGAAGGCAGGAGGACGGAGTCTATTTCCGGACCACGTTCCTGCCGGAGCCGCATATAATTGAAGAGGCTTTCGACAAAATCAAGCGGATTTTGTGAAATCGCTTGTCTCTCCTTCTCTTGTGATAAAATAACGCCTTGCTTCTTGAAATCATACAGGGGGGTTGTATATGGCACATATACCTATAGTGATGGAAACCGACTTGAAGGATGCGAAATTTCTGAGGCGAGGAAAGGTTCGCGACGTATACGAGATAGGGGACAACTTCCTCATCGTCGCCACGGACAGGGTCTCCGCATTTGACGTGGTGCTGCCCAACGGCATTGCAGACAAGGGGAAGATCCTGACGCAGATATCCCTGTGCTGGTTTGCCCGGATGAAGGACATTATCGAAAACCACATTGTCGCCACCGAGGTGAAGGATTTCCCGGCGGTCCTCCATAAATACGCGGACATTTTAGAAGGCCGCACCATGCTGGTGAAGAAGGCGCAAACGCTTCCGGTGGAATGTATCGTGCGCGGCTATCTTTCGGGCTCCGGCTGGAAGGAATACAAGGCTAAGGGCACTGTCTGCGGCATTAAACTTCCGGCAGGGCTCATGGAATCCGCCAGGCTGGATGAGCCTATCTTCACTCCCAGCACAAAGGCCGATGAGGGCCACGATATCAATATCAGCTTCGAAGAGATGAAGAAGATCGTGGGTGATGACATGGCGCAAAAACTCAGGGACACGAGTCTAGCGGTTTACAAAAAAGCGAGGGACATGGCTGAGAAGAAGGGCATTATTATTGCCGATACCAAGATGGAGTTCGGCATACACGACGGCAGGCTGATCCTTATCGACGAACTGCTCACACCCGACTCCTCGCGCTTCTGGTCCGTGAAGGACTATCAACCCGGCAGGGGGCAGGACAGCTTCGACAAGCAGATCGTCAGGGACTATCTCCTCACACTGGATTGGGACCAGACATATCCCGGCCCCGAGCTACCCGCCGACATTGTGCAAAAGACCGCTGCGCGCTACAGGGAGATACTGGGGATACTGACTGCGTAGGGCTTCCGCGCTGAATGACAAATGGACAACTTTAGAAAATTGCTGGACATCATGGCTTCCCTCCGCGCCGAGGGCGGCTGCCCGTGGGACAGGGAGCAGACCCGGGAAACGCTCAAACCCTTTCTTGTCGAGGAATCCTACGAAGTCCTCGAAGCCATAGACGAAGGGGACCCGCAAAAGATAAAGGAAGAATTGGGAGACCTGCTCTTTCAGATAGTGTTCCACTCGCAGTTGGGCAAAGAGCGCGGCGAGTTCGACATGGACGACGTTATTAACAGGATAAGCGAGAAGATGATCTCCCGCCATCCCCATGTGTTCGGCGATGCTCAATGCGCGAATTCCGAGGAAGTGCGCACTCAATGGGACGAACGCAAAAGAGAGGAAGGGAAGCTCAGCGAATCGGTTCTTGAGGGTGTGCCTAATGCACTGCCTTCACTCCTGCGCGCTCACCGGCTCCAGTCGCGGGCCTCACGGGTCGGTTTCGATTGGGACAGCATGGAAGGCGCGCTCGACAAGGTGGATGAGGAACTGGGCGAATTCAGAGCGGCCCTTGAGAAGAAAGACCAGGCTGAGATCGAGGATGAGCTGGGCGATATATTTTTTGCACTGGTTAATGTCTCGCGCTTTGCGAAAGTCAGCCCCGAGGATGCCCTGCGCAAGACCATCTCCAAATTCATCTCCCGTTTCCGGTTTATTGAGATGAAAGCAGCGGAGGCTGGCAGAAAGCTTACGGACATGACTTTGGAAGAGATGGATGCGCTTTGGGAAGAGGCGAAGAGGTCTGGTAAATAATCCCCTGAAAAATTAATGAACCCGATCTCCGAGCTGAAGCCCGAAGATCGGGTTCATTAATTCCGCGAGCGTCTATTCATCGGCTCAATTATTTCGATACTAGAAGTTGTTCAGGGTCTTCACCATATGGGCCAAGCTCTTAGAGTTTACCATTGCCCTGCTTACATCCCAATGGTTCAAAACGAAATCGGCAAGACAGGTATTATAGTTTCTGCCGACAGTGGCTTTGCCTTCAGGGACAAGGTCTTCTCTAATCTTTCTCTTGCGGGATCTTCCGGCTAGGTAGATGATATATTCCTTTGGGTCTGGAATACTCTCCGGCTTAGGGTCAATAATATCTTTGGGAACGCCCATAAAGGCGGCGAAATTCTTTCTGTCGCTAATTAACCATGCCTCGGCCTCTCTTACCGCAATTCTGAAAATAAGATTTGCGCTTTTGGTAAACGTTAGCCAACCGTTGATTATGGTCAACGGGCAATCCGCTCTGTCCAAATCTACAAGCGCTAGGCAAGGCTTGAGTTTTGCGGCTTCGTTATAGGCACTCAAATGCTTCCTGATGTAATCCTTGCCCTTCCTGCCGAAGACGCGGTCAATGGTATATCCTCTCCCGACAAAACCTAATGCCTTTGTCAGCACATTCAGATGCAGTTCATCCTCTATCAGCAGATTGATGGGAATGCTCATTGCTCAAACTGAAGTGGAAGTTGGTCTATATTCTTTGGCATTGTTACAGGGATTACGGCATCAGCCACGCTTAAGCCTGAATTGAGCAGTGTCATTATCTCTTTATCGGAATCTGTGGGTCTTACCTCTGTACCCTCATCTGTTGGTATCAACATCAAAACCTCGTCTCCTCCGATCCCCTTGTTTGTCAGCAATTCATAACTATGCGTTGTGAGAAGCACCTGTCGCCTGCCGGTCTTTTTTTTCTGAAGGCGCGCAATAATCTCAGCCAGTTTGTTTACGATTCCCGGATGAAGAGACAGTTCCGGCTCTTCTAGTAAAATCGGCTTATTGCCGTCCTGCAATGCCCATAAGAGCCCCACAAGACGCAAGGTGCCGTCGGAGAACTGATCCTCCCTCTGCTTCCCGGCTTTGGGCCTCCAGTGTTTACAGAGGACTTCAAGGTGCGGTACACCCATTTCGTCCTTGACGAGATCTAAATCCACGAACTGGGGTACGGCGGATTTCAGGCCATCGTTGATTTTTTTTAAAAACGCCTTTCTCGTGTTGACGTTTGTCTTGCTGATTTTTTCAATGAAGTCTCTGCCGTAAAAGTCCTCATGTCCGTTTGACTTCTGAAAGGCGGAAGGAGCGCGCAACAACTGAGGGATAACGTGGAGATACTGTATTGACTGGAAAAACTCGGCTATTTCTCTGAACTGGACGTTGGAAGTGGGTTGTTCAAGATGTGTATATTCAAGTAGTTTGTTGTCTTCCTCATCTTTAGGCCCGGGGCGGTTTAAAATCAACTTGTTATTTGCATCCCACACCTTCTCATATTTTAGTTTTGCCTTAACGTCGAATACACCGCCGCCTGTTTGCGTGAAGCCTATCGCATATCGCCATATAACCTTTTTATTGCCATCGTCGGTAATATGCGTCTCTATTTCAATGTCGGACTGGCTTCTTGCGGCCAAGCACCTGATCTTTGAAACACCACCCCTCAGCTTTACCGCCTCCTGCAAACCACCCCCGGATCGCGCTAGGTCGCGCAAAAATCTGAAGATATCGAGAAAGTTAGATTTGCCGGAGGCGTTAGGACCTACGACAAAAACCCTTTCGGAAAGAGGAACATCCACAGCACGAAAGTTGCGCCAGTTCTTGAGGACGACATGCGATATGATCATATTGCGACCTCCATTATCTGCAGGCTCTCTATTCCAGTGTTGTCAACGATTTTGATCTCGACTCACGAGTTTCATACTGCTTTATTGGTTTCATTGTCTGTTTTTTCTCTTTTGCCATGGGAGCCCCAGCTTATCAAACTGTATTGAAATTATACACAAAGAAGCCTAATAAATGCTTTACATTATGGCAATCCAAGGACACAATATTAATTAATCTCTCAGCTTGTTCATTAACCCTATTAAAAAGGGCATTTGGGCTCAGCCATAATAATCAACGGTGAGCCGGGGTCGGACCAAGACAACTAGTTGATAGTATGATTAAACAGCAAACAAACGAGCCGTATTTTGGTCGTAGGACCGCTTTTTTGATACTAAAAATGTCTTTTTAAGAGGTTGAGTTTCCTGGAGCTAACCGACACAATCTCCTGATGTCCATTGTGACAGCTTATTCATTCGGCAACTTTTTCCAGTTGGAGAGCCTCAGTTCCTCGATGTTCGTAAAATGGGCGGTGTTGTTTGTGACAAGAGCGAGGTTGTTGATAAGGGCAATGGCGGCCACAAGAATATCTGCGTCTGAGATGGGTTTGCCCTTTTCCCTGAGAGTCGCATAGATGTCCGCGGCCTTTTCTACAACGGGATCGGTTATGGGGAGGATTTCGTTTAATGAGCAGAATTTATTGAAGGCCTCGATTTGTTTAAGTGCCTTTTTGGCCTTCAGTCCCTTGAGGATTTCGTATTTTGTAATGTGCGATATAGTCAGGCGACCGAAATTTTGCAGGTATGTTGCGGCATTGGCCCTGACGAGATCGTTACCTTTGAAAAGCTCTGATAAAATGTCGGTGTCCAGAAGAGACGGGGAAGGCATAAAGGTGTTAGTCCCTTGAAAACAGGCTTCTGTCTAGGGCGATCTTTTCTATGTCGGAGATGTCTGCGGTGGACAGGTCGTTGTACACTGTTGAGGCAAGAGAAAGCAGGTCGGAGGTCACAGGAGACGTTTCTTCAATGACAAGCGTTACCCTCGCATGTTCTGAAAAAGCGAGCGGCGAAACCGGCTTTAAAACGCCGTCTTCAAAAATAGCTTCAATGGTCTTTGACATAGACGACGCTCCTTTTCGTAAAGATAAACGAATCTTAGCAAAGGAATTGCAACCACGTCAAATACTATATCGAGCCGGGGTCGGCAGGCAACTATTTGATAGTATGATTGGATAGACAACAACCAAGCCGTATTTTGACCTTAGCCCCATAGTGACTACCTGCTCGGTTCCGTCGTTATGTATAATAAATTGTGATATTTACAAAGGGAACACTGCTGCGGTTGATTGATGAAGTCTCGGAAAAGGCGCTCGCGAGCGGCTCATTACTGCCGATCCGCACGGTTTCCGAGTATGTCGATGACAACTGCCTTCGTTTTGTGGTGCGCATCCTGTCGAATCTCGTCCGAAAGGATGAAGACAGGCTCCAAAGGGCGCAGGAAAAAAAGGGCAACCCTTTTCTCCCCTACGAAAAAGAGCTTTTCGTTGCAGACCTCAGTCCGACACATGTCGCGCTTCTGAACAAGTTCAATGTCATGGAGCGGCATCTGCTCATCGTGACCAAAGAGTTCGAAGACCAGGAAAACCTTCTTACGCCCGCTGATTTTTCGGCCCTGTGGATCTGCATGTCTGAATATGATGCAGTCGGTTTCTATAACGGCGGAGAAGCCGCGGGTGCTAGCCAGTCACACAAGCACCTGCAGATCATACCGCTTCCGCTTGCGGAGCAGGGGCCTCCTGTTCCGATCCAGCCTTTTGTGGACGAGATCAAGGATACGGGCAGGGTTACTCGACTTCGTTCTTTCGGGTTCCGTCACTGTTTCGCCCGGCTGGAGTTGGACGATTCAGGATTTCCCCGTCAACCCGGGGAGCAGTGCTATGCTCTTTACCGGACGATGCTTTCGGAACTAGGGATGTCGGTCCCTCGTGAGGAAGAGGTGGTTAGGCAGTCGGGGCCCTATTGTCTTGTGGTCACGCGACAGTGGATGCTGCTTGCACCGAGGTCACAGGAGTTCTACGGGGAAGTATCCGTCAATTCCCTCGGATTTGCAGGCTGTCTGCTCGTCAGGAAGTCCGAGCATCTTGAACTTGTCAAAAAGACCGGCCCTCTTGAGTTACTGAGGTCTGTGTCGATTCCCCTCTAAGAGTCTCGGGGGCGGGGCTGGCAGACGCGCATTAACAACGCCCTCCGGGAGTGCGTAAAAACACAAAGGTAATCGCAAAGGTGCTGATAATCACGTTAATCGCCTTGGCAGTCATGTCTTCCATGTCTGTCTCAAAAATCATCTTTGTAATTGTCATCCCTCCACTACTCATCAATCAAGTCCGATCCCATCACGTCAAACCTTGTATATCAATCCGATTATGCGGTATCTTAAGTGTCTATGCGTCTTCCCGAATGGCTCAGGACAAAAGCAACAGGACTGCACTTAACCAAAAACCTCCTGAGAGGCCACAGGCTCTCCACCGTCTGCGAGGAGGCCCGGTGTCCCAATCAGGGGATATGCTTTTCTAAACCCACCGCTGCGTTCATGATCCTGGGAGACGTTTGCACACGGAACTGCGCTTTCTGCGCGGTGGCGCCGGGCAGTCCCGGGGCTGTTGATGCCGGCGAGCCGGTCAGAGTGGCGGAAGCCGCTGCGGAACTGGGCCTGACGTATGTGGTGCTCACTTCGGTGACCAGGGACGACCTGCCGGACGGCGGCGCTTCACAGTTTGCGGCAACTATAATGGCATTGCGAAATAGTATTCCCACTGCGAAAATAGAAGTGCTCACGCCGGACTTCAGGGGAAACAGGGATGCGCTGGCCTCTGTTCTTGAAGCCTGTCCCGATGTCTTTAATCACAACATGGAAACCGTGCGCAGACTATACGGTGTTGTACGGCCACAGGCTGATTATGATCTCTCGCTTGCGGTACTGAGGAATGCTCACGAAATTGCGCCGGATATAAAGACCAAGTCTGGAGTGATGCTTGGCCTTGGAGAAACAACGGCCGAGATCGGGCAGATGTTCCGGGACCTCAGGGAGGCCGGATGCGATTTTCTGACCATAGGACAGTATCTGAGACCTACAAAAAACAATCTCCCTGTTGTAGAATATATAAAACCCCAGGTTTTTGATGAACTCAGGGAAAGCGCCCTCGCAGCGGGCTTTCAGTCTGTAGCCTCCGGGCCTCTGGTGAGGAGTTCAATGAACGCGGAGGAAATGTACGGTAATGCCGCGCAGGGGTGATGTGGTATCCAGGCGTGAAGACGGATAAGGACTGAAAATGGAGGAAACAAAGGTGTTCGAGTTTAACAGGATCAAGAGATTGCCGCCATATGTATTTGCCATCGTCAACTCGCTGAAGATGGACTACAGACGGAGGGGCGAAGACATAATAGACCTAGGCATGGGCAACCCCGATATGGCCGCGCCGAAGCATATCATCGATAAGCTCTGCGAGGCCGCCAATAACCCGAAGAACCACCGCTATTCCGCCTCCAAGGGAATTACCCAGCTCAGGATGGCCATTTCAGAATGGTACAAGCGGCGCTATGACGTGGACATTGACCCGGAATCAGAGGCGGTGGTGACCATCGGCTCCAAGGAAGGTCTGTCGCACCTTGCTCTTGCAACCATCCAGCCCGGGGATGTGGTGATGACGCCGACGCCCGCATATCCCATCCATCCCTACAGCGTAATTATCGCCGGCGGTGAGGTGAGCAGCATCCCCATCGGGCCCGGACTGGATTTCCTTTCCGAGATGGAGAAGACCTTCAAAAAGACCTGGCCCCGGCCCAAGATGCTTATCATCAACTTCCCCCACAACCCAACCACCCAGGTCGTGGACGGCCTCGACCTCTTTAAAAAAGTGGTGGACTTCGCCAGGGAGAACAACCTCATCGTCATTCATGACTTCGCCTATGCCGACCTGACGTTCGATGATTACAAGGCCCCCAGTTTCCTGCAGGCGCCCGGCGCAAAAGAGGTGGGCGTTGAGTTCTTCTCGCTCACCAAGAGCTATTCCATGGCCGGCTGGAGAGTGGGTTTTTGCGTGGGCAACAAGGACGTGGTGAACGCCCTCGTCAAGATAAAGAGCTACCTGGATTACGGCATGTTCCAGCCCATCCAGATCGCCAGTATCGTGGCCCTGCGGGGACCGCAGGACTGCGTGGAGGATTTTAGAATGGTGTACCAGTCCCGCAGGAACGAGCTTATCAAGGGACTCAATAAGGCCGGCTGGCCCATAGAGTCGCCCAGGGCCACCATGTTCGTCTGGGCCGAGATCCCGGAGCGTTTCAGGGAAATGGGCTCGCTCGAATTTTGCAAATTCCTCATTGCCGAAGCCGGGGTCGCCGTATCGCCCGGCATAGGGTTCGGTGAAGGGGGAGATAACTATGTCCGCTTTGCCCTTGTGGAGAACGAGCACAGGATCAGGCAGGCGGTGGCAGGCATAAAGAAAGTGCTGAATAAATAAGAGCCCCTCCCGAAACTGGCTCTAAATACTTACGCTGCTTTTTATAAAGGGGTTTAATTCATGAAGAAAGATAAGATTTCCGTCGGCATTATAGGGTTCGGCACGGTCGGCACGGGCACGGCGCGCATTCTGCTTGAAAACAGCGAGGTGATCAGCGGGAGATGCGGCTTCACCGTGGAGTTAAAAAGGATCGCGGACCTCGATATAACAAGGGACAGGGGCATCAAAATCCCCGAAGGCGTGCTCACCACCGATGCCGATGCCATTATCAATGATCCCGAAATAGATGTTGTGGTGGAACTTATGGGGGGTATACACCCTGCAAAGGATTTTATGCTCAGGGCGGTGAAGAACAAAAAGCATGTGGTCACCGCCAACAAGGCGCTTCTCGCCACAGAGGGGAGCGAGATATTTGCCGAAGCCGACAAGGCCGGTGTGGAAGTGGGTTTCGAGGCGGCTGTTGCCGGCGGCATACCAATTATCAAGGTCCTGAGAGAAGGTCTTGTCGCGAACAATATCGTGGCTGTCTACGGGATAATCAACGGGACCTCGAACTATATTCTCACCAGGATGACCGAGGAGAAGGTGGAATTTTCAGCGGCCTTGGCCGAGGCCCAGAAGCTCGGCTATGCGGAGGCCGACCCAACGTTCGACATCGAGGGCATTGATACCGCGCACAAGCTCACCATCATCTCCTCACTTGCCTACGGAATTCCCCTGTCGTATGACAAGGTCTACAAGGAGGGCATCACGAAGATAACCGCCGAGGACATCGAGTTCGCCGCGGAGTTTGGTTATAAAGTGAAGCTGCTTGCCATAACCAAGGCCTCCGGCCGTGGGGTGGAGATGAGGGTGCATCCCACCATGGTGCCCAATGCATACCTCATCTCCAAAGTCGACGGAGTGTTCAACGCCGTGTACGTGGAAGGAGACGCTGTCGGTTCCACCCTGTATTACGGCAGGGGCGCGGGCGATATGCCCACCGGCAGCGCGGTTGTGGCGGACATCGTGGACATCGGACGGAACATCATCAACGGCGGGGCCACAAGAGTGCCCGGCATAAACGCCGCCGGGACCGCACTGAAGCAGATAAGAAACATGGAAGATATCGAGAGCATGTATTACTTCCGGTTCTCCGCCCTGGACGAGCCCGGGGTGCTCTCCAGGATATCGGGCATACTCGGCAGCTACAACATAAGCATCGCCTCCGTTATCCAGAAGGGCAGACGGCTCGGCGGCTCCGTTCCCCTCGTTGTCCTGACCCACAGGGCAACGGAGCGGGATGTGCTGAACGCCATACGTGAAATAGATGCTCTGCCCGCGGTTTCGGACAAGACCCTTTTCATCAGGGTGGAGGGGCAGGAGGAATAACTCCGGCTGCGATTATGGAAGGTATAACGATAACTAAAAAAATCGATATCAGGGGCCTTGTCTGTCCGTATACCTTTGTGAAAGCCAAACTGGCGATGGAGGTGATGGAGGTGGGAGAAGTGCTGGAGATACTTCTGGATTATGAGGAAGCGTCCCGGAGCATACCCAAATCCATGGAAGATCACGGCCAGAGGGTGCTGAAGGTGGAGAAAGTGAACGATACCGACTGGCTACTGCTCATCAGGAAAGAGAAAGAGTAGGGGGCGTAAATGGAATTCACCGAAGATCAGGTGCAGCGCTACAGCCGCCACATTATACTGCCGGAAGTGGGCGGCAAAGGCCAGATGAAGCTCCTTAACGCAAAGGTGTTCATCGTTGGCGCAGGCGGGCTGGGCTGTCCCGTGGGATACTATCTCGCCGCTGCCGGCGTGGGGACCATCGGCCTGGTGGACAACGATACCGTTGAACTGAGCAATCTCCAGAGGCAGATAGCGCACAGCACGAAGACCCTCGGCATGCTTAAGGTCGATTCCGCAAAGGCCACCTTCGAAGCGTTGAACCCCGATGTGACGGTAGTGGGCATCAAAGAGCGCATTTCGAAGGACACCATCATGGATCTCATACGGGACTACGACGTGGTGGTGGACGGCAGCGATAACTTCCCCACGCGCTACCTGGTGAACGATGCCTGTGTGCTTGCGAAGAAGCCGCTCGTGAGCGGGGCCATTCTCAAATTCGAGGGGCAGGTGACAACTGTCCTCCCCGGCGAGGGACATTGTTACCGCTGTCTTTTTGAAGAGATGCCGCCTCCAGGCCTTGTCCCCTCCTGTCAGGAGGCCGGGGTCATCGGCGCAATCACAGGTGTCGTGGGCTCTCTGCAGGCCATGGAAGTGGTCAAGCTGATATTGGGCAAGGGTGAAGTGCTGAAGAACACCCTCCTTATATACGATGCCCTGAAGACGGTCTTCAGGCGCGTCAAAATCCCCAAGAACCCCGACTGTCCCGTCTGCGGCGCTAATCCCACCATTACCGAATTGGGAGATTACGAAGCGGACTACTGCCGGATGTGAAGGCCATATCCTCCCCCATTGGCATTCCCGGAAATATTTTCCATGAGATGCTCGCCCATTGCCTGCGCGGTCACCCTGAGGAGGCCTGCGGCATTCTAGCCGGCAGGAACTGCGAGGTCATGAAACTCTATCCCATGACCAATGCGGAACCGTCTCCCGTCAGTTACCTTATGGAACCTAAGGAGCAGTTCAGGGCCCTTAAAGACATGAGGGAGAACAACCTCTCCATGGTTGCCGTTTTTCATTCCCATCCCGCCTCGGCCGCGTATCCATCTGCAAAGGACGTGGAACTCGCTTTTTACGACGACTGCGCGTACCTTATTGTGGGACTCAGCGCTGATGAGCCCGTGGTACGGGCGTTTACGATACGGGAAGGTTCTGTGCGGGAAGTGGAGATTGTGATAAATAAAAAACCGGAGGTGAAGGCGGGTATGAATAATGGCTGATGACAGGAAAGACGGCACAGGCGGCGTTCCCGGCGCCTATTGGAGGTTAATTGCGGCTTTTTTTATCGTTTCAGCATTATTATATTTATGGGACGGCTATTTCAGCGTCGGGACCCCTGCTAAATACACGATAAACTACAGCCAGTTCACAGGGCAGTTGAACGCCGGCGCTATCAAATCGGTTTCAATAAAAAAACTGAATGTAAACGGAGAATTCATCAAAGAGGTGAGCATTCAGCTGCCGGGCGTAAAGCAACCCTCACAGGTGAAATACTTCCATACGGTCCTGCCTTCTTTCCAGGGGGAAGAACTGCTCTCCCAACTGAAGGAAAAGAGTGTGATTATCACAATAGAGCCTGATGAACAGGGATTGTTCTGGCAGCTTATGGCCGGGATACTGCCGTGGGCGCTGATCATAGGTTTCTGGTTCCTGATAATGAAGAAGAACCAGCAGATGCAGGGCGGGCCCGGAGGGCTTTTTTCCTTTGGAGCAAGCAAGGCCAAGCTTTATGACACCCAAAAACCGAGCGTGACTTTTAAAGACGTTGCAGGGATGGACACCGTGAAGATGGAGCTGAGAGAGACGATAGAGTTTTTGAAAGATCCCGCACGGTTTTCAAAACTCGGGGCGAAAGTCCCCAAGGGCGTGCTTCTGGTCGGGCCTCCGGGAACGGGCAAGACCCTTTTTGCGCGTGCAACGGCAGGGGAGGCCGGGGTGCCTTTTTACAGCATCAGCGCTTCGGAGTTCATCGAGATGTTTGTGGGGGTCGGCGCCTCGCGCGTCAGGGACATGTTCAAAAAGGCCAAGGCTTCCCAACCGAGCATTATTTTTATCGATGAGATCGACGCGGTAGGCCGTACACGCGGCGCAGGGTTCGGAGGCGGACATGATGAACGGGAACAGACACTGAACCAGCTTTTGAGCGAAATGGACGGGTTCGATCCCCATGAAGAAGTGATTGTTATTGCCGCCACCAACAGGCCGGACGTGCTGGACCCCGCCCTTTTGAGGCCGGGGAGGTTCGACAGGCATATCGTTATAGACAGGCCGGGCTGGAAAGAGCGCAAGGCGATCCTTGAAATCCACGCCAGGGGCAAGGCGCTGGCGGACAATGTCGACTTCGATACCCTGGCAAGGGGCACCCCGGGCATGACAGGCGCCGATCTTGAGAACCTTGCGAACGAAGCCGCGCTCGTGGCCCTGAGAAAGAACAAAGACAAAATAGATATGCGCGATTTTGAAGAGGCCGAGGACATTGTCCTTATGGGAGCGGTGAAAGAAGGGGTCATAAACGATGCGGAAAAGAGGATAACCGCGTATCATGAGGCGGGTCATACCCTTGCCGCCTGGGAACTGCCCGGGGCCGACCCGATATACAAGGTCAGCATCATCCCGCGTGGAATGGCCATGGGGGTCACGCAACTCCTTCCTGAAGAGGACAGGCATTATTATCCGCGCGCCTATCTCCTGGACAGGTTGACCATAGCGCTTGCAGGAAGGGTCGCGGAAAAGCTTGTCTTTAACGACATAAGCAGCGGCGCGCAGAATGACCTCAAAGAAGCGACGTCACTGGCGGAAAAGATGGTGGCGCAGTGGGGAATGAGCGACAGGGTCGGACCCGTCAATCTCGGTCGCGGAGAGGAACATCCCTTCCTGGGCAGGGACATGTCCCTGCCGAAACGCTACAGCGAGGAGATGGCCTGGCTTATGGACCAGGAGATACAGAAACTGATCATCGATGCGGAGTCAAGGGCGACTGAAATAGTGACGGGGAAAAGACATGCTCTTGAGGCCCTGGCGGAAGCGCTGATAAAAGAAGAGATGCTTGAAAGGGCCGATGTGGAGAGGTTGATAAAGGGGACGAAGGAATAGAAAATGTGGACTTCTCCAGGTATCACGGACACACCGAAAGGTTAGTGTTCCGGTTCATTTTGAAAGCGGCACTTGCAAAATGTACCGTTTTTAGCTAAGCTATTCATATGATTAGGAGAACTATTGAACCAGTATTGCAAAATTTAGCTGCCAAGTATCCGGTTGTAACTGTCACCGGCCCCCGCCAGAGCGGTAAAACAACCCTCTGCCGCATTGCGTTTCCTGAAAAAGCATACGCAAACCTTGAAGCGCCTGACACGAGGCATTTTGCCGCCTCAGACCCGCGAGGGTTTCTCGCCCGCTTTCCTGACGGCGCTATTTTTGACGAGATACAGCGTGTCCCTGAACTCTTATCCTATATCCAGCCTATTGTTGATGAGCGCAACACCGCCGGAATGTTTGTGCTCACCGGCAGTCAGCAGTTTGAAGTGCTCGATACAGTAAATCAGTCCCTTGCTGGACGCACCGCGCTTGTAAAACTACTGCCTTTGAGCATTGCCGAACTTAAGGCCGGGGACGCCTTGAAGTCCATAGACCAATTGCTTTTAACAGGCTTTTATCCCCGCATCTACGATAAGGACCTCAACCCTACACAGGCCATGGGAGACTATTTCGAGACTTATGTGGAGCGGGACCTGCGGCAGCTCACGGCGATAAAGGACATAGGGTTTTTTGAAAAATTTGTGAGGCTCTGCGCCGGCAGGGTCGGCCAACTGCTGAACCTGCACAGTCTTGCCAATGATACGGGTATTTCTCACACCACCGCGCGCTCATGGATAACGCTGCTTGAGGCGAGCTATATTGTATTTTTGCTGAAACCTTGGCACAGAAACGTTTCCAAGAGGCTCATCAAGTCCCCGAAACTTTATTTTTACGATGTGGGACTTGCCGCCTATCTGCTGGGTATTGAAAGCGAACTGCATGTGAGCCGGGACCCCCTGCGGGGGAACCTGTTTGAAAACGCGGCGGTGATAGAGGCGCTTAAGTTCCGCTTCAACCGGGGCAAACGGGCCAATGTGAGTTTTTATCGCGACGGCAAAGGGAATGAAATAGACCTCTTGTTTGAAAGGGGGCAGGATGTTTTCCCGGTAGAGGTCAAGGCCGGCGCGACTGTTACGGCGGATTATCTCAAGGCGTTGAAGAAATGCGACCGCATATTTCCGGTAATGCCGTGGGGAAGCGGGCTCATTTATGGCGGTGACGAAATACAACTGCGCTCAGACGCCAGGATATATCCGCTGCTGGATGCGCATGAACTCTTTGCCGTTAGCGAGGGCGACGGCGAAAGTGGCGAAGCCTCTGCCAGTTGAGCTTTGGGAGGGAAGTTTTTAAATCTCCCCCTATTAAAAAGGAGGCCGCCATCCGGGCCGCTGCTCTATTTCTCCCGCACAAGGCGGAAACCTACACTGTATGAGTTCACGGAGGGATTGGCGCTGCTGCGTGCGGAGCAGCGTGCAAAGCGCTCGGAAAGGTTCCAACTGCCGCCGCGGATCACCCGGTTGCCCCCTCTTATACAGATAGGGTTGTCTTTATCCTGGTCCTGATAGCAATCCGGCGCATAGTCGTCCTCGACCCACTCCCATACGTTTCCGCTCATATCATACAGGCCCAGGCCGTTGGGTTTGGTCTTGCCCGCCGGATGGGGCTTGCCGCCTGAGTTTGCGCCGAACCAGGCGTATTCCCCAAGCGCCGCCTCGTTTGCCGTTCCGGCCCACTTCTCTTTTTTGCCCCCGCTTCTGCAGGCGTATTCCCACTCGGCTTCCGTGGGGAGGCGGAACTTGGAGGCGCTGTTTTTCTTGTTCAAGGCAGTGATAAAATTCTGCGTGTCCTGCCAGCTTGTTTTTTCCACGGGATAACCCTTTCCCCCTTTGAAAGAGGACGGATTCGTTCCCATGAGTTTTTCCCATTGTCCCTGCGTTACCTCGTACCTGCTCATGTAGAAATCGTTGACGCAGGCCTCATGCACCGGCTTTTCATCGGTATCTCCACCGCCGAATATATCTCCCATGCGATAGCACCCGCCTGCAATAAAGACGTATTCCATGCCGGTCGCCGGATCACTGTATTGCTCCGGAGGCTTCGGAAGGGGAATATTCTTTTGTGCGGCAGGTGCGCCTGAGGGCGCCCGGTTGTCCGGGCCCTTTGCTATCTCTCCCTGTGAAATCATCGTATTTATAAAAGTGAGCGCTTCCTGTCCCTTGTAGCGGTACACGGCAAAGACTATAAGCAGCAGGACCAGCATGAGCAGCGCCCTCTTCAGGGGTCTGCGTTTCTTTCCGACCTCGATCAACAGGGGCGCCACGGCATTGAGAGGCTGCCTGCAATAGGGGCAGAAATTTAAGGGGTTCCTTATAAAATTACCGCAGTTAGGACAATTCATAAATCGTCACTCCTAAACCATCTCAGCCAGAAATATTCCGCAGTTGGGGCAATTATTAAAATCGAATTCTACCGATACCCCGCATTTTGAACACCATAGGACTGCGCCGTTAAATGTTTGCAGCGCCGTCTCAGAGCCGGGAAGCGGCAGAAGCACCTGGTGCCCCATAACGAAGGTCTGGGGAAAGTATTCCTTATCCATACGGCACCAGGGGCAAACGGTCAAAGGGTCCGCAAAGATATGATTTCTGTTTGCGCCGCATTCCTTCAGCGTATCAATTACGTCACGCAGGGCATCAAGCCACTCCCTGGCCGTGGGCCTCTTTGAGGGGTTCTTGTGCCCTTCTACGAAACAGCGGGCGAATAAATCCCTGAGGGAGGGCGGCATGATTTCGTATGGAGGGGCGTAATCCGGCGGCCGGACATCCATGTTGTCGCAGTAAGGGAAAAGGCCTTTTATTATTTTACCCTCTGTCGAGGGCGTATCATCCATGGCCGGGCCTTTTGCCTGGTATGGATGCGTGCCCATCATTAGAAACTTGAATATGAGGATGGCCAGAGCGAAACGGTCGGAATAGATCCTCTCGTGATCACTGTTTTTGAAGTTCACGGAATGCAGTTCAGGCGGGAGAAACTCGCCGGTCCCCACGCGGGTGTAAAAGACCTTTCCGTTGGCGCTGTCCCTGATCTGGAACGAGTCGCAATCTACAAAAGCAATGAGGGTGTTCGGCGAAACGAGAATGTTGTTTTCTCTCAAGTCCCCGATACAGTGGCCCTTTTGATGGATGGAAGTGACCGCGTTTGCTATGTTGAAAGCGGAGGTCATCAGGTATTTCCAGGTGAAGGCGCCTCCGAATTCCCTTATCCTGTCGGCCGGGTCATAGTAGGTATGGCTTTCCTTGAAGACTTTTGTGTCGATAAAGGGCATGGTATAGCCTGCGAAGCGCGTCCTCTCTTTATCAAAGAAGACAGCCTCTATCGGCCAGGCAATGGACCTGTAGCCTATGACCGACCAGGTGGGGTCCTCGGGAGCGCTCCTGATCATGGTAATGATTTTGTCGGCCAGTTCGGCGGTTATGGATTTGTCATAAAATATTTTCGCGCATACGAAATGATTGCCCCTTACCGAGTAAATCCTGCCCTCTCCCCCGCTCTTCCGGGTTTCGCTCAGGACC